>OJJX01000011.1_pt1 | contig 318588 bp, 276 predicted proteins | sample 1596411 | NCBI WGS metagenome assembly OJJX01 (sample SAMEA4350136, study PRJEB24818) | metagenome | biome: human; feature: gut; material: faeces | place: Denmark | collected 2013-09 | reverse complement strand
CCCGTTTTGGTCGTCAAACCCTATTTTAGGGGGAATATCTAAAGATACAAAAAAGCCAACTAATTCGCAATACTATAAGTATGAATTAGTTGGCTAATTTTATAGGATTTACTGAATACCCCTAAAAAAGGGCTATTTTCTACTTTTTGATCGATCTCCACCTGATCTCTTTCCTCCTCCTTTACGAAAATTTCGTGACCGATTGCCATTCCCTGTCCCAGTATTACGCGGCTTATACGCCGGTGCTTCGCCCAATTCCGATGGTACTGGGATCTTATATATATCTTTTTCCAGGAAATTTTCAATATGCTTAAAATTAGTCTGCTCCTTTTCGTTTACAAATGTAATTGCTACACCGTCATTATTGGCACGGGCGGTACGTCCGATACGATGCACATAGTCTTCACTATCATGAGGAACATCAAAGTTTATCACCAGACGAATATCATCAATATCAATCCCCCTGGACACAATATCAGTTGCTACCAAAATATTGATTCTACCCGACTTAAATTCATGCATGATAAACTCTCTTTGGGCCTGTTCAAGGTCCGAGTGCATCTCCCCAACATTTAACTTCATCATTTTAAGAGCTTTTGCAACCTCTTTCACTTTGATTTTAGAAGATGCGAAAATGATTACACGTTCTGGAACTTCCTCCGCAAAAAGGCTACGAACAATACCCAATTTCTGATTTTCATAACATACATATGCTGCCTGAACAATCTTTTCTGCCGGCTTGGATACAGCTAACTTCACTTCTACCGGATTATTCAAAATCGTTTTCGCAAGCTGTTGGATTTTGGCAGGCATAGTCGCCGAAAACATAATAGTCTGTCGCTCTTTAGGCAGATACTTCACAATTTGCATAATATCTTCATAGAATCCCATGTCAAGCATGCGATCAGCTTCATCCAAAATAAAATAAGATACTTTAGACAAATCCACATACCCCAAACTGAGATGAGCTATCAATCGTCCCGGAGTTGCAATCACAACATCAGCTCCAAGGCTAAGTCCTTTTTTCTGCTGTTCAAATAGCACTCCATCATTTCCTCCATACACAGCCACACTGGATACCGGCATAAAATAAGAAAAACCTTCCATCTGCTGATCAATCTGCTGCGCTAATTCCCGGGTAGGGGACATAACAATACAATTGATGGCATCTTCCGGATGTCCACCCTCAGAAAGTTTGTTCAATACCGGGAGTAAAAAAGCAGCCGTCTTACCGGTACCTGTTTGAGCAACTGCAATCAAGTCCTTACCATCAAGGATAACAGGTATCGTTTGCTCTTGCACTGGTGTACACTCATCAAATCTCATTGCATCAAGTGCTTCAAGTACGCGGTCATTTAGTTTTAATTCGGAAAACTTCATTTTATGCTAATTATACAAATTACTAATATCAAATTATTGAAAAATTCTACATATTCAAATACGAATCTTTAAAACCAAGGAAATAAAGCACCCCATCCAATCCGATCGTATTAATAGACTGCTTGGCATTGGCCACTACTTTAGGCTTTGCATGAAATGCAATACCCAACCCGGCGATACCTAACATCGGCAAATCATTAGCTCCATCACCAACGGCAATAGTCTGTGCTATATCTACTTTTTCAACCTGTGCTATTAAACGAAGAAGCTCAGCTTTCCGTTTTCCATCCACTACATCACCTAAATAACGACCGGTCAGTTTACCGTCTATGATTTCCAATTCATTGGCATATACATAGTCTATACCATATTTCTGCTGCAAATATTTTCCAAAATAAGTAAAACCACCACTAAGAATAGCAATTTTATAACCATATTTTTTCAAAACATACATCAGCCGGTCTACGCCTTCCGTTATAGGCAGATTCTCCGCAATTTCCTGCATCACCGATTCATCCAAGCCTTTGAGCAAAGCAACACGCTCACGAAAACTCTCGATAAAATCAATTTCACCACGCATAGCCCGTTCTGTTATCTTCTTCACTTGATCACCCACTCCGGCACGTATTGCCAATTCATCAATAACCTCGGTTTCAATCAGCGTAGAATCCATATCAAAACAGATCAACCTACGCATCCGTCGATACATATTGTCAAGTTGAAAAGAAAAATCCATCTCGAGCTCGCTGGCCAGTTTCATCAGTTGTTCCTGCATCACAATACGGTCTTTAGGCGTACCACGAACAGAAAACTCGATACAAGCACGTGTACGCGACTCACATTCGTTTAAAGGAATACGACCTGTCAAACGCTTAATCGCATCAATATTCATTCCCTGTTCTGCAAGAATACGGGTAGTTGCAGCAATCTGTCGAGCAGAAAGCTTACGGCCTAATAAGGTAAGAATATAACGATTCTTTCCTTGCATTTTCACCCAACTTTCATATTCCTCTGTTGAAATAGGATAAAAACGAATAGTTACTCCTAAAGACGAAGCTTTGAAAAGTAACTCTTTCATAATGAATCCGGAATTTTGTTCTTCAGTCATACAAAGTATGCCTAACGAAAGAGTATTATGAATATCCGCTTGCCCGATGTCCAAAATTGTAGCATCATATTTTGCCAATATTTCCGTCACAGAAGCCGTCAGCCCAGGACGATCTTCACCGGTAATACGGATAAGAATGAGTTCAGTATTTGACAGTTGCATAAAAAGTTCATTTAATCCTGCAAAAATAGGGAAAAAAGCCGGTTTCTATGCTAAAGAACATAAAAAAATACACCTGAAAAGTAAGAAATCTGCTTGTTTATTTGGAAGTTAATTTAATAAATACTTACCTTTGCGCCCGGTTTCTAAATCAAAGGCATTGACAATCAACGGATTCCTCTCCATTGAAGCCTGGATAAAGATAATGTTTCGGGAAGAAACCACTGTTTAAGGACAGTCCCGAATAGTATTAACCAAAACCGAATTACATGAGACATGTAAAATGGATTTTTGTTGTATTACTAATTTGTTCCTTGACCGCTTTCGTTGAAAAAGATAAACCAACAGGAGGCTTAAGCGTGGGAGATGTAGCCCCGGATTTTCGAATCGAATCTACATCAGGGGAGCAATACCCTCTTAAACTGGCCGATTTCAAAGGTCGTTATGTATTGCTTAGTTTTTGGGCAAGTTACGATGCACAGTCACGGATGCAAAACGTTAGTTTAAATAACATACTCCGGTCTGATGCCCCAAATGTGAAAATGGTTTCTGTATCATTTGATGAATACCGATCGGTATTCGAGGAAACTATTCGTAAGGACCAAATAGTTACGCCCACCTGTTTCGTGGAAACTAAAGGCGAAGATTCCGGCTTATTTAAAAAATACCGTTTGAACCGGGGTTTCACTAACTATTTATTGGATGGAAATGGTGTTATCATAGCCAAAAACATCTCTGCTGCAGAACTTTCTGCCCGCGTAAAAGAATTAGGATAAAATCTACATTATTAAAACGCAGGGAGAAAGGGGAATTTTCCGGATATATCAAAAGGGCCGGAAACAGACAAAAGAGGAAATGAATACAACAAAAAGAGTCCCGCTAACTTTTAATAGTAAGCGGGACTTTTTCTTTACCTCACCCAGTAAGAGTTTTCTGATTCTATTTGGGTGCTTTCTTATACAAATAGAATGCGATAAACGCATATAGTATATTGGGTATCCAGACAGCAACGACAGGGGGTACATTGCCATTCACCGCAAATGTAGAAGTAATAGTCTGGAAAAGAATATATGAAAAACTCAATGCCAATCCAATTCCCAGATGAAGTCCCATTCCTCCTTTCGTTTTCTTTGACGAAAGCGATAGACCAATCACGGTAAGAATAAATGAAGCGAAAGACATCGCAATGCGTTTATGATACTCAATCTCAAACTCTTTGATATTAGCAAACCCACGCCGACGCTGCTTATCAATATATTCGCTCAATTGAGGGCTGGTAAGCATTTCCTGCTGATTCTTCATAATAAGAAAGTCCGTCGGATCCATATTGATGATAGTATCGAGCCTGTCTCCTTTGATAATATTTTCCTTTAATCCATCCAACTCACGTATCATGTAGTCATGAATCGTCCATTTATTCACAGTAGTCGTATCATAAACAATCCGACGAGCCGTTAGGTGAGATACCAACTTTTTATCAACAAACTTGTCAAGAGAGAATCGATTACCGGTTTTATTATAATCTTGATACCGATCGATATAAGCAATTACACCACTATCCACTTCAAGTTGTACATTCGTTGCGCTCCCTTTCTTCTTAGATTTAACATATCTATCCTCAAAATTCAAACGAGTCACACTACCTTTCGGAATAACGTAGGACCCTAACATAAAAGTGGCAACAGCAATAACCGCTGCAGAAATCATATAAGGGCGCATCAAACGTTTAAAGCTCATTCCCGTAGAGAACATAGCAATAATTTCCGAGTTCTCCGCTAATTTTGATGTAAAGAAAATGACAGCAATAAACACAAACAACGGACTGAACAAATTCGCAAAATAGGGAATAAAGTTCATGTAATAATCAAAAACGATCGCTGACCACGGAGCTTCACGTTCCATAAACTTATCCATCTTCTCATTGAAATCGAACACCACAGCGATGGAGATGATCAATGCAATGGCAAACACGTACGTCCCCAAGAATTTCTTGATGATATACCAGTCCAGCAGTTTGATAAATCGATTGCTTTTCATTTAATTTATAATCTTGTTGACACTCTTTTTACCATCATTGGCTTCCAAGTAGAAAAATCTCCTGCAATAATGTGTTTGCGCGCTTCACCTACCAGCCAAAGATAAAAAGCCAGATTATGAATAGAAGCAATCTGCATAGCCAGCAACTCCTGTGCATGAAACAGATGGCGTAAATACGCTTTACTATACAAGGTATCTACACAAGAAGCACCATCGGCTTCAATAGGGGAGAAGTCCGTCTCCCATTTTTTATTACGCATATTCATAATGCCGTCTTTCGTGAACAACATTCCGTTACGCCCGTTACGTGTAGGCATCACACAATCAAACATATCGACTCCTCGCTCAATACCTTCGAGAATATTAACCGGTGTACCGACTCCCATTAAATAACGTGGCTTGTCTTTCGGCAGAATATCATTCACTACCTCGATCATTTCATACATCTTATCTACCGGTTCACCCACAGCCAAACCACCAATTGCATTTCCGTCTGCATTCTTGGAAGCAACAAACTCCGCTGATTGTTTTCTCAGATCAGTATATACACATCCCTGCACAATTGGAAAAAGAGATTGGTTATAACCATATTTGGGCTCTGTTTCATTGAATCGCTGAATGCATCTATCAAGCCAGCGATGTGTCAGTCCTAATGACTTTTTGGCATATGCATAATCAGAGTCTCCCGGAGGACATTCATCAAATGCCATCATAATATCCGCACCAATCGTACGCTCAATATCCATCACCTTTTCAGGAGTGAAAATATGTTTACTACCATCGATGTGCGAACGGAATTCGGCACCTTCTTCACGCAATTTGCGAATACCGGCTAATGAGAAAACCTGAAATCCACCGCTATCGGTCAGCATCGGACGATCAAACCCATTGAATTTATGCAATCCGCCGGCTCTTTCAATGACATCCAATCCCGGGCGCAAATAGAGATGATAAGTATTACCTAATATGATCTGTGCCTGAATATCCTCTTTCAACTCCGTCAAATGTACTCCTTTCACTGTACCAAGAGTACCCACAGGCATAAATATAGGAGTTTGTATCTGCCCGTGGTCCGTTGTGATCAAACCTGCACGGGCATTACTTTTTGCGTCTGTATATTGTAATTCAAATGTCATTCCTGGCTGGCTTTCTTTACAGATAAATCAATAGCATCAGTTACTTTCTCATCAGTCAATGCGATAGTAAATACTTCTTTCACATCAGTAACATAGTGGAAAGTCAAGCCTTTCAAATAAATATCCTGAATTTCATCTATGTTTTTCTTATTTTCAGCACTCATAATAATCTCCTTAATTCCTGCACGCTTGGCAGCAAGGATTTTTTCTTTAATTCCACCTACAGGAAGCACTTTACCACGAAGAGTTATCTCTCCGGTCATTGCCAGATTAGCCTTCACCTTACGTTGCGTCAAAGCCGAAGCCAAAGAGGTAGCCATTGTTATACCCGCCGAAGGGCCATCTTTCGGAATAGCACCTTCCGGAACATGAATATGTATGTTCCAATTGTCGAATATTTCTTCATCCAAGTTCAACAATGAAGCATGCGCTTTAATATACTCCAGTGCCAACATTGCAGATTCTTTCATCACATCACCCAGATTACCCGTCAACGTCAAACGACCACCTTTACCACGGCTTAAACTGGTCTCGACAAACAGAATTTCGCCCCCAACAGCAGTCCATGCCAAACCTGTCACAACACCTGCATAATCATTTCCCTGGTATTTATCACGTGTATATTCAGGCGCTCCAAGAAAATCATATAAATCGGCCGGTTTAATTTCCGTTTTTGCAAAATAACCATCAGTAGCATACTGGCGTGCTGATTTACGCAAGATCTTACCTATCTTCTTCTCTAACTCACGCACACCGCTTTCGCGAGTATATGATTCAATAATGGCTTCCAAAGTATCCTTCGGAATCTTAATATCCGTCTTCTTCATTCCATTTGCTTCCAATTCTTTTGGAACCAAATGCTTACGGGCAATCTCAACTTTCTCCTCCGTGATATAGCCGCTAACTTCAATCAACTCCATACGATCCAACAACGGCCCGGGAATTGTATTCAGATTATTAGCCGTAGCAATAAACATCACTCTTGACAAATCATAATCCACATCCAGAAAATTATCATGGAATGCAGTATTTTGTTCCGGATCAAGCACTTCCAATAAAGCAGATGACGGATCCCCCTGGCGGTCTGCACTGACTTTATCAATCTCATCCAAGATAAACACAGGATTCGAAGAACCGGCTTTTACCAGGCTTTTGATGATTCGTCCCGGCATAGCACCGATGTAGGTTTTACGATGTCCACGAATTTCGGCTTCATCGTGCACTCCACCCAAAGACATACGAATATATTTCCGCTTCAAAGCAGCAGCAATCGATTTTCCCAAAGAAGTTTTGCCGACTCCCGGAGGGCCATATAAACAGATAATAGGTGACTTCATATCGCCCTTCAACTTAAGGACAGCCAAATGCTCAAGAATACGTTCTTTTACTTTTTCCAAACCATAATGATCTTTATTCAAGGTCTTCTCGGCATTCTTCAGATTCAAATTATCTGTCGTATAAATCCCCCAAGGCAAACTAAGCATTGTCTGCAAATAATTCAACTGCACACTATAATCAGGAGATTGTGGATGAGAACGTTCCAGTTTAGCCAGTTCTTTCAAGAAAATCGCCTGTATTTCCTCACCCCATTTCATCCTATACGACTTATTTCGCATTTCTTCTATTTCCTGTTCCTGACCACTGCCACCCAATTCGTCTTGAATGGTCTTGATCTGTTGTTGCAAGAAATATTCACGCTGCTGTTGATCAATATCTTCACGGGCACGCATCTGAATAGATGCTTTAATTTCAGCCAACTGTACCTCCCTATTCAATATTTCCAGCAAACGGTATGTACGTTCTCTTAGAGAATCGTAACGTAACAACTCTATTTTTTCATCCTTCTTCAAAGGTAGGTTCGTACAAATAAAATCTACCAAGAACATATGATTATTAATATTCTTAATAGCAAATGCAGAATCTTGATGTAAGGAATCCGAAGACTTTATATATCTTATAGTCAGATCTTTGCAAGTTTCTACCAAAGCTTGAAATTCCTTATCTGTTTTATCCGGGATTTCTTCGTCTTTAATTTCGACCTGCCCTTTCAAATACGGATAAACTTCTGTAATATTCTTCAATTCCAACCGTTTCAGTCCCTGCAAAATCACAGTGGTAGTCTGATCCGGCATTTCCAGAATACGTACAATTTTACCAATGGTACCAATGGTATGTAAATCTTCAAATTGCGGTTCGTCTATTTGGGCAGCTTTCTGACAGATTACTGCTATATTCATACCTTTCTTTTCAGCCTCACGTATCAATCTCAACGAAGATTTTCTACCTACAGAAACAGGCATAAATACTCCGGGGAACAGCACCATATTACGAAGGGGAAGGACCGGAAGAGTATCGCCTGATTTAGTTTTCACATCGAACATCTGTTCTTCATTCCCTTCAAAATCGGCAATCAGTGAAAAGGCATTATCATCTGAATCTTCCATAAAATATTTTTCTTTCATCATTTCTTTAAATTAGTTTATGTCATTTATATGGGCATAAATTGTTTGCAAAGGTAAGCGATTATTCATTAATAATAAAGCCCATGTACGATAAAAACACAAAAACAATGCCAAATAATAACAGTTATCCAACGTTGTCTCATAAAAATTATTTATTTTTGGCAAATCTCACAATACATACTAAAATGACAAATTCATATTTTCAATTCAAACAATTTACCATATGGCATGACAAATGTGCTATGAAAGTAGGAACAGATGGGGTACTTTTAGGAGCGTGGCCTCATGTTGATGGCGCACAAAGAATACTTGATATCGGAACCGGAACCGGTTTAGTTGCCTTAATGCTTGCCCAACGCAGCAAAGCTTTTATCGTTGCATTGGAAATAGATTGCTCCGCCGTCAGACAGGCCATAGAAAATGTGTCACATTCTCCATGGCAGGATAGGATAGAAGTAGTAGAAGCCGATTTCAAACATTATACTTCTACCGCACAGTTTGATGTCATTGTTTCCAACCCTCCCTATTTTACAGACTCTCTAAAATGCCCTAACCAACAACGAAATACTGCACGGCATGACAATGAGCTTACTTACAAAGAATTATTAGAAGGAGTATCGCGACTTCTTTCAGCAGATGGTGCATTCACTGTCATTGTTCCTGCCGATGTTTCAGATAAAGTAAAAGAAATAGCCCTCAATTATTCTTTATATCCCTATAAACAACTGAATATAATAACAAAACCAGGACTTTCCCCAAAACGCAGTCTGATAACCTTTAAATTTCAAGACCAAAAGTGTCAAATAGAAAACATGATAATTGAACTGGCCCGACACGAATATAGCCGGGAATATATTGACCTGACAAAAGAATACTATCTGAAAATGTAATAACAAAAAAACAGCTACATAAATTCATGTAACTGTTCTTTTTATATTGTCGGGGTAGCGGGATTCGAACCCACGACCCCCTGCTCCCAAAGCAGGTGCGCTAACCGGACTGCGCTACACCCCGAGAACTTTTCAGATCGAACTTCTTTTTACTGTCGGGGTAGCGGGATTCGAACCCACGACCCCCTGCTCCCAAAGCAGGTGCGCTAACCGGACTGCGCTACACCCCGAATAAAATAACGTGGTGTTCTATCGAAAAGCGGTGCAAAGATAGAGAGTATTTTTAAATTAACAATACTCAAACTTAATATTTTTACCATTTATTTTTCAACATATTGGCCTTCATCTACTTATCTAATCATTTTTTATTTAAAGAAAAAAATATTATCAACAATGAGAATGAACCAAAACACTCTACCGAATGTATTATTAATATAATAAATATAAAACAAGACTATGTTTATACAATTTTTAAATCTTCTCGCTACTATTATTAGTGTGATAAGTCTGCTCATCGTAACCTACGGAGCCTTAATCGCATTTATTGCATTTACAATTAATGAATTGAAAAGATTCACCGGAAAATACACCTCAATCAATATCCGGAGACTACGGGCTACTTTCGGGACTTACCTACTCTTAGGTCTTGAATTTCTCATCGCTTCGGATATCTTGAAAACCGTATTGGAACCGACTCTCAACGAACTTGCCATTTTAGGAGGAATCGTTGTACTACGCACAGTATTATCTGTATTCCTAAATAAAGAAATTAAAGAATTAGAAGCAGAAAACGAAGGATCCGGTGAACCATAAAAGAACTCGTTCTGTTTACAGAAGTATTAACTTAAACCCAAAAGATATGGATACAAAGAAAAAAGTTTCCTCTAAAAAAGGAAGAGTGCAATTGAAGATTGAAAGTAAGAAACAAGAGGTATTGCCCGGACAACAAATAGCAGTATACAGTAAAGTCACCAAAAAAGAGGTTCAGGAAGTAGTTAAGGAACTAAATCCCGATCTAAACAGCCTCGGAAGCAGAGGATAATTACAGGGAGAGATAGTTTAAAGTAGCTCTCTTTCCCTTGTTCCGAGCAGACATAAATCATATCTCCGTGCAAATTCATAACTTATATAATGGATAAGCAATCACAGAAATTAGTACTCAATGGCTCAATGATAAAAAAATAGATACTTTATATACATCATCCTGACGGAGAATAAGCTAAAATGCTGTAACGGGTTATGGTGACAAAACAAAATATTTTAATCCCAACCAAGAAAAAATAAATATATTTCTTGGTTGGGATTAAAATATTTCCGAATATTGCAATATTACTCTGTTGCAATAAAAACTAAGAATCTTAATAACATGAAATCCATACGACTACTTATCATCACATTCAAAAACAGAATATCCAATGAAGAAATTCCTTTATTCAGAGGAGCAATCATAAACAACTTTGGTAATAGAATTAGTGAGTTATTTCATAACCATCAAAATGAAAAGTTAAGATATGCATACCCATTGATACAATACAAACGTATCAATGGAAATGCAGCTATTTTAGGAATAGACGAGGGTGCCGATGTCCTTGAGCAACTTACCGCTTGCAATAATTTTATCTGCCAGCTCGGCTGTCGAAAAGTAAAGATGGAAATTAATTCTGTAAAATCAGAACAGATCTTTATATCCCTCTCTGATAATCCACAACGTTATTGTATCCAGAAATGGCTTCCTCTAAACAGCGAAAACTATCAGAAATACCTGAAAGTGGAAGGATTGGCCGAACGAATCGAAATGCTAAATAAAATATTGATCGGCAACATTCTCTCCTTTACCAAAGGTATCAACATACATATTCATTCGCCACTTACATGTAAACTAACCAAACTTGAAGATTCCATTCCCGTTTCTTACAAAGGAGTAGAACTAAAAAGTTTTAATGCGGAATTCCAAGCTAATATCATCCTCCCGGATTTTATAGGATTGGGCAAATCGAGCAGCATCAACAATGGAACTATCAACCATATAAAATAACTCATATGAATACAGAAAACAAATCAATCGGTCTTTTTATCGATGGCGGATATTTCGCCAAAATAAACGAATCATTAGAAGAACAATTATCCCTCAACATAGAGATCAGTCCCTTTTTCAAGTTTATTCGTGAGGAAATAGCCCGTGAGCATAACCTCTCTCTAAATGCATGTTATCTTACCGAAAGCCACTATTTCCGTGGTCGCTACCGGGTGAACGATGCCAATAACAAACATCTTCTTTTCTCCGAACGCAAATTCGAAGACAGCCTAATAGAAAATGATGTCATTTTTCATTATAAGCATTTACGCGAAATACAGAAACAGGGGAGTCTCACTGTCATAGAAAAAGGTATCGATGTGTGGTTTGCATTGGAAGCCTATGAACTTTCTCTTTTCCGTAAATTCGATTATGTTGTATTGATTACTGGAGATGCCGATCATGAAATGCTGATAAAGAAATTGAAAGCACTTAAAATACATGTGATATTACTTACATGGGATTTATCTTCAGAATCATCCACAGCTAAATTATTACGCGAGGAAGCATGTACGCATCTCGAATTGGGAGAATACATGAAAGAGGACAAAGAATTATTAAAGAAGATATGTAAAAGTAAGTAAAGGTATGAGATATCAAAGCCTATTTCTTCTTGGAGGACATGATTTAGAGATGAACGCCATCATCCAATTATTGGAAGAGCATCACCTTATATATAAGGACCGCTCTCTCCAATGGAATAATGCATACTTAAGTCAATACGAACAAGACCTTTCTTTGTTCAAAGATAATTCCTCATATAAGATATACGGCATTGAATTACAGGAAGACATTGTCCCTCCCAGCAATTATGTGCGGATAGATCATCATAACCAATACACTAAATTACCAAGTGCATTAGAACAAATAGCCGAACTCTTACATCATCCTCTCAACAGATGGCAACAGTTAATAGCCATCAATGACAAAGCCTATATCCCCGGTCTTCAACAAGCTGGTGCCAGCCAAGAAGAAATATTACGTATTCGTTTTGAAGACAGGAAAGCCCAAGGAGTGAGCATTAATGATGAATTATTAGCAGAAAAAGCGATCAGAGAGAACAAAGAAGAAACTGAAAATTTGATAGTTGTCCGCGCTTACTCTGATCGCTTTTCTCCAATATGTGATCGATTATATCCTTTTAAGCAACTCCTCATTTATACAGATAAAGAATTGGTATATTATGGAAAAGGAATTCCTCTATTACAAAAGATATTCAAAGAAGAATTGTTAGCTGGAAAAATGTTTTGTGGAGGAGGAGATAATGGATATTTAGGTACCAAGCAAAAAAGATATTCATTCATAGAATTACAAACGATTATTAACCAAATAAAACAATACATGTCATGAATAAACACTGTTATAGCTATCACATTTTTTATTTTCCTTTTAAATGGCATTTACCTGAAGAAGAGAAAAAGTTACTTTCTGAACAAGTAGATTTAAAACATATACCTGTAGAGACCTATTCTATGTGGGAACGCAGACAAATAACCCGCCGCGATAAAACGATACTAACTGATGAAAAAGCTTTAAAAGACGCTCAAGAGCTTTTTGGCGAGCAGCAATATTATTTTGATTTCGTCCATCCGGTATTATACGATATAAAGAACGAACCCAACCCAATTATCTCACACTATGAACGTCGGGAACCTCAAGAAAATAATGTTGAATATTGTATCAAACATAAAAACAAAGAATATATTTTAAGAATAGATGCAATAAACTTAAATTTATATGCTACCGGAGTAGGGGTTCTTTCTTTCTATTTAGCTAATGAACTGGAAGAACAAAAGGGGGAATCTGCAATCAGAGATATTAATCAATATGGACGTCGAATCATGCCACCACATTGTGGAGAGTTTACAGCTAACCATCGAAACATGTTAGCCGAATGTATTTCTCTAAAAGGACTTCACAATGATGTTAATCTACGATATACTGATTCATACGATTATAGCATAGATGGTAAATCTCAATTCGGTTTATCCGATACTTGGCAGCCGGCAACATTTATCCGCAATCTGATAGAAGATCTTTCCCCATCATTAATAGTTATCCCTATTATAGATGATCGTATGCTTGTTAATTGTTGGTACAGTAACAATGATTTAGCAATGAAAGTAAAATCAGATTCTAATGAATTTATCAATAGTGATTTCTGGTATAAATATGTATTCGTTGATAGTGGAGACAACGATTACGATGTAACATGCCAAAATAAAGAACTAAGAACAAAGCTTATAAAAGAAAGCACTTATGAACGTTGGCAGAAGTTTGGGACTTTATATGGCATTACACGATATTCCATGGTAGCGCTTACCGATGAAGGAGATTTTGCAAAGAATTGCCTTTCCATGCACATGCGCACTATTTATTCCCGTATGTTTGAATTAGCAATAATTCAGCGGGCCTCAATGTTAAGATTCTCCGGTGAAGTCACTCGGGTAAGCGTATTAGAAAAAGGTAATAAAATTATAGCCGAAAGAATTGGTTCCATATATAAAGAATATATCCGTTTTGTCAATCAGATTTATTTCCGAAGTGTCACGGCACAAGATCAAGGTATTGAAATGTACAACTTACTGATGAAACAGCTTAACACTAAAGAGCAAATAAAAGATTTAGATGAAGAAATAGGAGAATTACACGAGTATATAAGTTTACTTATTGATCAGAAGCGAAATGAAAATAGTGAATGGCTTAATATACTGGCAACTCTGCTTTTGCCTGCTGGTATTATAACAGGATTGTTCGGAATGAATATGTTTGAATGCCCATCCAATTGGTGGCATTTTTGGGTACAGTTCTCTATTATTGTAGTATTTTCAGCTATTATTTATTACATCATAAAAAAGAGGAGAAACTAAGTTATGGAAAATTGGATGATAATTTTAAACGAGGTTATCAAATGGGGCAGTATTATCGCTTGCATAGTTTGGCCTGTTTACATCATAAAAAAAGGATGTATCACTTATGTGATTGAAAAACGTATATCAGCTACAGAATCGAAAAAGAACGAGATATTATGGACTGATTGGAAAAATGATGAAGAACTCAAGAGAAAAAAAGAATGGGAACAGTATCTTTCAACCTTAAAAACAGAAGTCTCCCCGGTAGAAGAGACTTTAGAGATAATCAATCTTAAGATGAAAATTGAAAAATTACAAGAAGAAAAAAGTAGTTTACATAAAAAACTGAATACAGAAATTGAAATCGAAAAATCAGTGATGCTTTTTCACAAGCTTGCATTAGATAAAGAGAAGATAACTTCACAAAAAATTAAAGAAGCTCTGATAGAAATAGAAGAAACTTATAAAGTGATCAAAAAGAAGTTTTACTAAAAGTAAATAATATTATGAGAAAACTAACAGTAATCCTTCGGCAGCACACACCTCTCATCCACTTCCAGCATTACCAAGATAATGCAACTTTGCGTGCCTCCGAAGTAAAACCGCAATTAGATCGTTTTCTTCTCACCCAATTGGGCGATGGAGACTACGAAACAGGCATTGAACGTGCCCGTATCAAAGAATGGCTTATTGGCGATGGTAACCATCCAGCACTCAATTATCAGATGAAAATATCTCCCATGGATGATATTGAAATGATGGATACTAACTCTCCTCAAAAAAGAGATGGAAAATATAAAATGAAAAAAAGCAGAAGTCATGATAATCACGAGATTATCAGCCTAAATCCTTATCCTGCTTATTTTGCCAATATGGATGCAGACTATAAAAATCCGGTAGAGTATAAAAAATTCTCTATGACAGATTATTTAAAAATGACTTTCATTTTTAAGAATAGTACAAATGCAATGGTAGCATTGAGTAATTTCATAAACGACAACTCACAACTTCCAAAATTCTTTTTGAGAACCAATTTTGGTACCCGAAATTCAAAAGGATTCGGTTCTTTTTATATTGCTGAAGAAGATCCTTTATATGTATCTCCTACCCAGTTGACCACCTATACTTTTTCTGTAAATGCTCAATCTATGCCCTATAAAGATATATGTAGAGGAAATGAGTTTGAAATCCTATTCAAAGTTATAGAAACTTTCTATAAATCCCTGCGAAGCGGAATAAATGAGATAGATAGACAAGGAAATACAATGTTCTACTTTAAATCAATAGCTTATGGATATTGCACAAATATTTTATTAAAGAAGTGGGATAAACGTAAAATCAAAGAAACATTTTATAATATTTCAACTACCACTCCTGAAGAAAGTTGTGACATAAAAGATGTTTTTGGCTTTTCGACCGATGAACAATGGCTAAGTGAAAGAGATTCAATAAAAAAAAGCATAGCTATTCAAGTTAACGGACATTGGCAACAAGCACCAGCCGCCAACACCACTGTACCTACGCGCCTACAATCTCCATTATTATTCAAACCGATATACGATGAGGATGAAGATGTTTATCATATTTATCTGATATTTAAAGAGAAAGAGGTTAAATTGGAAGAATTCCTTTCATATCGAAAAGTTCACATTTCAAGTCGTGAAAAACACCGCAGTCTTATCATCGATTTGCCTAAAGAATTCCAACTACAAGATTTCTTTAGCTACTTTCTGGATAATTCTCATTTTAATATCAACGATCACGTAGAACCTCAATATCATACTCATATTTATTTTGATATATTAGAAGATATCTACAAACAGCTAAAAAATATTTAAGCATGAAGCAATATACAGCAATAAACATCGGTCCTATTTCACACACTTTTTCAATGGCCAGAAAGCCCAGAGAATTTTGGTTAGCCAGCTATTTGTTTTCACATTTTATGAAATGCTTAATTAATGCTATATCCGAAAAAGTAGAAATAATGTCGCCCTATGTTCCCAATGAAGAATTAGGAAGAGTAGGGGTAGGATTGTTTCCTGATAGAGCATTTTTTAAATCAACAGATGATATTGATATCGATGCATTAATAAAAAGCGGAGTCTTTCAGTTTTCAAAAGATATCCAACAACCCGTAGAAACGGTACAGGATTATTTTAATGTAATGTCTGTATCTATCAGTACTGATTCCGACAACAAGGCAATTAAAGAACTTAATGAATACCTCAATTATCTGGAATTAACCAATCATGCACATAGCTCACAGACAGCAGAACGAATGCAAACGTTTATAACAAAAACAGATCATTCACCATTATTTGAAATAGCATTTGGAAACCAGACTTTCAATATAGGTTCTTTAGAAGAAATTGCAACGACCGAATTGAACTTCAATAAGAAGGTTTCCCGCAAATCATATCATGATTATATTTGCATTGTTCAAGCTGACGGTGATAATATGGGTAAAGTAGTCACCCATCTACCCGAAAATACAATTTATCAGATTTCAGAGAAACTAATGAAATTTGGTAAAGAAGTCTGCGAACTCATTACAGATTTCGGTGGGTTACCAATTTATGCCGGAGGTGATGATTTATTATTTATTGCACCGGTTTGCGGTAATCAGTCCAATTCTATATTCCATTTAATATCAAGCATCGACCACGCATATAGAAATATCGCCAACGAAGTAAGCAAACTGAATATTAAGGATGAGCAAGGTCTCCCGATTCATACTTCCATGTCTTATGGGCTTTCTATTACATATTATAAATATCCTCTTTACGAAGCTTGGAAAATTGCCGGTAACCAACTATTCGGAATAGCCAAAGATAAAGAAAGGCATGGTGGATTAAAAAATGCAATAGCTTGGAAAATACAAAAACATAGCGGATCTACTTATGAAGGCAGTTTCAGTAAAAGCGAAGCAGGTTTATATGACGCTTTTACTCATATTCTATACACTCTTTCAAAAGACCGACTGGTTTCTGCCGTTGCCCATAAAATACGGTCAAATGAAAACCTATTGGCACTTTTAAATACGGAAGACAACGATATGTTGGCAGTCAGGATAAAGGCATTTTTCGATCATGTGGTAGATATAGAAGATAAAACGCCTGCAACAATTCAATACATACAGCAGGTTAAAACTTTATTAATGCAATTGTACCAAAGTCTGCATGAACAAAAAATAAAAGACATACCAGCCCTAATTTCTTGTGCATACGGAATGTTACGTACTGCAAAATTTATAAACGGAGAGGAGGAAAGAATATGAGTAAATATATTGTATCATTAACGCCATTGGGTAAATACTTTTTTGGAGGAGATATGACATTTAAAGTTAGTGACAAAAACGATTACAACGAACGTTACAGCAGCTACGTTATTCAATCCGGTCAATTCCCCCAGCAGACTTCCTTGCTTGGCATGATGCGATTTTTGTTGCTATCCAATTCATCAGAAGCATTTGACACTATAAACCTAAAAATTATTTCTACGGAAAAAGCCCGGGAAATAATAGGTGCACAAGGTTTTGTCATTACCAAAGATTACGCAAGTAATAATTTCGAGAAAATTAAAAATATCTCCCCATGTTTTTTAGAAATGTCTGTAAATGAAGGGGTATGGACAACGCTGTTACCAGCTCCTAAAGATTATGGCTACAACGTATCATTTACTCCTGCCATTAAAGTTTCTTTTAATGGAAAACAAGGAGATGCCCCCATCCTTACAGGATATGATCCTAAAGAATGGAAAGAAGATTTATATATTGGAAACAATACGTGTATAAAAGCATCTGAAATATTTATTGAGGATGCCCGAATTGGTATTGACAAAAAATATAATGGAAAAACAGAAAAAGATGACAGTTCATATTATAAGCAAATTTGTTATCGTCTTGGCAATTATAAACAGAAAAGAAAGTTCCGATTTGCTTTTGAAGTAGAGGTAGACGACAGTATTAATTTGACAGCGCCTCCATACCAACATTCCATTGTGAATATTGGAGGAGATAGTTCACAATTCATATTTGAAGCACGTAAAGCCACAGAAGAGCAAAGTATTTTTTATCCAGAATCGTATAATAATAAAAAGGAATTTGCTTCTGAATATAAAGTTGTTCTATTATCCGATAGTTACTTGAAACGCCAAGAGGTAGAAAAAATTCAATATGCCATAACTAATATAGTGCCATTCCGTTTTATACAGACAACTGTAGAGACAACAGACTATACCATATTGTCTCCAAAAAATCTCAGGAGTAACAAATACTATCTATATCAGAAAGGAAGTGTATTTTTCTGTACTTCCGAACAACTACTTTCTTTAAAAGAGACGTTAGAGAAACCCTGTTTTAAACAAATAGGGTACAATCATTACCAAATAATTAAACGATAATAAAACTTTTAATAATAAAATTATGGAATACAAAAATGCATGGCTTATTATAGCAAAAGCCAATCTTCATGTAGGAAATGAAAATATTTCAAATTATGGACTTATAGATAAAGCAATTCAACGTGATATTGTTACCAATCTACCATGTATTAACTCCAGTTCGCTAAAAGGAGCCATAAATGAATACACCACTATGGTTTGCACCACTTCTATCACTCCCCAACAGCGTATTTCCATTTTTGGGGTTGACAAGAATGACAAAAGTAAAACACAAAAGGGAAATACTGTCTTTTTTGATGCTAACATTCTGGCTCTTCCGCGTCCCAATGACCATACATTATATGAACTCGCCACTTGTGATGCCGTATTAGACCGTTTTGTAGAAAGATTATCAATTTTCCAACTTCCTATCAATAAAGCCACACTTATTAATAAAATACAGACGATTTGTGGACGAACCCCAATCATTTATTCCAGTGAACAATTCAAAGATTTTTGCGAAGATGACGAACTTCCTATCATTGCCCGCAATTGCCTTGAAAATGGTGAAAGCAAAAATCTCTGGTATGAACAAGTGTTACCACGCGAAACCGTTTTGGGTACTTTGCTTTTATCAAGTGAAGACACTCTCGCCAAAGTGCTAAATGGAAAAGTAATACAGATAGGCGCAAACGCTACTATTGGTTATGGTTATTGTGAATTTATACAACTCTAAAGAAGAACAGCTATGAGTACAAAAAGAAATAATGAATTAATGAAAATAGCAGATCAAGTGTTGCAGAGTGGTGAAGCGACTTTATTGGACCGTGCTACCGGAAATATTAGCGATTCATACAATGGCCAGATATCAGCATTAGGCGTATCAATTGCAATGAATGGGATATGTCCGACATTGGCAATATATTATAAAGGAAGTAACAATGAAACCAGAGCAGTAGACCGCAGACCCATTCTTGAAGTGATTGCCCGTATGATTCATAACGACACATTATTAAAAAGTACATATCCGACAATTCACAACGCGGAAAGTTTATTACGCTTTGCAATTAATGCCAACCGAGATACCTTAAAGATACTGCAGCGTGAAATTGTGAATTGTGCGGTCGCTTTAAAACAAGTTGTCAGAACCTATAATTTAGTATCACAATGAATAAAAACCTATATAAATTATTCTATAGGGACTATTATGGCCAAGTTAATTTCTCATATCTCTTTTCCAACAATCGAGAAGTTATAGAGAATAATCAAGCACAAATAGCTGCCAAAAATGAAGAACTGCTGGGAGCTACTTTGGCTATCATTCCCGAATGTAAACGCACAAATGTCCAAGTACCGATACAGGTGCAATATCCCGGTCTGATAACGGGTTCAGGTATTACACATGAGACCAGTATTGAAGGGGAATTTAAATTGGGTATACATTTAGACTACACATATGGAATGCCTGTTATCTACGGTTCCTCAATAAAGGGGGTTCTACGCTCTGCCTTTGTCAATGATCCGGACTATATACAATCATTATTAGATGAAATAATAGAAGATAAAACAATAGAAGTTAAGGATCTGATAAAAGATATTTTTGATGGGCAAGAGCGTGATCCCGAAAATGATGATCCGATAAAGGGAACAATTGCATATAAAAACAAATCTATTTATAAGAGAGATATCTTTTTTGACGCTGTTATTATTTCTCCAGATTCGACAGGCCATATATTGGCCAGTGATTATATCACTCCCCATAAGAATCCCCTAAGAGATCCTGTACCTATTAGTTTTATAAAAATAGCATCGGGATGTACTATGGAGTTACGTTTTCGCTTAGTCAATTCCATAATAACAAATGCAGAAAAATTGGCATTATTTCTTAAGATATTGCAAGATAGTGGGATAGGAGCAAAAACGAATGTGGGATATGGGCAACTATTAACAAAGTAAAGTCGTCATATTTCTCAAGAAAACAGTTAGTTATGAAAAGTCTATTCCAATCCTTTACTACTCTCCATGCATTGCAAAATGCATGGAGAGCCGTGCGAACCAAAAACTCAGCAGGGGGAGTAGATGGATTTACCGTTGCCCACTTCGAAAAGAAATTAACGGATAATTTAACAGAATTGCATCATGAGCTTACTACCGGCACATGGAATCCCGAGCCTTATCTACGAGTGGAAATAGCCAAAAACGAAACAGAAAAACGAAAATTAGGATTGCTTTGCATTAAAGACAAGATAGTGCAACAAGCTATCAAAACAGCGATTGAACCTCAGATGGATAGAACATTCTTAAACGTCAGTTATGGGTATAGGCCAGGAAAAGGTGCGGAAAGAGCTATCCGAAGGACAATTCAAGAACTAAAGAAGCTAAAAAACGGATATATAGCAAAGTTGGATATTGATAATTATTTTGATAACATCAACCAAGAAAGGTTATTTACCCGCTTAGGCAACTGGCTCAAAGACGACGAGACTTTACGGCTTATCAAATTGTGCGTACAGACCGGTATAGTAGATCCACAACTAAAATGGGAGAGAACTGCGAAAGGTATACCTCAAGGCGCTATTCTCTCTCCGCTATTGGCCAATTTCTATTTGCATCCTTTTGACCAGTTTGCTATTAGTAAAGCACCGATGTATATTCGCTATGCCGATGATTTTCTAATTGCGAGTCCATCTGAGAAACAGACAAAGGAAGCCGTAGAATTAATAAAAGAGGAGTTAGCCGATACTTTCTATTTACAACTAAACAAACCTCTTGTTTGCAATTTCCACGATGGAGTTGAATTTTTAGGAATTATCGTTTCTGATAGCCATGCTGCAGTTACGGCACAAAAGATGAAAATCTTACAAGAACGAATCAACTCTATCTGTTTTGTCAAAGCATCCCTTTCCTCTAAAAGCTTGGAGACATTACGGGGAATAAGAAATTATTATGCAAAAATTCTTCCTCAAGAAATTTTAAAAGAGTTGGACTGTACTTTGATGAACCGTCTGAATACGCTTATCCGAAAGAATTGTAACAACATAATCAGTAAGAAAGACTTAGCTGTTAATCTTCAGAAAGTAGACTTTTTTGCAGAAAGTAGTAACCAGAATAAACAACAACTAATACAGCAACTTTGCAGTACATATGTTGTGCATACTTCTCGTTCTGCTACTACATCCGGTAAGAAAAATCCCGGAAACAATGCCAAACTAATTACTCAAAAGAAACGTGAATATCAAAAGCTGGAAAATGCAGGAGCAGAATTAGTAGTAAGTACTCCCGGAAGTTATATTGGTGCGTCTTACAAAGGGATTACGGTAAAATTACAAGGTAAAATTATTAATAAACCTTCTCCGGCATTACGTCACATCACAGTGATAGGTAAGGGTGTTAGTTTTTCCAGTAATGCTATGATGTTCTGTATGAATCATAAAATTCCTATTGATTTTTTTGATAGTAAAGGAAAGCAATATGCCACTGTACTGAATCCTGTCTTTTTAGATGAAACTCTTTGGAGTAAACAGGTCAGTCTTCCATTGGAACGAAAAGTAAAATTAGCTTCTCAAATTATTGTCGGGAAATTAAAGAATCAACTGAATCTCATCAAATATTATCATAAGTATCATAAAGACATATTAGGTGGAGAGTTATCAGAAAAATATATTGAAGCGGTACTCAAACTTGAGCAGCAAATAGAAAAAGCAAAAAGTTATCCGATAACTGATGGAAAGTATGCCAGTGGATTAATGGGTATAGAATCTCAAGGGGCAATAGCTTATTGGGCATATATACGTGTTTTGATAGCTGACGATGGTATCAATTTTATCTCTCGTGAACATCAAGGAGCTACTGATTTAATGAATTCATTGTTGAATTATGGATATGCCATATTGTATGCTCGTGTATGGAAAAATATTCTTGCTGCTAAACTGAATCCATCCATCGGCATTTTGCATGCTCATCAAGATGGAAAACCAACATTGGTTTTCGACATTGTAGAGTTATTCCGTTCACAGGTAGTAGACCGTATTGTAATCAGTATGATTCAGAAGAAAATTCCACTAAAGATGCATGACGGATTATTAAACGAATCCACTAAGCGTACATTGATACGTCATATTTTAGAAAGACTTAACCGATATGAAAAATTTCGCGGTGAAGAAATTACTTTTTCGCAAATCATATTGAAACAGTCTCAAGATATTGCTCATTATATAGCCGGAGAGAATAATGAATTCAAACCCTATGTGGCCAAGTGGTGAGATGAAGTGAACAAAACATGAAAAAAGGCCAAACTCTTGCGAAAAACGATAAAAAGATAATTATCTGATTTATTTGATATTATATTTTTTAGATAAATTGTATTACTTAAATCACATTCGCAACAAAATACATGTTAGCAACAAAGTAAATCATTTGCGAAAATGATTCATTACTATACAAGCGATCTTTGACGTATTGCATTTATAATCAATAATATATTGTATAATACCTCTATACCGTTTTTCGAAAATGAATCTTTTTAAAGAAATTCAAAATCATTTTCGAAAATAGATATTCAATGTAAATATCTTATTTTTAAGCAAATAAGCATATATTAGCCAAACAAATTATTGATTTTCTTAAAAATAATACATACATTTGCGAAAAAGTTATTGGAATATAGCGTATTGTATTAAATAACAATACTTTATGAGAAATATACAAAACAAAGAGTAAAAAATAAATTATTGATAATCAGATTATTTGAGTTACTTCCAGTAGAATAAGGATTAAGACTCGTTAATAACCTTAGCCTTATCGCAACACTCAAAGTATTTGAGTTACTTCCAGTAGAATAAGGATTAAGACTTCTAAAGTTGCATCACCATCAGCGGCTAAAATCATTTGAGTTACTTCCAGTAGAATAAGGATTAAGACAAATCTCGTTTTTCGTTTGGCACTATTCCTAAATTATTTGAGTTACTTCCAGTAGAATAAGGATTAAGACAGAGCCCAAATCACACCGATACCGGCACAAATGAATTTGAGTTACTTCCAGTAGAATAAGGATTAAGACTTATTATGCTTTTGTCCGTCTTTACCGTACAGAGATTTGAGTTACTTCCAGTAGAATAAGGATTAAGACTAATAGTTTATGTTTGGCAGGGTGACCCCAATCATATTTGAGTTACTTCCAGTAGAATAAGGATTAAGACGCATATCCGGGGTCGGAGGAACCAGTTTGTCTACATTATTTGAGTTACTTCCAGTAGAATAAGGATTAAGACATTGGGGTGTAGAAAATATCATCCTCTGTGGTGATTATTTGAGTTACTTCCAGTAGAATAAGGATTAAGACTCCAACGTATCCTCCGATTACCTCAACAGCGAAGTTGCGAATTTGAGTTACTTCCAGTAGAATAAGGATTAAGACCTTCCCGTTGCTTTTTGGTCAGCCGGTTGAGAATTTTTTTATTTGAGTTACTTCCAGTAGAATAAGGATTAAGACAAACTATTCCTTTGGGAAGGTTTGGCTTATGCGTAATATTTGAGTTACTTCCAGTAGAATAAGGATTAAGACGGTATTTTCTTGCGCATTGATATTTGTTGTTGCAGCAATATTTGAGTTACTTCCAGTAGAATAAGGATTAAGACGAGATTTCCAATATCTTACGGGTCGCTTCCTTACCGATTTGAGTTACTTCCAGTAGAATAAGGATTAAGACAAACAGTATCATTCATAACTTTGGCGTTTATATAATTTGAGTTACTTCCAGTAGAATAAGGATTAAGACATTGAAATACGTCAATATAACGGCCGTTGTTTATTTGAGTTACTTCCAGTAGAATAAGGATTAAGACAAATCCAGACTTTGTGTGCCATTGTCTTCTTGGTTTATTTGAGTTACTTCCAGTAGAATAAGGATTAAGACAGGAGGAAATATGCATCTCCCTTTGCCTTACTGGTGATTTGAGTTACTTCCAGTAGAATAAGGATTAAGACGAACTCAGATTTGTAAACGCCCATACGAGCTTTATTTGAGTTACTTCCAGTAGAATAAGGATTAAGACATTATCTCATCAGAAAGTCCCTGTAACTCCCATTCATTTGAGTTACTTCCAGTAGAATAAGGATTAAGACTAAAAGCATTTCCAAACCGTTTTCCGTCTCAATGATTTATTTGAGTTACTTCCAGTAGAATAAGGATTAAGACTTTAAGGAGACTGAAAGTTTCAAGCTTCAGCCGCAAAGAATTTGAGTTACTTCCAGTAGAATAAGGATTAAGACTTCTGGGCTTTCAGAATATTGGTGTAACAAGTTGATTTGAGTTACTTCCAGTAGAATAAGGATTAAGACTTTTGGAACGCTTATAGGGTTCCATTTTTACGTGTTTCATTTGAGTTACTTCCAGTAGAATAAGGATTAAGACCTTTTTACATTTGCGACTGTTAATTTTGCTTTCATAATCTTATTTGAGTTACTTCCAGTAGAATAAGGATTAAGACAGAACCGGAGCAAGAAGTCAGAACACTTAAGGCTATTTGAGTTACTTCCAGTAGAATAAGGATTAAGACTTCCTTCGGAGCAAGGGAACAATTCTTTAACCAATATATTTGAGTTACTTCCAGTAGAATAAGGATTAAGACGGCAAATATAGCAAGTTTGGCATTGTCTTTCATGATACCATTTGAGTTACTTCCAGTAGAATAAGGATTAAGACATGCTATACCCTGATTCCGATATCCGTTTAAACAACAATTTGAGTTACTTCCAGTAGAATAAGGATTAAGACGTCGCAGGAAGTACACATTGCACCAAAAACTACTGATTTGAGTTACTTCCAGTAGAATAAGGATTAAGACGGCGGCGCAGCTGCTATTCCAACCATCTTGTGTACATATTTGAGTTACTTCCAGTAGAATAAGGATTAAGACATCTTTGGGAGTAGGGAGGATTAAGAACATTTTGTCTATTTGAGTTACTTCCAGTAGAATAAGGATTAAGACACATTTTTGGATCATTCGGTTCAAGATGCACCGGTTTATTTGAGTTACTTCCAGTAAAATAAGGATTAAAACAACTCGATACCAAGAGATGAACTCAAAGCGTCAAAAATTGAATTACTCCCATTAAAACAAAAACTAAAACTGTGTATGTATACTTGTGTGATTTGACTATCTCCATCAAAATAAGGATTAAGACAAGCAACTCTCTAAAATCATTTATATCTCATTATCCCGAATTCAGAAACAATGATACATCATACACCTTTAATTCACTCTAATAATATTACCCCATTTTAACCTCAAAATTTTTCTTTTCCAATACCACATATCCCGCATTTTCATTATATTTACCTCCAAATACGCAACACCAAATGGCAAGAGCAAAAAAGACATTCTGTGTCGTAGCATACGATATTAAAGAAGACCGGAAAAGAGCACGCGTCTCTAAAATTCTGGAAAAATATGGAATAAGAGTCAATTTCAGTGTATTCGAATGTATGTTTACCGATATCCAACTATTACAAGTGCAAGAGAAAATAAAAAAAATATTGGATAAACGCTCCGATACAGTCATATACTATCCGATTTGCGTCAATTGTTATACAAAAATCATATATCAACCGGCACATCGCCAAACGTCCCGCACTATAGAAATTGTATAAAATAAAAAGAAATCATCTGATGAAACCCAAACGAATTATCCTTGTCCGCCACGGCGAATGTGATGCAAACATTGACGAAAATAAATTCGCCACAATACCTGATTATACAATCGAGTTAACCCCGAAAGGCTATGAACAAGCATTAGAAGCCGGAAAAAAACTAAAAAGAATAGTAAAAGAAGAAACACTCTATTTTTATGTTTCACCTTTCTGGAGAACACGCTCCACCTTTGAAGCAATCGTGAAAGCATTTCCTCGAGAACAATTTCACTATTCCGAAGAACCACGACTCAGGGAGCAAGAGTGGGGGTATCTGCGTACAGAACAAGAATTACAACAACTAAAATTACAAAGACGGGAATATGGAATATTCTATTATCGCTTCCCAGGAGGAGAAGCCGGAAGTGACGTATATGACCGCATAAACGATCTATTAGGATCCCTACATCGTGATTTTACTACCGATTCCTATCCTGAAAATTGCATATTGATTACTCATTCACTGGCCATCCGTTTATTTATTATGCGATGGTTCCATCTCACTGTGGAAGAATTCGAAACAATGCAATCGCCGGAAAACGGAAGTCTGGTAATATTGGAGTTAAACCCAGAAACTAACAAGTACCGATTGATCACTCCACTGGAAACGAAAAAAGAGAACCCCCGATATAACCGGCCTATCAAAATCTAATACTTACCTATATAAATAAGAAAGAGAAATCAAAAAATATGGTACGTATATTTAGAATATATGATTGAAGTTAGTTGTCATATTGACAAGTACAAGAAAAGTGTCTTTTGAAATCCGACCGACCAGGATAATTTTACAGAAGGTGACCCCTATCAGATAAAGCATTATATATCAAATGCATAAATGAATATTTTTCTAAGAAAACGAATAACTATCCCTCGCGGGAAAACATTAATATTAAGACTGTGTTAAAATGCATTCTTTACATGCAAGAATACGTATTCTTACACTTAAGAAATTAATAGTTTGTCCGGACAGAAAGCAATACTTGAAAAAGGCAATTAACAATGTTAAAAAAAGAGAGGCATTCTGATATTGAACACCTCTCTTCTTCATATTTCTTAAATGATAGGATTTTTAGAGAATTTCCAGTTGCTTGAAGCATTTCACCAACTTATCTACCGCAGAATCTATCTGTTCTTTCGTATGCGTAGCCATCAACGCAACACGCACCAATGTATCTTGAGGTGCACATGCCGGCGGAATAACCGGATTAATAAACACCCCTTCATCAAATGCCAACTTGGTAACCATGAAAGTCTTGTCTGTATCGCGTACATAAAGCGGTATGATAGGAGACTCCGTAGCACCAATCTCAAAACCGGCTTCACGGAAACGTTTCAATGCATAATTCGTAGCTTCCCACAACGCTTCAAGTCTTTCCGGTTCATTCTGGATAATATGAAGAGCTTCTAAAGCAGAAGCCGTAGCAGCCGGAGTATTGGAAGCACTGAAAATATAAGTACGTGCAGTATGGCGCAACCAGTTAATGATCGACTCGTCAGCCGCAATAAAACCGCCGATAGAAGCCAACGATTTACTGAAAGTACCCATAATCAGGTCGATTTCGTCTGTCAGACCGAAATGGTCGCAAACGCCGCGTCCCTGTTTTCCGAATACACCCAATCCATGAGCTTCGTCCACCATGATAGTAGCATTATATTTATGTTTCAAACGCACTATTTCGGGCAAATTAGCTAAATCACCTTCCATAGAGAATACACCATCCACGATAATCAGCTTTACAGAATCCGGATTACACTTTTGAAGCTGTTTCTCCAGATCGGCCATATCATTGTGTTTGTACTTCAAATTCTGAGAGAATGATAAACGACGTCCGTCTACGATAGAAGCGTGGTCGCGGTCATCACAAATAATATAATCATTACGATCAGTCAAACAAGCTATTACACCAGAATTCACTGTAAATCCGGTAGAAAAACAAAGGGCATCTTCTTTACCGACAAAAGCAGCCAATTCCTTCTCCAACTTCACATGCAAGTCGAGCGTACCATTCAGGAAGCGTGAACCGGCACAACCGGAACCGTATTTTTTCATAGCTTTAATACCAGCTTCAATAACTCTTTCGTCTCCGGTAAGGCCGGTATATGCGTTTGAGCCGAACATCAGAACTTTGTGTCCGCCCATATTCACCTCTGTACCTTGTTTCCCTTCTATCTCACGAAAATAGGGGTATACGCCCATTGCCATATACTGTTGTGGCAAGTCGTATTTAGCTAACTTCTCTTGTAATAATCCCATGAATTGTTATTTATTATTCGCTTATTGGTTACTGATAGACAACAGTCCAAATCCTTTTTATCCTTAATAACTGTTTAAAACAGGGGGCAAAGATAACAAAATTTGTTTTCAGCTGTTCTTTTTAGTAGAAAAAATATGCTCTTTATGCTTTTGGAGAGATGAAGAGACTTAAAATTTAGAAATTTATATTACTTTTGTCGATCACAATCGATAAAAATATAGCATGAACGAAAACATGAAGAAATTAATATTCATCGTCAATCCGATTTCAGGCACACAAAGTAAGGAGCTTATTCTTAATCTATTAGACGAAAAAATAGATAAGGAGAAGTATACTTGGGATGTGGTGTATACAAAAAGAGCCGGTCATGCCATAGAGATTGCTGCCCAAGCTGCGGAAATGAAAACCGATGTAGTGGTAGCTATCGGTGGTGACGGAACGATCAACGAGATAGGACGCTCGCTGGTACATACGGAAACAGCACTCGGCATCATCCCATGCGGATCGGGCAACGGACTTGCAAGACATCTGCATATCCCGATGGAGCCTAAAAAGGCATTGGAGATAATCAACGACGGGATATGCGACATTATAGATTATGGTAAGATCAACGGTACAGATTTTTTCTGTACTTGCGGAGTAGGATTCGACGCTTTCGTCAGTCTGAAATTTGCCAATGCCGGAAAGCGCGGATTATTGACCTATCTGGAAAAAACATTGCAGGAGAGTCTGACTTATCAACCCGAAACTTACGAACTGGAAACCGAAGACGGTACCTATAAATATAAGGCATTTCTCATTGCATGCGGGAATGCGTCACAATATGGCAACAACGCCTATATAGCACCACAAGCCACCCTGACAGACGGTCTTCTGGATGTTACCATTCTTGAACCGTTCACCGTTCTGGACGTACCGTCGCTCGCCTTCCAACTGTTCAATAAAACCATCGATCAAAATAGCCGTATCAAAACTTTCCGTTGTAAAAACTTGCGCATTCATCGTTCCAAACCGGGAGTCATTCATTTTGACGGTGATCCGATGCAGGCTGATGAGAATGTAAACATCGAAATTATACAAAAAGGGTTACGGGTTATCGTGCCCAAAACAACCGTGGAAAAAGACAATGCAAATGTATTGCAGAGGGCACAGGAATACGTAAACGGCATTAGAATGATCAACGAAGCTATTGTAGACAACATTACCCACAAAAATCAGAAAATTATTAAGAAATTAACCCGAAAGGATTAAGAATTTGTGTACTTTTGCAAAATTGTAAAATAGTAAATCGTCTAATTGTAAATTAAGGATATGTTTAGAACACACACGTGTGGAGAACTTAGAATCTCTGATGTAAACAAGCAAGTAACGCTGTCCGGATGGGTACAGCGCAGCCGTAAAATGGGAGGTATGACTTTTATTGATCTCCGCGATCGCTACGGCATCACTCAATTGGTTTTCAACGAAGAAGTAAACGCCGAACTATGTGAACAAGCTAACAAACTGGGACGCGAATTCGTTATCCAGATAACCGGAGTTGTAAACGAACGTTTCAGCAAAAACTCAAATATTCCTACGGGAGATATCGAAATCATCGTATCGGAACTGAATATTCTAAATGCAGCCGTAACTCCTCCTTTTACGATTGAAGATAATACGGACGGGGGAGATGACATCCGTATGAAATACCGTTATCTCGATCTGCGTCGTAATGCCGTTCGTTCCAATTTGGAATTGCGCCATAAAATGACGATAGAGGTACGTAAATATCTGGATGAACAAGGGTTTATCGAAGTAGAAACTCCGGTATTGGTAGGTTCTACTCCCGAAGGCGCCCGCGATTTTGTAGTTCCCTCACGTATGAATCCGGGACAGTTTTATGCTTTGCCCCAATCTCCGCAGACTTTAAAGCAACTGTTAATGGTGGCCGGCTTCGACCGTTATTTCCAGATTGCAAAATGTTTCCGTGACGAAGACCTTCGTGCCGACCGTCAACCGGAATTTACCCAGATAGACTGCGAGATGAGCTTCGTTGAACAAGAAGACATTATCGCTACATTCGAAGGCATGGCAAAACATCTGTTCAAAACACTTCGTGGAGTGGAACTAACAGAGCCGTTTATACGCATGCCTTGGAGCGATGCCATGAAATATTACGGCAGTGACAAACCGGACCTGCGTTTCGGAATGAAATTCGTAGAGTTGATGGATATCATGAAAGGTCACGGCTTTTCCGTATTCGACAATGCGACCTATATCGGCGGTATTTGTGCCGAAGGTGCTGCAAGCTATACCCGTAAGCAATTGGATGCATTGACGGAATTCGTAAAAAGACCGCAAATCGGTGCCAAAGGAATGGTATATGCACGTGTAGAAGCCGATGGTACGGTAAAATCGAGTGTTGACAAATTCTATACACAAGAGGTGCTTCAGCAGATGAAAGAAGCTTTTGGAGCTAAACCGGGCGATTTGATTTTGATACTGTCCGGCGATGATACCATGAAGACCCGGAAACAACTTTGTGAACTGCGTCTGGAAATGGGTAAGCAGTTGGGATTGCGTGATAAGAACAAGTTTGCTTGTCTTTGGGTAATAGATTTCCCGATGTTTGAATGGAGTGAAGAAGAAGGCCGCCTGATGGCGATGCACCATCCGTTTACGCATCCGAAAGACGAAGATATCCATCTGTTGGATACCGATCCGGCTGCTGTTCGCGCAGATGCTTATGATATGGTTGTCAATGGTGTGGAAGTAGGAGGCGGGTCAATCCGTATCCACGACGCACAACTACAGGCAAAGATGTTCGAAATCTTGGGCTTTACCCCCGAAAAGGCGCAAGAACAGTTTGGCTTCCTGATGAATGCATTCAAATTCGGCGCTCCTCCTCACGGCGGTTTGGCTTACGGTCTCGACCGTTGGGTATCGCTCTTTGCAGGTCTGGATTCAATCCGCGATTGTATTGCATTCCCGAAAAACAATTCCGGTCGTGATGTGATGTTGGATGCTCCGGCAGCACTCGATCCGTCACAACTTGATGAACTGAATCTGATCGTAGATATCAAGGAATAAGTGAAAGAGTCTGTACGCATCTTTCGTTTTGCCGTAATAGGTACGCTCAATGCTTTGATTACAGCATTCATCATTTGGCTGATGATGAAGAAGTTGTCGTACGATTACATTCCTGCCAATATCACTGCGTATATTATAGCCCAAATACACAATTTTATTTGGTGCAAATATTGGATATTTCCTACCGAAAGCAGAAAGAACAGCCTTTGGAAACAGATGCTGTTCTTTGGTATGGCTTTCGGTATAGCATATAGTGCGCAGTTCCTATTTCTTATTTCATTGGTAGAAGCAGGGGATGTAAATGAGTACTTAGCCCAATTCTTAGGTTTATTTATCTATGGAACAGTCAATTTTATAACAAACAAAAAAATTACTTTTCGATAGTCATTCACTACAGAGAATATACAGAGGGCACAGAATTTTAGTTGTACAGCAACCAAAAATCTGTGCCCTCTGTGTATATATACTGTGAAACGAAAGATCAGTCCAAGAACCGTTTTGTCAGTCCGCCATATTCGTCTATTCTTCTGTCGCGCAAGAACGGCCACCAACGGCGCACATTTTCCGAACGCTCCATATCAACTTCTACAACTATATTCTCTGTACGGTCATTGGAAGCTTGCGCCAGCAATTCTCCTTGAGGACCGGCAACAAAGCTGTTTCCCCAAAAAAGGATTCCATCCGTACGCATCGAAGGATCAGGTTCATGCCCCACACGGTTAACAGAAATAACCGGAATGCCGTTTGCTACGGCATGAGCACGTTGAGAGATAATCCATGCATTGAGCTGGCGGATCTTCTCATCATCGGCGTCCGAACTTTCCCAACCGATGGCAGTAGGATAAATCAGCAATTCCGCTCCTTTCAAGGCCATGAGTCGGGCTGCTTCCGGATACCACTGGTCCCAGCATACAAGCACGCCAAGTTTACCCAAAGAGGTTTGGACAGGTTCGAAGCCGATATCTCCGGGAGTAAAATAAAACTTCTCATAATAGGCCGGATCATCGGGGATATGCATCTTCCGGTATTTTCCGGCTATACTGCCATCACTGTCGAAAACGACCGCCGTATTATGATACAATCCCGGAGCACGTTTTTCAAATAAAGAAGTTACCAAAACGACCCCGTTAGCGGCAGCCAACTCCGAATAAAATCCGGTAGAAGGGCCGGGAATAGATTCCGCTAAATCAAAAACAAGGGTATTTTCCGTTTGGCAAAAATAAAGGGAGTTGTGCAACTCTTGCAACACAATCAGCTGTGCACCACGTGCAGCACACGCTTCTATGCTCTTAGCTAAATTCATCAGATTCGTTCTGATGTCCGAAGTATTGGCTTGCTGAATCAAACCGACTTGTATCTTTCTCATCTATATCAATATATTTACGATTGAACAATCAAAGCTATTTACGATTGGACAATTTACGATTTACGATTGAAGTTACTATTTTAGGACGCCGAGGGGGTATTGCATGGTGACGCAATGCAAGGAACCGTGTTGCTTAATCAAAGGGCGACAGTCGATGCCTACCATCTGATATCCGGGAAAAGCCTCTTGCAAAACCTCACAAGCACGCCTGTCATTCTCCGGTTGATTATAAGTAGGATAGAGGATAGTCCCATTCAGTATCAAGAAATTAGCATATGTGGCAGGTAACCGTTCTCCCTCTTCCACTATTTTATCGGCCATTGGCAAAGCTAACAGACGATAAGGTTCACCGTTCAATGTACGGAATGAATGAAGCTGCTCTTCCATAGCCTGCAAAGCTTCATAATGCTCATCCGTTTCATCTTCACATTGCACATAGACAATGGTATCGGCGGGGCAAAACCGTGCCAATGTATCGATATGGCTATCCGTATCGTCACCGGCCAGATATCCGTCATCCAACCATAATATTTGCCGAACTTGAAAAACACTTTTCAGATACTCTTCAATTTCCACTTTATTTTTTTGTCCGTTACGGTTGGGAGACAACAGGCATTCGGAGGTAGTAAGCAAAGTTCCCATACCGTCACTCTCGATAGATCCCCCTTCGAGCACAAAACCGAGACGATTGACATAACGCCCTTTCAGAATTCCATTTTCAACAGCATGACGAGTAATCTGATTATCAAGATGGGAAGCAAACTTCAATCCCCATCCGTTAAAAGTGAAATCGAGTAGGGAAGGCCCGTCTGCATCCATCATGGTAATGGCTCCGTGATCACGCGCCCATGTATCATTCGTTCCGCATTCCAGAAAACGGACATTCTCCATATTCACAATAGCGGCAATCTGCTTTTTCACCTCTTCCGGTTCAGGGGTGACAATCAATAACAACTCTCTTTCCGCTATCTCCCGGGCTATATCGATAAAACACTTCTGCACTTCCTCCAACATATATGCCCAATCCGTCTCTGCATGAGGCCAAGTTAATTGTACTCCGCTTTGAGGATACCACTCAGCGGGAAGAAAAGGCTTCCGCACCTCCATCTGCTGATCGGCTACTTTGCCAAAATTCAATTGTAAATCTTTCTCCGAACCTCCTGTACGGGGAAGTCCTACTAAAATTCCCATCTGCCTGATTTGTTTTTTTAATTTATGAAATCTATTGTTTGGGCTTACGGTCAAAGAACGGATTCTTGGAAGAAGCACTGACAGGTATGGCATACACCTGTTTACAGCCTTTCAACCATTCAAGCCGTTGTGCCGCCAATCCCGCAGAGAACATCACACGTGTATCTACACGCATATCGGCTGCTGTGGCACAGGCAGAACCGATAGCAATGCCGACATCGACGCTGTTGATAGCACAAGGCACCCCTTCTGCACGACCGGCACAAGTGGCATATCCGCAATGTCCGCAGTTCAAACCCTGAGCCTGTTCATGCGTACCTATCAGCACAATGCCCTCTGCACTCAATATGTTATCGGCATCCCGAAGAAAAAATTTCATACCATGTTCTTCTACCATTGCAACCATCTTATCGGAAAGTACTTTTACATCATCCCCTGTAACCAAAGCAACTTCTATTATATCCACTCCCTTTCCTTTCGGAGCCGTACGGGCTGCTGTCATCATCTGACGTGCCACATCAAGCACATGTTCATGACGAATATCTCGTTCGTTCTGTATCATAATCTCTTTTTTAAAATTCACTAAGCAAAGATAAAGATAAAAATGTAACGGAAAAAAGAATTAATTCTTTATCTAACAGAGAATCCCCTTTACTGTTTGCTTATAATGCAAAGAGTATAGCCAATCCAAGATAAATTAACCTGAGTTCGACATAACTTTTGTCTCGTGTGATTAAGAAGAAGCTATACAGCATAATTCTTATAACGAATCAGAATTAAATGAAAACATAAAAAAACGCAGATTTACACAAAGAGCAAAATCACATTTGCGATCATTTGTATAAATCTACGCTTTTTTTATTATCAGTATATACGCAGACGATAGGGGTTATTTAAAATAACTATCCATCCACACCAAACGCTCCTGATACCATTTACTGATTTGTGCCAAAGAGGTGTAGCAACTGCTGTTAGACGGTATTGCCGGCCATCTCTTAAAGTCTTTCTCGTAGGCTTCCTGTGATATTTGCGACATAAAATCCGAGAAACGTCCGATTACATTATTGTAGCTCAACGCATTCGTCTTAAGATAATTCCAACGTGCAACAATTTCCGGTTGGAAAGCCGCATAAAACATATTCCAAAAGCGTTTGCCGCTCTCGCCGGGCTCGGGAGAGTTCAGTACGCTTCCCGAACTGGACAACAGCTTACTCCCGTTCCAATACAATCCCAATATCGTATCCATATCATACCACTGGAAATACCAGATACTTCCATCCCATGTGCACATCGATAGATTTTTATCGACATCATCGTCGGCATAAAATGCCTCCAGAATAATATAATAATCCATCATTGCATCTTTATTGAAATAATTGTTGAATCCGCTTTTGAAAGCACTCGCATTATTTTTCACTGAATTGAACCAATCCAACGGGCGGGAAATCTTTTTTACGATATCTGCCGGAATATCACCGGCTCCACTGACTCCGTCGATTTTAGGATTCTTCATCTCCCAGTTACTTGATACAAATGCATAGAAATTGTTATGCTCTTCCGCTTTCAGCAAAATATGATTGTAATTCGACTTTGTCATACAGTAATTATCACGATGTACCTTCAAATTCCAGGTATAAAGACCATAATACTCATCGTTAATATACAGCTCTATGGGAAACCCGTCAATATGTCCTTTAGCTCCGTTATCCAGTATATTACCTTTTACATTATCTCCCCAACCCGAACGCCACGGACGTTGCTTCTCAAACGGCAGTGTATAGGCAACATCGTCTACAACACGCCCCATACAAACGTTTCTTGCCTGCGTAGCATCTATATAATTGGCCTTTAAATGATAAGAATCCATCGGTATCCAGTCTCCAAATTTTATTTTTCGGTCGAGATCGATAGAGAAATTCTTTTTAGGATATGACATCGAAGAAGAACCCTGATAGGTTATCTCTATTTCCGACTTAAAACCGTAACCGTTGCCACCATTATAAGTCAGCTTGGCAGTAACGGGATAATCTTTTGTCACGTTATTCAGATTCACATCGATATTAACCTGTCCCAAACCTTCCGGAGGAAGAATAGAAGTGTATTTTTTATCTTTCAGTTCCTGATACTCCGAAAATGAGGCAGTGGCATCCTGCAAATCACTTAGAGACGTTTCGTTTGCTTCTAATTGTTTCTTAAGATCGATGATGCAGTTTACCAGACTGTCATTCGTCTTTTTCAACGCACCGATCGACTTCTGAAAATCCTCGGAATTGCTGTTCAAAGCATATTCCGCATATTTTGCATAAGGCACGCTGCCCAATTCCGTGGCACTGATCTCTTCGTAGCCGTTCCCTCTATCGAGTTTGATCTTAATCGATTGGTTTTGAGCGCTCCAGTCGATCTTTTCAAATGTACCGAAAACACGGCTTCCGTTACCAATAACCATATTTATATATCCCGTGGCCGATGTAGTGAGCTGGTGGGTTTCCTTATATGCCACCTGATTGTCCGACATAATTGTAACCTGTAACGTCACGCTCTGTTCTTTTATAACCATCCCTGAAGCGTCCCGCAAAACGGCTTGATAATTAAATCCTTTCTGAGGATCGATTGCAAACATATTCAGGCTGATGAAAAAGCTGATCAATAAGAAAATGTGTTTCATAGTTTTATGATTTTTTTTATTACTACTGTTTTACCGTTGATATCGGTTAATTTTACACTGTAAATACCGGAAGTTAAAGAAGATACATTATACGTAGAAGGAGACTTCAGTATATTGAACTGTCTTGCCAATACTCCATTGAGTGAATAGATACTGATAGAAGCCATAGAAGCAGACGGAGGGATGGAGATATTCAAATAATCGCCGACCGGAGAAGGCCATATCACGGTTTTCTCCTGCCACTCATCAGTCTCCAACCCCACAGACGAGCTTAGATCGATATAAGACAAGATTCCCTGAACGATCATACAGTCATCTGTTTGATAATAACCTCCGACAACTTCCCCTATAACCCAAGACACCGCAGGAGACTCCCTCCCGGCAGGTGCAACAAGCTGTTGTGCATAGACCGAAGAAGCATACAGGCAACCTAAAATACCTAATAGAGGTATGCAAATGTGTTTCATAATAAAAAGATTTAATTGTTATGGTAGTAATACATATGAATAGTAGAAACACCCCATACCGATTAATCTTATTTAACTGTTTATCGATAATTACTTACCGTATTTGCACAAATGCGCCCCGTATGGCTAACATTTCTTCTCCGTCTTTCTGATAAATTCTTCGTGAAGATTCACAAATAAAGTATAAAGAAGCGCCATATTTTTCCTACCTTTGCCGAAAAGACTGATTATTAAGACATAAATGCTACAAATAAATAACGCATGTATTGCTTTCGGAGAAGACGTGCTTTTTTCCGGCTTTTGCATGCAAGTACGCAGAGGCGAGACGGCTTGCATTGCGGGAGAGTCGGGTAAGGGAAAAACATCGCTTCTTAACGCCATTATGGGATTTGTACCGTTACGTGAAGGAACAATCACCGTAGGCGATTTGGAATTAAATAAGAGTACCATTGACATCATTCGCCGCCAGACAGCCTGGATTCCCCAAGAACTGGCACTGCCCGTTGAATGGGTAAAGGAGATGGTGCGGCTTCCGTTTGAACTGAAAGCTAACAAAAACAATCCTTTCTCGAAGAAAATGCTGTTCGACTGCTTTGCAGAATTGGGATTGGATGAAGAACTGTATAACAAGCGGGTAGGGGAAGTATCCGGCGGGCAACGGCAACGCATTATGATAGCCGTGGCCGCCCTATTAAAAAAGCCGCTGATTATAGTAGACGAACCCACCTCGGCGCTTGATTCCGAATCTGCAGATAAAGTATTGGCTTTTTTATGCAGACAAGCCGAACAAGGAGCTGCTGTTTTAGCCGTATCCCATAGCAAAGCCTTCGCCCACGGCTGTAATCAGATAATCACATTATAAAATCAGATAATCACAATTATTAAAGGGATGTAATCTCAATCGTCTAACCGTCAACCGTTCAATCGTAAATATTTTCATGGGAACAATAGATATATCTTACCTTAGCCTGCTTACCGGCTTGCTTCTGCTGATCATACCGGTGTTTTATTTGTGGAAATTCAAAACCGGTCTGTTAAAAGCCACCCTTATCGGCACGGCACGCATGATCGTACAGCTTTTCCTGATCGGGATGTATCTGAAATACTTATTCTTGTGGAATAACCCGTGGATAAACTTTCTGTGGGTAATCATTATGATATTCGTAGCCGGACAAACGGCCCTTTCGCGTACCGGATTAAAACGGAAAATACTGTTGATTCCCATCAGTGTGGGCTTTCTATGTAGTGTGGTTCTGGTAGGAATGTACTTTATCGGTATAGTACTTCAACTGGACAATGTATTCAGCGCCCAATACTTCATTCCTATTTTCGGCATTCTGATGGGAAACATGCTTTCGAGCAATGTCATCGCCTTGAACACCTATTACAGCGGTCTGAAACGGGAAGAGCAACTCTATTGCTATCTGCTCGGCAACGGAGCGACACGTCAGGAAGCACAAGCTCCTTTCATCCGGCAGGCGATCATAAAAGCTTTCAGCCCTCTGATAGCCAATATCGCCGTAATGGGATTGGTGGCATTACCGGGCACAATGATCGGACAGATATTGGGAGGCAGTAGCCCGAATGTGGCCATCAAATATCAAATGATGATTATGGTGATTACATTCACCGCTTCCATGCTATCACTGATGATCACCATCTCACTTGCATCGCGTAAATCATTCGATGCATATGGCAGGCTGTTACAGGTTATGGTAGAAAAAAAGGAGAAGCCTCTCCCCAACCCTCTCCGTAGGAGAGGGAGCTAAGTTAGCTTTGTAGCTAATCAATAAACAAAAGCCTCTCCCCAACCCTCTCCGTGGGAGAGGGAGCTAAGTTAGCTTTGTAACTAATCAATAAACAAAAGCCTCTCCCCAACCCTCTCCGTGGGAGAGGGAGCTAAGTTAGCTTTGTAACTAATCAATAAACAAAAGTATCTGTACTCCCTCTCCCACGGAGAGGGTTGGGGAGAGGCTTCGTTCTTATCTTAATGACACAAAAAACGGCCATTTGCAATCCACAGTATGCAAAAACATCTAAAATAAATCTATTAATCTCCCTAAAATACTTTCCTTTTAATATTTCAGACAGTTTCTTTTTGTATCGTCGGTTGAATTTGTATATTTGCTACCGAACTTAATTTAATACCGATGAAAATACTGTCAATTCACGATCTTGAAAAGATCAGAAAAAGTGCGGCAACCGCACTCCGTTTACGTGAAGAGAGTAACGACAAAGTAACTGAAAATAGCTGCGGTCTGACTCTCGGTTCACAACACTTGCAGATTTTGATTTGTGGAGGTACGGGATGCAAAGCTTCTTCCAGTCACACCATTGCAGACAATCTGAATAAAGCACTCGAAGAAAACGGAATAGCAGACAAAGTAGAGGTCATAACAACCGGCTGCTTTGGTTTCTGCGAGAAAGGGCCTATCGTAAAAATCATACCCGACAATACATTTTATATACAAGTAACTCCCGAAGATGCCGAGGAAATAGTAAGGGAACATATTATAAGAGGTAAGAGGATCGAGCGTCTGCTATTTACCGATCCTAAAACCGAACAGAAAGTAAGCGATTCGAAACATATGGATTTCTACCGGAAACAAATGCGCATCGCATTGCGCAATTGTGGTTTCATCGACCCGGAGAACATAGAAGAATATATTGCCCGCAACGGGTATGCAGCTTTGGCGGATTCCCTTTTCAACCATACTCCGGAAGAGATAATAGATGAGATCAAACGTTCCGGTTTGCGTGGCCGTGGGGGCGGAGGATTTCCCACAGGCATGAAATGGGAACTGACCGCCAAACAGCAGGCAGCCCTTAAATACGTGGTTTGCAATGCCGACGAGGGTGACCCGGGCGCATTTATGGACCGTTCCATTATGGAAGGAGATCCTCATTCCATTATCGAAGCGATGGCATTATGCGGATATTCGATCAGTGCCTCTCAAGGGCTCGTATACATTCGTGCAGAATATCCATTGGCAATACACCGTTTGAAAACAGCCATTATGCAAGCCCGTGAATACGGATTGTTGGGAGAGAATATATTGGGAACAGGTTTCAACTTTGATATTAATATAAGGTATGGAGCCGGTGCTTTTGTATGTGGCGAAGAGACTGCACTTATTCACTCGATGGAAGGCAAAAGAGGTGAACCGACCCTGAAACCGCCATTCCCTGCCGAATCCGGATACCAAGACAGACCGACCAATGTGAATAACGTGGAAACACTGGCCAATATCCCCATCATTCTCATAAACGGGGCCGAGTGGTTTGCCTCCATCGGTACGGAACGATCCAAAGGAACCAAGGTTTTTGCCCTGGCCGGAAAGATCAATAACGTCGGGTTAATAGAAGTACCGATGGGAACAACCTTACGCGAGGTAATTTATGAGATAGGCGGAGGTATCAAAGGCGGGAAGCAATTTAAAGCCGTACAAACCGGAGGTCCTTCGGGCGGCTGCCTCACCGAAAAGCATCTCGATACCCCCATCGATTTCGACAATCTGCTTGCAGCCGGTTCTATGATGGGTTCGGGTGGAATGATCGTTATGGACGAAGATGATTGCATGGTGTCAGTAGCGCGCTTCTTCCTTGACTTCACTGTAGAAGAATCATGCGGTAAATGTACCCCCTGCCGGATCGGCAACAAACGGTTGTTGGAATTACTCAATAAAATAACGGAAGGGAAAGCCACCGAGAAAGACCTGCAAACTTTGCAAACACTCGGTAAAGTAATAAAGGATACTGCTTTATGCGGATTAGGGCAGACGTCTCCAAATCCGGTGTTATCTACATTAGACAATTTCTATGACGAGTATGTGGAGCACGTACGGGATAAAACATGCCGTGCCAAACAATGCAAGTCTCTGCTGACCTACTACATCAATCCCGATACTTGCATCGGTTGTCACCTATGTGCTAAAAATTGTCCGGCGGATGCCATCACGGGATTACCGCGTAAACCTCATACCGTTCTTCCGGAGAAATGTATCAAGTGTGGCATGTGCATGGCACGCTGTAAGTTCAATGCAATCTCTGTATGCTAATCTCAATGACTATGGAAACAAAAGAAATAACACTGCAAATAGACCGTCATTCAATAACAGTACCCGCAGGTACTACTATCCTCGAAGCTGCAACTGAAATCGGTATCAACATCCCGACCCTTTGCCACATCGACCTGAAAGGAACGTGTATAAAAAATAATCCGGCATCCTGCCGTATATGTGTAGTAGAAGTGGAAGGCAGGCGCAACCTTGCTCCGGCCTGTGCCACCAAGTGCACAGAAGGAATGGTGGTACGCACCAGTACCCTCCGGGTAATGAATGCCAGAAAAGTAGTGGCCGAACTTATCTTGTCCGACCATCCGAATGACTGCCTCACTTGCCCGAAATCGGGGAATTGTGAATTGCAAAACCTGGCCCTCCGATTCAATGTACGGGAAATGCCTTTCAATGGCGGTGAACTTTCACTTCGTAAGCGGGAAGTAACCTCTTCCATCGTACGCAACATGGATAAATGTATTTTCTGCCGCAGATGCGAAAGCGTATGTAACGATGTACAAACCGTTGGTGCTTTGGGAGCCGTACGAAGAGGATTCAATACCACTATCGCCCCCGCATTCGACAAAAAAATGAGTGAGAGTGAATGTACCTATTGCGGGCAGTGTGTAGCTGTCTGTCCGGTAGGGGCCTTGACTGAACGCGATCACACCAACCGGCTCCTCGAAGACCTGGATAGCCCCGATAAAGTAGTTATCGTGCAGACAGCTCCTGCCGTACGTGTAGCTTTGGGCGAAGAATTCGGTATGCCTGCCGGCACACAAGTTACGGGCAAAATGGTATACGCTCTTCGTGAACTGGGATTCGACTATGTATTCGATACCGATTTTGCTGCGGACCTCACCATAATGGAAGAAGGAACAGAGGTACTGGAAAGACTTGGCCGGTTCCTCAACGGCGACAAGAATGTATGCCTGCCGATTCTCACTTCATGCTGTCCGGCATGGGTGAACTTCTTTGAGCATCACTTCCCCGATCTGCTCGACATCCCTTCTACCGCCCGTTCTCCGCAACAAATGTTCGGTTCTATCGCCAAAACTTATTGGGCAGAAAAAATGGGTATTCCACGCGAAAAACTGGTGGTGGTATCCATCATGCCTTGCCTGGCCAAAAAGTATGAATGCGATCGGGAGGAATTCAAAGTCAACGGTAATCCCGATGTAGATTATTCTATCTCGACCCGTGAACTGGCAACGCTTATCAAACGGGCCAATATCGGCTTTCATCTGTTGCCCGACAGCGAATTTGACCATCCGATGGGCGAATCGACCGGAGCAGGTGTTATTTTCGGAACTACCGGCGGAGTAATGGAAGCTGCTTTGCGCTCGGTATACGAAATTTATACAGGTAATGTCCTGGAAAATGTAAACTTTGAGAACGTCAGAGGGTTGGAAGGCGTACGCCGCGCTACTATCAATCTGAATGGTTTTGAATTGAAAGTAGGAATAGCACATGGCTTAGGAAATGCACGCCGGCTGCTGGAAGATATACGAAACGGTCATAATGAATATCACGCCATCGAAATCATGGCTTGTCCCGGTGGCTGTATCGGTGGTGGCGGCCAACCGCTCCATCACGGACGAGCAGATATATTATATGCACGTGCCAGAGCATTGTATCAGGAGGATGCTCAGAAACCTATACGGAAATCTCATGAGAACCCGTATATTCAAAAGCTGTATGAAGAGTATCTGGGCAAACCGCTCAGCGAAAAGGCGCATATGCTGCTGCACACTCATTATTTCAACAAATCGATCGATTAAACACTAAAGGATTAAATTTATGTCGGATATAAAATTAGCATGTACGGTGGTCGAACAGGTGAAATCGCTCTGCGACCAACACGGAAACGACCCGGGAGAACTTATCAATATTCTCCACGAAGCCCAGCATCTTCATGGGTATTTGCCCGAAGAGATGCAGCGCATCATAGCCCATAAACTAAATATTCCCGTATCTAAAGTATATGGAGTGGTTACTTTCTATACTTTTTTTACAATGACTCCTAAAGGCAAACATCCCATCTCTGTCTGTATGGGGACTGCCTGCTACGTAAGAGGGTCAGAAAAATTACTGGAAGAGTTTAAACGTATTCTCGGAATCGAAGTAGGGGAGACAACCCCCGACGGAAAATTCTCACTCGACTGCCTGCGTTGTGTAGGTGCTTGCGGATTGGCACCTGTGGTAATGATAGGAGAGAAAGTTTACGGACGGCTTCAGCCGGTAGATATCAAAAAGATTCTGGACGAACTTGAATAGCCATCACACATTTTAAGAGAAATACAAAAGTGTACACTATTACATGATAAAAGTCTATTCTTTTATATGGTAATAATGTACACTTTTAATATACAGAAGTATATACTTTTATAACGGGCTTTAAGCCAATGGTTTACAAATAGTATCTTTCCCTCTTTTCAGAACCGTTCCTATAGTCTGTATGCATTGTCCTTACAGTCTGTATGCATTGTTCTCACTATCTGTATGCATTGTGCCCACTATCTTCAAATATTGTTCCCGAAAGCTTTGTACACGATACATAGAGAGAAAGACAAATTACCAATGCATCACTACTTTAAATTGACATTCTCCAGGGGAGTTCTCAGTAAAGAAATCACTGTAAGTCACATAGAAAGCAAACGACCCCACAGAATAATCATAAGAGAATGTTTCTGTCCACAAATTGTCTCCATCGGCATAATGCATTACATAAGGCAGAGGAGTCTGAACCGGCACATCGCCGTCATATTGAATCAAATATACCATAACACTTCCTTTATCAAAAATATACTGATCCAAATATTCATCCTCAACAACGCAACGGAAAAAAGAATTATCTGCGTTCACACCTCCTATGCGCTCCCAATTCTTAACGGTGATCACATACGAATCCCAATTTTGCGTATCATCCGAATTCCCTCCCGGACGATTATTCCAATTCGAGTCAGTATCGCTTTCACAGGCTCCGAAAACGACAGTCAGCAATAATAAAAATAAAATCTTTTTCATCTAATCTATATTTAATATATTATTAATCATATAATTATCTATTCCACCTCATTATAAATTCTTTTTCACCGGTTCGTTCTTCTATCTGTTCCTCTATCAACCGGAATCCCTGTTTCTCATAAAAAAGAACGGACGATTCATTTTTGGCATAAACATTCAATGTAATTTCCGTATGCCTCTCCTTTACATGTTCCAACAACGCTTTTCCAATGCCCGTTCCCTGTGATTCGGGGATTACGAATAGAGCAGCCAGATAATTGCCGGTCATAGAAATAAACCCTTGTATCAACCTAGTATTTTCATCTTCAAACACATAAGTATTGCTTGCAGGAAGATAAATATTCCGCATATCATCCTGTTTACCAATCCAATACATAGCAGGGATAAAATGATGGGCAAGAATGGAAGCCTCCAGCCAAATACGGATTACCCGGTCAGCATCCTGAGAATTATAACTTCTTATCATATTTTGATTCAAATCAAATTGTTTACAACCAACTTTGTCTATATTTGCAAATATACAATCATTTAGCGAATCTACATCATGAACCACCAATTAAGAGTTTGGACACCGGAAGATATACCTTCATTAACTTTTCATATCAATAATATAAATATATGGAACAATACCCGCGACGGTTTGCCACATCCTTATACGGAAGAAGATGCAGAGAATTTCATTAAAATGAATATGGAGCATGAAGGTCCGGCAGAGAACTTTGCCATAGACATAGATGGAAAAGCGGTTGGAGGCGTAGGTTTTGTTATGGGAAGCGATGTAGAAAGAATTTCAGCCGAAATAGGATATTGGTTAGGTGAGCAATATTGGGGGTGGGGAATTATGACCTCGGCTGTGCAGGAAGCTGTAAAATATGCTTTTGAAACCCTACCGGTCATACGTATTTATGCCGGAGTATTCGAATACAACATTCCCTCGATGAAAGTTTTGGAGAAAGCCGGTTTCAAAAAAGAAGCCATTTTGAGAAAAGCAGTTATCAAGAATGGCAAGATACTCGACTTTCATTATTATGCTCTTTTAAAAGAAGAATAATCATCATTAATAAAAACAGACTTATATGCACATTCACCACATTGCGCTCTGGACCACCCGGTTGGAAGAGCTAAAAGATTTCTACATCACTTATTTTAAAGGAACCGGTAATGAGAAGTATATCAATCCTTTGAAAGGCTTCGAATCCTATCTTGTGAGCTTTGACGAGAAAAGCGCTCTAATAGAAATTATGCGCAAAACAGATGTTACTTCTCCGGCAGATAACATTCCCCATATCGGATTAGCACATTTTTCTTTCTCAACTGGAAGTAAAGACGCAGTACTCGCACTCACGGAACGTCTGCGCCGTGACGGATTTACAGTTGCCAGCGAACCTCGCACTACGGGAGACGGCTTCTTTGAAAGTGCCATTCTCGATCCGGACGGAAACCTGGTAGAAATAACCGTCTAATTAAACTTTGCCGCAAGATCCGGTAAATAACGAAGTTGCAAGTATTGCTCGCTGCTCCGAATTTCTACAAATGTACTAAAAAACGATAAAAGTCATACTTCTTCCTTTCTTTTTTCTTATATTTGCAACCAAATTTTCTACAATAATGAAAATTAAAGAGATTGTAAGCGCCCTTGAACGGTTCGCGCCTCTGCCATTGCAAGACGGATTTGATAATGCCGGCCTGCAAATAGGATTGACAGATGCGGAAGCAACAGGGGCTTTGTTGTGTCTTGACGTCACTGAATCTGTCATTGATGAAGCTGTTGCAATGGGGTATAATCTCATTATATCGCACCATCCCCTTATTTTTAAAGGTTATAAGTCCATCACCGGAAAGGATTATGTAGAGCGCTGTATATTAAAGGCAATCAAGAATGATATTGTCATCTACTCGGCACACACCAATTTGGATAATGCTCCGGGCGGAGTCAACTTCAAGATAGCAGAAAAAATCGGGTTGAAGAATGTCCGTGTACTTGAACCGAAAGAGAATAATCTGGTGAAACTCGTTACATTCGTACCGGCAGCACAGGCTGATGCAGTACGGAATGCCTTGTTTTCCATGGGATGCGGACATATAGGTAACTATGATTCATGCAGTTATAACCTCGAAGGAGAAGGCACGTTCCGGGCACAGGAAGGAAGTAATCCTTTTTGCGGGAACATCGGAGAACTTCATCACGAAAAGGAAATAAGAATTGAAACCATTCTTCCCGCATATAAAAAAGGAGAAGCGATCCGTACATTGCTTGCCGTGCATCCTTATGAGGAACCGGCATTCGATATTTATCCGCTACAAAACGCCTGGCAGCAGGCCGGTGCGGGTATCATAGGCGAACTCGCGGTTCCGGAAACAGAACTGGAGTTTTTGAAACGCATCAAGAAGACTTTTGAAGTAGGTTGCATAAAGCACAATAAATTGTCCGGACGTGAAATACAGACGGTAGCACTTTGTGGCGGGGCAGGTGCTTTCTTACTGCCACTGGCCATCAGCAACAGGGCGGACATATTTATCACCGGTGAAATCAGATATCATGACTATTTCGGCCACGAATCGGATATCCTGATGGCGGAAATAGGACATTACGAAAGCGAACAGTATACAAAAGAAATTTTTTATTCCATAATCCGGGATTTATTTCCTAATTTTGCACTCCAATTTAGTAAAGTAAACACGAATCCCATAAAATATTTATAAGTAAAATGGCTAAAGAAGCAAAAAAAGATCCAAATGAGTTGACCGTAGAACAGAAACTGAAAACTCTGTTCCAACTGCAAACCATGTTGTCTGAGATTGATAAGATCAAGACGTTGAGAGGTGAACTTCCACTGGAAGTACAGGACCTTGAAGACGAAATTGCCGGTCTGAGCACTCGTATAGACAAGATCAAAGCAGAAGTAGATGAATTGAAAGCAGCAATTGCCGGTAAAAGAGTAGAGATTGAAGTTGCTAAGGCTTCCGTAGAAAAATATAAGTCACAACAGGACAATGTACGCAACAACCGCGAATATGATTTTCTGACAAAAGAAATCGAATTCCAGACTCTGGAAATCGAGCTATGCGAAAAGAGAATCAAAGAATTTTCTGCCGAAGAAGAGGAAAAGTCTGCAGAAGTAGCAAAGAGTGTCGCTGCTCTGGAAGAAAGACAGAAAGACCTCGATCAGAAAAAAAGTGAATTAGATGAAATCATTGCGGAAACAAAACAGGAAGAAGAGAAGCTGAGAGACAAGGCGAAAGATCTGGAAACAAAGATCGAACCGCGTCTGTTGCAATCATTCAAACGTATCCGTAAAAACTCACGTAACGGTTTAGGTATCGTATACGTACAGCGTGATGCATGCGGTGGTTGCTTCAATAAAATTCCGCCTCAGAGACAGCTGGATATCCGTTCGCGCAAAAAAGTAATTGTTTGCGAATACTGTGGACGTATCATGATCGACCCGGAATTGGCTGGCGTAGAGATCGCACACAAAGTAGAAGAAGCTCCGGCATCAACAACCAAAAGAGCTATCAGAAGAAAAACTGCAGAATAATAAACCCTTACCAGGTAAATTATACCTATACAGGCCGTCTTAAATGAAAAATTAAGGCGGCCTTTTTTATATCCTGTAACTGTCACATCCAAAGGAAGAATTGTCCCGAATTCCCTCAATCTCTCCCGGAAAGAAAAACTTCAAAACAGTACTAAATACCTGATTTCGAAATAACTTTTATTCTGCATGGTTTCCTCTTACTTCTTCCGGAAAGAGAAGAAGCAAGATCAGACTCTGGTCAGACAAAAAGCAAACATCCTCTAAACAAACTGAAATTTCAGTTGTTTACTTTTCATTTCTCAAAAACCTGAACTTATGAATATGCGAACATGGAGCCTGCTGCTCCTTTTATTTCTTTCATCCGCAATCTCAGCACAACATGCGGATCATTATCTGGATACCCCTTTGCCACAAGCGTGGGAGGAAGGGGGAGAAGTATTCCGGCAAACCCTTCCGGTAGACGATCAATGGTGGAAATCTTTTGGAGACACCACGCTGGATTCATTAATCTCCATTGCCGTAGATCGCAACTACTCGGTACTCACCGCCATCGATCGCATGAATATGGCCAAAGCCGGCTTACGCATGGAACGTAGCGGATTCTTTCCCACCGTGGGGATCAATGCCGGATGGACACGCCAACAAACCAGTGGAAATACCAGCGAACTACCCCAATCTACCCAACATTATTATGATGTTTCAGCCAACATGAGCTGGGAATTGGACATTTTCGGAAGTATTCGCCAACGGGTAAAGGCTCAGAAAGAGACCTTTGCAGCCAGCAAAGAAGAATACACCGCCGTCATGGTCTCTCTTTCGGCCCAAGTAGCCTCATCGTATATCCAATTACGAGAACTTCAGCAAGAGCTGAAAGTAGTGGAAAGAAATTGTGCCTCACAAGCGGCCGTACTCAAAATCACCGAAGTAAGGTACAATACCGGGCTTGTTTCCAAGCTCGACGTGGCGCAGGCCAAATCGGTATATTTCAGTACTAAAGCATCCATACCACAGTTGGAATCCGGTATAAACCAATACATTACATCTTTGGCCGTACTACTTGGGACCTATCCACAAGAAATACGTCCCGTATTGGAACGGGTAGGGGAACTGCCCGACTATATGGAACCCATCAGCATAGGGATACCGGCAGACTTGTTAATGAGACGCCCTGATATCCGTAGCGCTGAACATCAAATCAATGCACAGGCCGCATCATTAGGCGCTTCCAAGTCGGACTGGCTGCCACAAGTTTTCATCAAAGGCTCTGTCGGATATGCCTCTAAAGATTTTAAAGACCTGACCAAACACAAGAGCTTCACTTACGAAATTGCCCCGGCACTAAGTTGGACCATCTTCAGTGGAGGTAAACTGGTGAATGCCACCAAATCGGCCCGTGCACAATTGGATGAAGCAATCGATCAATTCAATCAAACAGTACTTACCGCCGTGCAAGAAACCGATAATGCCATGACCGCCTACCGAAGCTCTATCAAGCAAATCGTCGCCCTTCGGGAAGTACGCAATCAAGGACAAGAAACGCTCACCCTCTCTCTCGATTTATACAAGCAGGGACTCACCCCTTTCCAAAACGTCTTAGATGCACAGCGATCATTGCTGAGCTACGAAAACCAGCTGGTACAGGCACGGGGGAATTCTCTGCTGCAATTGATTGCCTTGTATCAGGCATTAGGGGGTGGCTGGAACAACTAAAATAACTAAACCTACCATAACAATGAAAAAATTATTGTATATCCTCCTCGCATTGCCGCTCCTTACTGCTTGCCGGGAGAAAAAAGAGACCGCCGGAGCTGCCGCTATGTACACACCTGAAGTCAGCGTAGCCAGCCCACTCATAAAGGACATCACATTGACCAAGGATTATCCGGGTTATCTGACTACAGAGCAGACTGTCAACCTCGTAGCACGTGTGAACGGCACACTACAATCCACCTCTTTCACCCCGGGCAGCCGGGTTAAGAAAGGACAGTTGCTTTTCGTTATCGAACCTACCATCTATAAAGACAATGTGACGAAAGCGGAAGCGGCTTTAAAAACCGCTCAGGCACAACTGACGTATGCCCGTAACAATTATACCCGTATGCGCGAAGCCTTGAAAAGCGATGCCGTCAGCCGGATACAGGTATTACAAGCCGAATCGGATGTAGCAGAAACGACAGCGGCCGTCAGCAATGCCGAAGCGGCACTGAACACTGCACGCACCAATTTGGGATACTGCTACATCCATGCACCCTTCGACGGTACGATCAGCCGGAATACCATGGATATAGGCAGCTATATAAGCGGTGCCGCACAACCCGTCACATTGGCTACCCTGTACAAAGACAACCGTATGTATACCTATTTTAATGTAGCTGATAATCAATGGTTATCGATGCTTATGAACAGCTCTCCCCAAAACGGAACCGAGACCTCAAAGCTCCCGCGCACAGTCACCGTAAACTTGGGGAAAGATGGCAGGCAATCCTATCCGGCCACTTTAGACTATCTGTCTCCTAATGTAGATCTCAATACAGGAACTCTCACCGTACGGGCCAATCTGGATAATCCGGAAGGTATACTCAAAAGCGGGCTATACGTCAGTATAACCCTTCCGTACGGCGAGCAGAAACAAGCTATCCTTGTCAATTCCGCATCGATCGGGACGGATCAATTAGGTAAATACCTTTATGTTGTAAATGATTCGAACATAGTCCGTTACCGGCATATCACCATAGGGCAACTGATAGGGGACAGCCTCCGGCAAGTAACCGACGGCCTTTCTCCCCAAGAGCGATATGTGACAAAAGCATTGATGAAAGTAAGGGATGGTATGAAAATACATCCTGTGGACTGATTAATAACTTAAATATATAGCACTATGTTTTCAAAATTCTTCATCAACCGCCCCATATTTGCTACTGTACTGGCGCTTATCATCGTGGTTGCGGGTTTGGTGACACTCAATATATTGCCCGTGGCGCAATTCCCGGACATCACGCCGCCGACGGTACAGGTCTCCGCCGTCTATCCCGGAGCCAACGCCGAAACCGTGGCGCAAACAGTCGGTATTCCTATCGAACAGCAAGTGAACGGAGTGGACGGGATGCTCTATATGTCATCTACTTCATCTTCATCGGGAGCCTATTCGCTAACCATTACTTTTGCCGTGGGTACAGACATAGACATGGCTACCGTACAGGTGCAGAATCGGGTCAGCGTAGCTCAGTCGTCCCTTCCGGAACCTGTCGTGGTGCAAGGGGTAACTGTACAGAAACAGTCGTCCAATATCGTCATGTTCCTCACCATGACAGCACAAGATTCTATTTACGACGGCCTTTATCTGACCAATTATGCCAAACTGAATCTTGTAGACCAATTGACCCGTGTTCCGGGTGTGGGAGCCGTCAACGTGATGGGAGCCGGAGATTACTCTATGCGAATCTGGCTCGACCCGGAAGCTATGCGTATCCGTGGCATCTCACCCGCCGAAGTCTATCAAGCTATCCAGGCCCAAAATATGGAAGTAAGCGCAGGAACCGTAGGGCAACCCATCGGAAAAGATAATGTGAACGCTTTTCAATATACATTGAGCGTAAAAGGACGCCTTTCGTCACCGGATGAATTCGGCAACATCATTTTACGCAGCGAATCGGAAGGAAAAATGCTACGCCTGAAAGATGTAGCACGCATCGATCTGGGGTCTGCTTCCTACAGCGTCGTATCCCAGCTGCGCGGACATCCTACGGCAGCCATTGCCATTTATCAGCAACCGGGCTCCAATTCTCTGGACGTATCTAAAGGGGTAAAAGAGAAAATGAAAGAACTGGCGCAGAATTTTCCCTCCGGAATAGAATACAATGTCACGCTGGATACCACCGATGTGATCAATGCTTCGATTGACGAAGTGCTCGTCACCTTTCTCGAGACCACCTTACTGGTAGTGCTCGTGATCTTCCTCTTCCTTCAAAATTGGAGAGCGGTTATCATACCGTGTATTACCATTCCGGTATCGCTCATCGGTACTCTGGCTGTAATGGCCGCTCTTGGCTTCTCCATCAACACACTGACCCTTTTCGGGCTGATACTGGCCGTTGCCATAGTGGTGGATGATGCTATTGTGGTAGTAGAAAATGCTTCGCGACTACTCGAAACAGGACAATATTCTCCCCGTGACGCAGTGACCAAAGCGATGGGAGAGATCACCGGTCCTATTGTCGGGGTAGTGCTTGTATTATTGGCCGTATTCATTCCAACCACTCTTATAAGCGGTATCTCCGGACAATTATATAAACAATTCGCCCTTACCATTGCAGCTTCCACTGTGCTGAGCGGTTTTAACTCATTAACGCTGACTCCGGCACTCTGCGCTTTGTTTCTGGAAAAGAGTAAGCCATCCAACTTCTTCATATACAAAGGATTCAATAAAGTATATGACAAAACTCAAGGGGTTTATGACCGTATCGTAAAATGGTTGCTCGAACGCCCTGTAGCAGCATTAGTATCCTACGGTGCATTTACTTTGATAGCCATCTTTTTGTTCGTAAAATGGCCGTCCACTTTTGTTCCGGACGAGGATGACGGATATTTCATTGCTGTCGTACAACTTCCTCCGGCAGCCAGCCTTGAACGTACACAGGCCGTAGGCAAACAGATTAACGCCATTCTCGACACCTATCCCGAAGTGAAAAATTATATCGGTATTTCCGGTTTCTCTATCATGGGAGGTGAACAAAGCAATGCGGGCACATACTTTGTCGTACTAAAACCCTGGGGTGAGCGAAAGGGGAAAAACCATACTGCCGCCGCCGTTGTAAAACGTTTCAATGAAATGGCATACAGCATACAGGAAGGACAGATATTCGCAATGGTTCCTCCTGCAATACCGGGCCTGGGAGCTACCGGAGGCTTACAGTTACAGCTTGAAGACAACCGTAACCTGGGGCCGACAGAAATGCAGCAAGCTATCGGAACGCTTCTCAATACTTATCGCACCAAACCTGCATTAGCTTCTATCAGCAGCCAGTATCAGGCCAACGTACCCCAGTATTTTCTGAATATCGACCGTGATAAAGTACAATTCATGGGCATTCAGCTAAATCAGGTATTTGCCACATTAGGTTATTATATGGGAGCGGCCTACGTGAACGACTATGTACAATTCGGACGTATCTATCAAGTTAAAATTGAAGCTGGTGACCAAGCACAAAAAGTCATTGACAATGTACTGCAACTCAGCGTGCCGAATGCTCAAGGTCAAATGGTCCCGTTCTCTTCATTCACAGATGTGGAAGAACAACTGGGACAGAACCAGATAAACCGTTACAACATGTACCAGACAGCGGCCATCACATGCAATGTTGCACCGGGAGCCTCCTCCGGTGAAGCTATCCGGCAAATGCAAGAACTTGTCAGTCAGCATTTAGGAGAGGAGTTCGGTTATGAATGGACCTCTGTTGCCTATCAAGAAACACAGGCAGGAAGCACCACTACTATCGTTTTCCTGATGGCTCTATTAGTGGCCTTCCTTGTACTTGCTGCACAATATGAAAGCTGGACAAGCCCGGTAGCCGCCATTATGGGATTGCCTGTTGCATTACTCGGTGCCATGATCGGTTGTTTTGTAATGGGAACTCCGGTAAGTATATATACCCAGATCGGTATTATCCTACTCATTGCCCTTTCAGCCAAGAATGGGATTTTGATTGTGGAATTTGCCCGTGATTTCCGGGCGGAAGGAAATTCAATCAGAGACGCTGCTTATGAAGCCGGTCATGTCCGCTTAAGACCTATATTAATGACCTCTTTTGCGTTCGTATTAGGTGTGATGCCATTACTATTCGCATCCGGTGCGGGAGCAGAAAGTCGTATTGCCCTTGGAGCGGCAGTAGTTTTCGGTATGGCTATGAATACTTTATTAGCCACCGTCTACATACCGAACTTCTATGAACTGATGCAGAAATTACAGGAACGGTTTAAATAATGATTAATAATGATTCAATGTGCCAATTGGCTGCGCAGTGCAATGATAGCGCAGCTAATTGGCACATTGGCATATTGGCACATTGAATCATTATTAATCATTTATTAAACCATAATCCGGAATATCCTCCAAAAAGGTATAGCTCTGCTTTTCATAATCCATTTTGCAACAATAATGCTGCATTCCATTACTTACAATAAGATAATCTACTTTCAACACCATATTATAACGTGTAATCTGATCAAATACAGCCTGCGTAATCTCAATATGAGGTGCCTTATATTCCACAATCATCCGCGCCGTAAGATTACGCCTATATAGTACAGTATCACATCTCTTTTTCGTCCCATTCAAATTAAGAAGTACCTCATTGGCCATTAAGGATACGGGATATCCCTTGTGTGCAATAAGAAAGTGAACAAAGTGCTGACGTACCCATTCTTCGGGTGTTAAGGCAACATATCGTTTACGAATTACGTCGAAAATAACATTTTTTCCATTTCGTGACGTAATTTTAGTATCATATACTGGCAAGTTTAACGATAACATTTTGTATTTTTGTAAGTTAAATAATGGTTCCCTGCAGAGAGAGCACAAATTTAATGAATCTTATGAAAACAAAAGAAGAAATCGTAGCTAATTGGCTACCCCGTTATACAAAACGTAACCTGGAAGATTTTGGAGAGTATATCCTGTTGACCAACTTCAACAAATACGTAGAAATATTTGCAGAGAAATTCAATGTACCCATTTTGGGGCGCGACGCCAATATGATCTCTGCCAGCGCAGAAGGTATCACAATTATCAATTTTGGTATGGGAAGCCCTAATGCCGCCATCATCATGGACCTTTTGAGCGCCATCCATCCCAAAGCCTGCCTGTTTTTAGGAAAATGCGGAGGCATTGATAAGAAAAATAAAATAGGAGACCTCATTTTACCTATTGCCGCTATCCGTGGCGAAGGAACATCCAATGACTATTTCCCACCGGAAGTACCTGCACTGCCGGCATTTATGCTACAACGTGCCGTGTCCTCTTCCATACGTGACTATGCCCGCGATTATTGGACCGGCACAGTCTACACTACCAACCGTCGGATCTGGGAGCACGATGAAGACTTCAAAGAATATCTGAAAAAGACCCGGGCCATGGCCGTAGATATGGAAACAGCTACTTTATTCAGTTGCGGTTTTGCCAATCATATTCCTACAGGAGCCCTGCTGCTGGTATCCGACCAACCGATGATACCGGAAGGTGTAAAAACCGACAAAAGCGATAACATCGTTACCCAAAACTACGTTGAAGAGCATGTCAAAATCGGTATCGCTTCTCTGCGTATGATCATTGATGAGAAAAAAACAGTAAAACATTTGAAATTCGACTGGTAAAGCCCTTTTCACTAATATGGCAAAACAAGAACTGAGTTGCGATGATATCCTCAAAGAATTGAGAGCTAAGCAATATCGTGCCATCTACTACCTGATGGGAGAAGAATCATATTATATCGACCTCATAGCCGATTATATCACAGAAAATGTACTGACAGAGACTGAAAAGGAGTTTAACCTGACCGTAGTATATGGAGCCGATGTAGATGTGGCAACTGTTATAAATGCCGCAAAACGCTATCCTATGATGTCTGAATATCAAGTAGTGGTAGTAAAAGAGGCACAGGCAATCCGCAACATAGAAGAACTTTCATACTATCTACAAAAGCCTTTAAACTCTACTATTCTTGTCGTGTGTCACAAGCACGGCACACTGGATAAACGAAAAAAGTTAGCAGCCGAAGTAGAAAAAGCGGGCATTCTTTTCGAGTCTAAGAAAATTAAAGATTCACAATTGCCTGCTTTTATCAACTCTTATATGAAACGTAAGGGCATTGATATGGAGCCCAAAGCTACAGCTATGCTGGCCGATTTTGTCGGAACCGATTTAAGTCGGTTAACCGGAGAATTAGAAAAACTCATTATCACCCTGCCTAACGGACAAAAACGGGTCACTCCCGAACAAATAGAAAAAAACATAGGCATCAGCAAAGATTATAATAACTTCGAACTGCGTAGCGCATTGGTTGAAAAAGACGTTCTCAAAGCAAATAAAATAATAAAATACTTTGAAGAAAATCCTAAAACCAATCCTATACAGATGACACTTTCATTACTCTTCAATTTCTATTCAAACCTGATGCTGGCTTATTACTCTCCTGAAAAAACAGAACAGGGAGTAGCCTCTTGGTTAGGATTAAAATCACCTTGGGCTGCCCGTGATTACCTGACTGCCATGCGCCGATATAATGGTGTGAAGACCATGCAAATCATTGGAGAAATACGATATGCCGATGCAAAATCGAAGGGAATAAACAACGCTTCCATGAACGACGGAGACATCCTCCGAGAGTTGGTGTTTAAAATTTTACATTGATAAAACTACGCATATACGCCCTTTAATCAATTATCCGAAAGACTTCTGCAGGCCGTTTACAACAAACTATACACTCTAATCTCCCAGCTTCTTTCCTTCAGAGTTGGGAGATACAAATACAATCAGACATCTATATATATTTATCATAATATCTTACAGTTTCCTGCATTATCTCCGTACCACATATCCCCCTATCACGATATATATACACATTCGCCCAATGAACCGAAATCAGTATTAATACGGCACTCAATTACATGTTTAGTATAAAATAAACTTAGAAAGAAGTTTAATAAAGTAAGAAATAAACCAAGTATGTTCTATTCGTTCCCTTATGAGGGAACGAATAGTTCTTTATAGAGGGACAAATAAAAAGGGGCATAAAGAAAAACTAAAAAGATAAAAGTGAAGCTCCTCACCCAAATACATGATCAAAAACAGTCTATTCTGCAAAAATCCATAGTTTTCCCAAAATTGACTGGATTTTTAGATCAGTAATTATAGCATTTTGCTACAATATCTCACCATTTGCACCCCTTTTTCTATTTGCACTCTTTATACGATACGGGGAAAGTAGACTAATAGACTATTAATCAGATATTTAATAGAGAAATACCCTCTGTAGAATCAAAAAAATACCACTCCATGGGATTATATGTACAAATATTGCGAAGATTTTTAATTTGAAATTATTAGAGAATAATCGTAAATAAAAAATGAAATATATCAAACGATTAAATACAGTAAATTAAAAGCTTTAAAAAGATATCTATTCACAAATATAATATATATAGATTCACATTTTCGATATTTACATGTGTAACATTTATATATGTAATACAAAATAAGCATTCAACAATGTAAATTGTTCGATATTACAAAAACAAACAATCATTCAATATCGTAATAGGAGAGTGGTTAACATTTCACATAATACACTATAATATACGATATTCCAATGGAATAAACAATCTTCTTTAATTATAACTCCAAATAAAGATAAAATAATCTACAAACATTTGTAAAGACTTGCATATAATACATATTATACAAATATAATATTATGATTATAAACTATATACATCATATATATAAATATATACTTTAACAAGAAAATAGCACTCTACATTAAAGATTCCAATTGTAGATTCCGATTGTGAACATTGATATACCGATTGTAATACATAAATATTCACTTTTGAAATTTGCTATTATAATTTCATTTGTTTACCTTTGTAATCACAAGAAATTTGTTATACATTTGTGAATATACTCATAGAATATATAGTTGTAAATATTTAGAAAGAGATGGACATCAAAGACAGAATCAAAATGATCATGGAACATGAGCAAATGACAGCCGCAGCATTTGCAGAAAGCATCGGTGTAGCTCAGGCCACAATCTCCCATACTTTAGGTGATCGGAACAAATATCCGAGTACTGACTTTATTATGCGACTGCATGAGAAATACAATCATATTAGCCTCGACTGGTTACTGACGGGAAAAGGAAATATGACCGACGAAGAGCAAAATATCGATTCACCAGAGTTGGATTATCCTCTATTTGCCTCTGAGAATCCAAAAAATCCGGCCATCAACACGAATGCTTTGGAAAATCGTAAGGAAATGGCATTAGAAAAGCCCTCAAACACCACTAAAGAGATTGTAAAACAAGAGATTATCTACAAAGAAAGACCTCCACGAAAAATCACAGAAATAAGAATTTTCTTTGATGATAATACTTATGAAACATTCCGACCGGAAAAATAGGAAGTAAAAACGTCTGTTTGCACAATTTCCCGTATCTTTGCAGTCGGAATATGAATTTAGCTTCAATACATGAAAAAATTTATTTTAGACCTGACAGTAACTGAGAATCTCAAATTGCATGCCAACTATGCACTGCTGAAATTGGCTTCTCAGTCACCACTTCCCGAAATGCTACCGGGACAATTTGCAGAAATACGGGTAGATGGTTCACCAACTACCTTTCTTCGCCGCCCCATTTCTATTAATTATGTAGACAGACAACGAAATGAAGTATGGTTTCTAATACAACTTGTAGGCGACGGCACACGCCGTTTGGCAGAAGTTGCCAATGGAGAAATAATCAATGTCGTACTTCCATTGGGAAATGGCTTTACAATGCCTGAAAACCCATCTGATAAGCTCCTATTGGTAGGCGGAGGCGTAGGAACAGCCCCCATGCTTTATTTAGGGGAGCAACTGGCTAAAAGCGGAAACAAGCCCACCTTCCTCTTGGGAGCACGAACTGATAAAGATCTGCTTCAGTTGGATGAGTTTGCAGCTTACGGAGAAGTATATACGACTACCGAAGACGGAAGTCACGGAGAAAAAGGATATGTCACCCAACATTCCATATTAGATAAAGTGAAATTTGAGCAGATTTACACTTGTGGTCCTAAACCTATGATGATGGCCGTAGCAAAATATGCCAAAAGTAATAATATCAATTGTGAAGTCTCATTAGAAAACAGGATGGCTTGTGGAGTCGGTGCCTGTCTGTGTTGTGTTGAAAATACCGATGAAGGACATTTATGTGTTTGTAAAGAAGGTCCCGTATTTAATATAAATAAACTATTATGGCAGATTTAAATGTAAAAATAGGCGAATTACAAATGAAGAATCCGGTAATGACTGCTTCCGGAACATTCGGATACGGTGAAGAGTTTACCGATTTTATCGATATTGCGCGAATAGGCGGTATTATTGTAAAGGGGACTACTCTTCACAAACGTGAAGGTAATCCATACCCACGTATGGCAGAAACTCCTTCTGGCATGTTAAATGCTGTGGGACTGCAAAATAAGGGAGTAAATTACTTCGTCGAACACATTTATCCGCGTATTAAAGACATTCAAACCAATATGATTGTGAATGTTTCCGGATCAGCCATTGAAGACTACGTAAAAACAGCAGAAATTATTAATGAACTTGACAAAATTCCTGCTATAGAATTGAACATCTCATGCCCCAATGTAAAGCAGGGAGGTATGGCTTTTGGAGTTACTGCCAAAGGAGCTGCCGAAGTAGTGAAAGCCGTACGTTCTGCTTACAAAAAGACACTTATCGTAAAATTGTCTCCGAACGTAACAGACATCACTGAAATAGCCCGCGCGGCAGAAGGAAGCGGTGCAGATAGCGTATCGCTAATTAATACATTGCTCGGTATGGCTATCGATGCAGAACGCAAACGTCCGATACTCTCTACAATAACAGGGGGCATGTCCGGCGCAGCAGTGAAACCGATAGCGTTACGCATGGTATGGCAAGTATCCAAAGCAGTAAATATTCCTGTCATCGGATTAGGAGGTATCATGAATTGGAAAGATGCGATAGAATTCATGCTTGCAGGTGCGTCAGCCATACAAATCGGCACAGCCAATTTCATAGATCCAGCTATTACGGTGAAAGTTGCCGATGGTATAAATAATTACTTAGACAGACACGGATATAAATCAGTTAATGAAATAATCGGTGCACTTGAGGTATAATCGTAAACATACAATAACCATTCGCAGCATTTAATGTAGAAAACTGTCATTATGCCTTTAAAATAAGAGGGAATGGAAATCCGAAAACAAACATAGAAAACAATCTATTTTTTGACATCCTCAAGTATACGAACCATGCAAGGTTCAAGTAGACCTAAAAAACGAAAGCATTGCTTTTTTCCCGAGCAACGCTTTCGTTTTTTCATACATCTGTCATTCGTCTAATAAATCTGGTCGTAATCTCCGGGTACGTTCTAATGATTGCTGCAACTCCCACTCTTTAATTTTAGCTTCATGACCGGACAGAAGGATATCGGGTACTTTCCATCCATTGTATTCTGCCGGACGGGTATATACCGGAGCTGCCAATAAATTGTCCTGAAAAGAATCGGAAAGTGCAGACTGTTCGTCTGAAATGACTCCGGGAATAATCCTCACGATAGCATCCGCCATTACCGCCGCTGCCAATTCTCCACCAGTCAGCACATAATCTCCGATACTGACTTCTTTCGTTATATAATGTTCGCGAATGCGATAATCAATCCCTTTAAAATGTCCGCAAAGAATGATGAGATTTCCGGCAAGCGAAAGCGTATTTGCCATTTTCTGATCAAACTGTTCACCATCGGGAGTAGTAAATATCACCTCATCGTAGTCACGTTCTGCTTTCAAGGCATTGATACAACGCTCAATCGGCTCGATCTTCATCACCATACCGGCAAAACCGCCAAAAGGATAATCATCTACACGCCGATATTTATCTTCGGTATAATCACGAAGATTATGAATATAAATTTCAGCAAGGCCCTTGTTTTGAGCGCGTTTCATAATCGAACAATTGAAAAAGCCTTCAATCATCTCGGGAAGAACGGTTATTATATCAATACGCATAGTCTTTTAATTTTCCGCAAAATTACAAATATTCAAAGATAAACCCGTATTTTTGCCTGAAACAATCCAAGAAATATGACTGTAAAAGAAAAAATAGAAGAACTTCGTGCCGAACTTCACCGGCATAATTATAATTATTACGTATTGAATACTCCGGAGATTTCAGACAAAGAATTCGACGACATGATGCGCGAATTACAGGATCTGGAACAAGCCTATCCGGAATATAAAGACGATAACTCTCCTACAATGCGTGTAGGTAGCGACCTTAATAAGAATTTTACGCAAGTACCACATAAATACCCAATGTTGTCTTTGGGAAATACATACTCGGAAAACGAAGTGACCGATTTTTATGAAAGAGTAAAAAAGGCTTTGAATGAAGATTTTGAGATATGCTGTGAGATGAAATACGATGGAACCTCCATTTCACTCACATATGAAGACGGCAAGCTGGTGCGTGCAGTAACCCGTGGTGACGGAGAAAAAGGAGACGACGTGACCGATAATGTAAAAACAATCCGTACTATTCCGCTTGTGCTTCATGGCAGCAATTATCCGCAATCGTTCGAAATTCGAGGCGAAATTCTCATGTCATGGGATGTATTCGAAGAGTTGAACCGGGAAAAAGAAGCACGCGAAGAACCGTTATTTGCCAATCCGAGAAATGCTGCTTCAGGTACACTGAAATTACAGAATTCTTCTATCGTAGCTTCCCGCAAGCTGGATGCTTATCTCTATTACCTGCTCGGAGAGAATTTACCATACGACGGACATTATGAGAATTTACAGGAAGCAGCAAAATGGGGATTCAAAATATCGAATGCCATGTGTAAATGTCGCACGTTAGAGGAAATATTTGATTATATAAAATATTGGGATGTAGAACGGAAAAACCTGCCGGTTGCCACGGATGGTATCGTACTCAAGGTAAACAGTCTGAAACAGCAAAAAAATTTAGGCTTTACTGCCAAATCCCCCCGATGGGCCATTGCATACAAATTTCAGGCAGAACGTGCTCTTACACGGCTGAATCTTGTAACTTACCAGGTAGGAAGAACAGGAGCTGTTACTCCGGTAGCCAACCTAGATCCGGTACAGCTTTCGGGCACGATCGTAAAACGTGCATCACTACACAACGCAGATATCATTGAAGGACTCGACCTTCACATCGGTGACATGGTATATGTGGAAAAGGGCGGAGAAATCATTCCTAAAATCACAGGAGTAGACACTTCCGCACGTTCCTTCATGATCGGAGAAAAAGTGAAATTCATTACAAATTGCCCCGAATGCGGTAGTAAACTGGTACGATACGAAGGTGAAGCCGCCCATTATTGCCCCAATGAAACAGCTTGCCCTCCGCAGATAAAAGGTAAAATTGAACATTTTATCAGCCGGCGCGCTATGAATATCGACGGGCTCGGGCCGGAGACCGTAGACATGTTCTATCGGTTAGGACTGATAAAAAACACCGCCGACTTGTACAGACTTACGGCCGATGATATAAAAGGTCTCGACCGAATGGGAGAAAAATCGGCTGAGAACATCATTAATGGCATCAATCAAAGCAAGGAGGTTCCTTTTGAACGTGTCATCTTTGCATTAGGTATCCGTTTTGTGGGCGAGACTGTGGCAAAAAAAATAGCCAAAGCATTTAAAAACGTAGAAGAACTGGAAAACGCAGACTTGGAAACCCTAATAAGCATTGATGAAATCGGTGAAAAGATTGCGCAAAGTATTCTAAATTATTTCTCGAACGCATCAAATCGGGAACTTGTAAGGCGACTGAGAGAAACCGGCTTACAACTGTATCGTACGGAAGAAGATTTAAGCAGATACACCGATAAGTTAGCAGGGCAATCCATCGTTATCAGCGGAGTCTTTACCCACCATTCGCGGGATGAATACAAAGACCTCATAGAAAAACATGGCGGTAAGAATGTAGGCAGTATTTCTGCCAAGACAAGTTTCATTCTGGCAGGTGAAAATATGGGACCGGCCAAACTGGAAAAGGCGAACAAATTAGGAGTTAAGATTATGAACGAAGAGGAATTTCTAAAGCTCATATCGTAGCATTTTTCTGCAAGAATCTTATTTTATATATTATTTTTGCCGGGAAAATAGAAAATATTAGTACTTTTGCGTCCAAAATATTTAGAGATTATTATTAATACTCATGATACAAACGAAATTGAAAGGAATGGGGGTAGCACTGATTACTCCTTTCAAAGAAGATGAGAGCGTTGATTACGATGCATTAATGCGAATGGTAGACTACCTGCTGCAGAATAATGCAGATTTTCTGTGTGTGCTGGGTACTACGGCCGAAACTCCTACACTGACAGAAGATGAAAAAAAGAAAATCCAGAAGATGGTTATCGATCGTGTCAACGGAAGAATACCCATTCTGCTGGGAGTGGGCGGAAACAACACCCGTGCCATCGTCAAAACGCTGAAAAACGATGATTTCACCGGAGTCGATGCGATCTTATCAGTAGTTCCTTATTACAATAAACCATCACAAGAAGGTATTTATCAACATTACAAGGCTATTGCCGAAGCCACCGAATTACCCATCGTATTGTATAATGTTCCGGGACGTACAGGGGTCAATATGACAGCAGAGACAACCTTGCGTATCGCCCGTGATTTCAAAAATGTAATCGCCATCAAAGAAGCATCCGGAAACATTTCGCAAATGGACGACATCATCAAAAACAAACCCGCTAATTTTGACGTTATTTCGGGCGATGATGGTATTACCTTCCCATTGATCACTTTGGGTGCCGTTGGTGTCATATCGGTCATAGGAAACGCATTTCCACGCGAATTTAGTCGCATGACCCGTTTGGCTCTTCAAGGAGATTTTGCAAATGCCCTCACTATTCATCATAAATTTACCGAATTATTCAACCTATTGTTTGTGGATGGCAATCCGGCAGGAGTAAAATCAATGCTGAATGCAATGGGAATGATTGAAAACAAATTGCGGTTACCACTTGTCCCCACAAGAATCACGACTTTTGAAGCAATTCGTAAAGTGCTGAATGAATTAAATATCAAATGCTAAGCTTAAAAAAAAACTGCCGCATCAATAGCCTTGATTGATTCGGCAGTTTTTTCATGATTCTTCTACTTTTCCATTCAAACAAACTTGCTTTTCTATCAACTTCCGCATCTCTCCGGCATCATCGATATAGTTTTCACGAACGATATAAAATCCTTTTTTACCATCAGACTTAACATAGTCTATCCTAAATCCTTTTCTTACAGTGGATACATTAGTGACAGCACTCCATGGAATCGTATTCGAATGCCATCCAATTCCCCCTTGTTTTATTGTCAGCGAAGTATCAGAAAGCCTGTATTGTATCTGATTCCAATAATAAAGCGGAAGCATCCACACCAATGTCAAAACGGCTCCATAATTCCCATCCTTATAAACAAGAAAAACTCCTATTCCTAAAAGAAGAGCATACAGCAGCCAAAGTACATACCTGATTCTTACAGAGGTTTTGAAAACTATTTCCATTAATACAGATTACGGTTTTTACTATGCGCCATTACATTAGTTACAAAAAGAAATGATCCCAAATAAAGTTCAAAAATAACACAAAAGGCGAGAAAAACAAAAATCCCCCACAATAAATTGCAGAGGACTTTGTGATCGCGACAGGATTCAAACCTGTAACCGGCTGATCCGTAGTCAGCTACTCTATTCAGTTGAGCTACGCGACCTTTTAAAACTATAAGTTGTGACCGCGACAGGATTCAAACCTGTAACCGGCTGATCCGTAGTCAGCTACTCTATTCAGTTGAGCTACGCGGCCATTCTGCCAAACCTTGAAGTGATCGCGACAGGATTCAAACCTGTAACCGGCTGATCCGTAGTCAGCTACTCTATTCAGTTGAGCTACGCGACCTTCTTTTTTTGTTTAACGGGTGCAAAGATACGTACTTTTTTGAAAGTAACAAGCGTTTAACCCTCTTTTTTTCTTGAAAATTATTCAAAGAAGCGATAATTGAAGAGCTGCCAACCAAGCGTCAATCCCACATTCCACTCTCTTTTCGGTGAACTATAATGATTTACATAAGCAGAAATCGCCCCGAACGGCAACTGACAAACAACCGATACTTCTCCCAAATATTCAAAACGTGAAAAAGCCTTTCCGTAATATGCCTTATTAATAGAATTTCTTTCAATTGGAAAAATAGGCATAAAGCCATAAAATTCCCCACGTACATGAAACATTTGATTAAAACGGTAAATGGGCCGTACACCGACTCCCACAAACTGATTGGCACGAAACGCTTCGTTGTACATCAGTTGTCCGTGTGCCGTAGGTGCAAATTCCCCAGCCTGCATCATAGTGGCCGTGTAGTTTTCCGAAAAGTTCCTCGAAGAATACAGTGCTTTCAAATACCACCCAAGTGTCCAATGCTCGGCCATTCTATGATACTTCTCTTTCATATACGACAATTGTAGCCAAGAATGCCGTTCCTCACTCGCCTTCTTATTATCTGAACTTTCTCCCGGATAAAAACACTCTTTCCCGGTAAATATCTGGGCAACCAACTCTTCATGAGCTCCTTGAGTGGGAAATTGCCGCGAATTCAACGTACTTCCATTAAAACTGATTGAACCACCGAATAGACTATAAGTGCTTTTATCGTATTTATCCTTATCAAAATCAATCACGTTTTTCTGAAAATAACGATCTTGTATTTTTGCTGCACCTACACCGAATTCCGCCCTCTTATTTGAAAGAAAAGGCAATCCCACTTTTAATTTCACAAAACGTTCATCTTTCTGATTAAACGCCGGTTTATCATTTCGAGAAAACAGTTTCTCTTTCTTAAAATAATCGAATGTACTGATAGAAGCTATTAAACGATAAGAGGTCGGAATACTGGTAGCAAAGTCTATCTTCCCCATCAACTGCACATTATTATAAATTTTACCGAGTTGCCCGTCAAAAGTGAACTCTTTTGCATTATAATTCAAGTTCTGATAGCTAAGCCCCAGATAAATCTGATTAGAACTCGTGGTAGAAACGTTGCCACCGATACGGACGGAAATATTATCCTCCAATTTAACCTTCAAATGAAGATCATACGTATCATCCTCCGGATTAAAAACCGCATGAGGAATGATCTCGGAAATCATATTTCCCGAAAGTAATCGAAAATAACCACGTTTCACATCTTCGTAAGTAAATTCCTTATCATCCGAAGCATGAAATTCTTTCTTAATATAGGCCTGTTGCTGGGCATTAGCTCCTTCAATCAGTATATTTTTAAACCGGAGTTCCGGGTAATTACTTTTGTATACGAGCCTTCTCAAACGTATATTATCCAAATTTACCCTTCGATGGATACGGCTTTTGATAGAATCCATCATACTCATCGTACGGTTGTACCCAATATCATGTAGCTCATTAATTCTCTGAAAGTCCATCAGATTGACATCATCGTACTTAAAAGTCATCACAATGCCTTCCGAATCCGGAATGGAATAATCGGTTTTCTGCATGACCATATTCTCGATCTGACTCATCAGATCGTTTTCTTTGGGTTTTGTAGGATTGGTGGCAACTACACTACCGATGATAATATCCGGATGAAAATCATCACGCATCACATCCGTCGGAAAATTATTATAAATCCCACCGTCATACGCTAATACACTATCTATCTCAATAGGCTTAAACATAAATGGAAAACTCATGGAAGCACGAACCGCATCACCCAAATCGCCTCTCTTCATTACAAGCTGTTTCTTGTTGTACACATCGGAAGCCACACAACGAAACGGAATAAACAGTTTATCAAAATCCCCTCCGCAAGCAGCTGTAGCCCGGGCGTACAGATCAATGAAGACAAGATTCATCTGCACAGGATCTACCACGCTTGACGGCAAAAACTGCGGCTTAATCTTCAATGAATCACGAAAAGAAAGGCGGATATTTAGAAATTCCGGGGTTGGCAAGTTTTTTTTGAAATAATACATATATTCCTCTTCTACCTCTCCGGAATACCAACGCTTAAAATCTTCTGACTTCAACAAAGCCTCCATATCGTCCGGTGAGTACCCCATAGCATACAACGACCCGACAATAGCTCCCATAGAAGTACCTGTTATATAATCGATAGGAATGTTATTCTCTTCAAGAGCGCGAATTATGCCAATGTGCGTCAGCCCTTTAGCTCCACCGCCACTCAGCACAAGCCCCACTTTCTGGGCCTGTACCCACATGGGCAACAACAGCAAAAAAGTAATAAGCACTAAAGCTTTTCTCATAATCTCGAATGAAACTATTATTTGTTTTATTATTTATCCTTCAAATATATGCAATAGTTTCGAATTAATCGGCATTCCCTAAAAGATTTAGAATAAAAAAGAGCATTGCCACGCTTTTCAGCGCGCAATGCTCTTCTGGATTTATTTACGAATTATAAAGGGGCGAATCAAATAAGCTCTATGCTTCTTTTCACGAAATTGTTCAAAGCTTCACCTTTCAACATGTTATTTTGCAACAAAGCCAAATCTATCAACTGACGCACTACCTTATTTTTACTTGCATATCCGGCAAAAACAGCTTCTTTTTTGATCTTCAGTTCATCCAATTTCTTATTCACATCTTTCAGCTCGTCTTTTTCAGAAGTAGGGATATCTTCTTCTTTTTTACCTTCTTGCTTCTTTTGCAACGCATCACGCTGCTTGGTAACATCATCAATAGACAACTGTAAAGGTACAATGTCAGCAGCACAAGCTATTTCTTCTTCACTCAATACCTGTTTAATCAGTTTATGGTCTGAATTCAATACCAGATTAAACATATCAGGCATTTCGCCATAGAAACTCATACCGGCCTGTATATTAGCCATCTCTTTCATACGACGCATATACTCGCTTTGAGTGATCATCACAGGAGCGGAATTTTCGCCCAAAGCCTGCGTCATTACATTAAATTCAGTCTTATCCACTTTAGGTAGCTGGCTCTTGAACACGGCTGACAGGGCTTCCTGTTTATTAGCTTCCAATGCGTCACCCTTCTTGTCTTCTTTCACAATAAGATTGTCGACTACATCACTATCCACACGAGTAAAACGAGATTTCTCGAATTTCTGTTCAAGCATGCTCACCATAGCGACATCCAATTGACCATCCATAAGCAATACATTGTATCCCTTATTTTTAGCAGCTTCGATATAGCTAAACTGTTCGTCTTTATTGTTAGCGTACAAATAAATCAAATTTCCATCTTTATCTGTCTGATTATCTTTAATCAGCATCTGATACTCTTCATAGGTATAATGCTTACCATCCATATCGGTGAAAAGGGCAAATTTTGACGCTTTTTCATAGAAATCCTCCTGCGTCAACATTCCATAATTGATAAATATTTTCAAATCATTCCACTTTTCCTCAAACTGAGGACGATCGTTCTTAAAGATGGATTGCAAACGATCGGAGACCTTCTTGGTGATATAAGTGGAAATCTTCTTCACATTTGAATCACTCTGCAGATAAGAACGTGAAACATTCAACGGGATATCCGGAGAATCAATTACGCCATGCAGAAGCGTTAAGAAATCAGGTACAATTCCCTCTACAGAATCAGTCACATACACTTGATTGCTATAAAGCTGAATCTTATTTCTATTCAATTCAATATTACTTTTCACTTTCGGGAAATAAAGAATACCCGTCAAATGGAATGGATAATCTACATTCAGATGAATCCAGAACAAAGGTTCGTCCGACATCGGATATAGCTCTCTATAGAATTTCGTGTAATCTTCATCCGAAAGTTCACTCGGTTTACGAGTCCACAATGGAGTGGTATCGTTAATGATATTATCTTCAGAAGTTTCCACCTGCTTACCGTCTTTCCATTCTTTCTTTTTACCGAATGCAATAGGAACCGGGAGGAATTTACAATATTTCTTCAATAACTCAGATATTCTGGATTCCTCCAAGAATTCTTTGGCGTCATCGTCGATATAAAGAATAATATCCGTACCGCGATCGGCTTTATCCACATCTTCCAAAGTGAATTCCGGACTACCGTCACAAGTCCATTTCACAGCTTGTGAACCTTCCTTATATGACTTGGTGACAATCTCTACCTTGTTGGCAACCATGAAAGCAGAATAGAAACCAAGTCCGAAATGCCCAATAATCGCATTTGCGTCGTTCTTATACTTTTCCAAGAAATCATTAGCACCGGAAAAAGCTATCTGATTGATATATTTATCAATTTCCTCAGCAGTCAAACCGATACCCCGGTCGGAGATAGTAATGGTATCTTTACCAAGAGAGACATGAATGGTAAGATCGCCCAATTCCCCTTTAAATTCGCTGATAGAAGCCAATGTATTCAGTTTCTGGGTAGCATCGACAGCGTTAGAAACCAATTCACGAAGAAAAATCTCATGATCGCTATACAAGAACTTTTTAATGATAGGGAAAATGTTCTCTGTTGTAACCCCAATATTACCTTTTTGCATAATAACGTATATTTTTTAATTTATCGGATTAATATATTGTACAATGATGTTTCGTGAAACATAAGGACAAAAAAAATGCCAGATCCGAGAATCTGACATTTTGACGCATTATAAAGAATTTTATTCTGAAGTTTTCGCTTCATTCTTCATTTCAAGTTCACCTTTCTCCTTATTCAGAGACACTCTTATCATATCTCCGTCGGTTAGTTTGGAAGATATGATAAGTTCTGACAATCCGTCTTCCAGATATGTCTGTATGGCACGCTTTAAAGGACGAGCTCCATACTGTACATCATATCCTTTGGTTGCAATAAATTGTTTAGCTTCATCTTCAATAACCAACTTATAACCAATAGATTCGATTCTATCGTACAAACCTTTCAACTCGATATCAATAATGTGCGTTATGGCCTCCAAAGAAAGCTGATCGAAAGTGATAATCTCATCCACACGATTCAGAAATTCAGGAGCAAAAGACTTGTTTAAAGCTTTCTGTATCACACTACGAGAAAACTCCTTGTCATCCAATCGATTTTGAGTAGCAAAACCAACTCCACGACCAAAGTCTTTCAATTGACGCGTACCGATATTCGAAGTCATGATGATAACCGTATTTTTAAAGTCGACCATTCTGCCATAACTGTCAGTTAAGCGTCCCTCATCCATCACTTGAAGCAAAAGGTTAAACACATCAGGATGTGCTTTCTCTATCTCATCGAGTAGGATAATGGAGTATGGTTTGCGACGTACTTTTTCCGTCAATTGCCCGCCTTCCTCATATCCTACATACCCCGGAGGTGCTCCGACAAGACGGGAAACGGTAAACTTCTCCATATATTCACTCATATCGATACGAATCAATGCATCCGAAGAACCAAACATGTATTTTGCCAGTTCTTTAGCCAAATGAGTTTTACCGACACCCGTAGGACCTAAAAACATAAAGGTTCCAATAGGTTTATTAGGATCTTTCAGTCCCACGCGGCTACGCAATATAGCTTTCACTAACTTTTCGATAGCAGTATCCTGAGCAATCACTTTAGACTGAAGAGAGTCTTTCATTCCGGCCAACTTAATGCCTTCCGCCTGTGCCATGCGCTGTACAGGAATACCGGACATCATAGAAACGACATTTGCAATTTCTTCGGCATCAACCGTTTGCCTATTGTCTTTCAATTGTTCTTCCCATGCTTGCTTCATACGGTCAAGCTCGACAGTAAGTTCCTTTTCCTTATCACGGAAACTGGCAGCAAGTTCAAAATTCTGCGATTTCACCGCCTCATTCTTCTTGCTCTTCGCTTCTTCAATCAGTTTCTCTTGCTCCTCAATTTCTTTCGGAACACTTATATTAGTAAGATGTACGCGTGAACCGGCTTCATCAAGAGCATCGATAGCTTTATCCGGAAAATTACGATCTGTGATATAGCGGTCTGTCAAGTTGACACACGCCTCCAATGCTTCATCCGTATAATTCACGTTATGATGATCTTCGTATTTACTCTTGATATTCCGAAGAATCTGAAGTGTTTCCTCGGCTGTCGTAGGCTCTACCATAACTTTCTGAAAACGACGCTCCAACGCACCGTCTTTCTCTATATTCTTACGATATTCATCAAGAGTAGTGGCACCTATACACTGAATCTCACCACGGGCAAGAGCCGGTTTCAGCATATTGGCAGCATCCATGGAACCCGCTGCAGAACCGGCCCCCACAATGGTATGTATTTCATCAATGAACAGAATTACATTCGGATTCTTCTGCAATTCATTGAGAATAGAACGAATACGCTCTTCAAACTGTCCACGATATTTAGTGCCGGCAACAACCGATGTCATATCCAATGCTACCACACGCTTATCAAACAAGATACGTGACACTTTCTTCTGTATGATACGAAGTGCCAGACCTTCTACTATGGCTGATTTACCGACACCCGGCTCACCAATCAATATTGGATTATTCTTTTTACGCCGGCTCAAAATCTGCGCCAAACGTTCAATTTCCCGTTCACGTCCTACAACCGGGTCTAAACGGCCTTCTTCTGCCGCTTTTGTCATGTCCGTACCAAAATTATCAAGCACAGGAGTATCATTGGCAGGCTTTCTGGATGCAGTCTGTGCCTGTTGCTGACGTTCTTCCGAACCACGAGTATCCCCCGAACGGGATGCCCCCATTTCTTCATCATCGTCGTCATCCTCGGTAAATCCCATACCGGCATTAATATCCGGTTGTAACGATAATTGTTCAAACACTTTTTTATAATCTACCTGGTTAGCTTCAAGCACAGAAGCAGCCACATTATTACGATCTTTCAAGATAGCCAGCAAAACGTGCTCCGTATCAGCCACATTACTCTTCATCAAACGAGCTTCGAGAATACACATTTTAAGTATCTTTGCCGCTCCGTTAGACAATGGCACTTCCGCATCGGGCAACAGAAAATCATCTGCATCCGCTTTCAGTATTGTTTCAATCTGCTTTTTTATGTCGGTCAGATTTGTTTTGAGTTTGGACAATATCTCGATAGCTTTCCCTTCACCGTCACGAAGCATTCCCAATAGCAGATGTTCAGGACCTATATACCTGCTTCTCAAACGGTTCGCTTCTTCTTTACTAAAGACGATAATGTCGGAAACTCTTTGTGAGAATTGATTATTCATACTTTATTCCTTCCTTCTTAAGGTGTTAATCACTCGCAAATATACGCATAACACACGATTTTATACACAATATTTGCTTTATTTATTATAATAACAAATGCCGTGCCAAAAAAGATGCATCCTTATATACCTTATTTATATATTGTAGATGTATAATCTTCAAGAGCCGGATAGAACAATTCATTTTATCATCTCTATTAATTAATAAAACATAGAATAAAAACATCCCCATGTTTTATCCAACAACATCCCCATGTTTTGTACAACAACATCCGGATGTTTTCAATCACAGAATAAGATTTGAGAAATCTAAAGTATTGATATAATAAACATTAGATATATATTTAGTGAACTATTAAGAAGATAAATCTGTTTGTATGACAAAACAATAATCCTACATATCTCTAAGCTTGAGCAAGATATAAGGATCGCCAAAAAGTTTATGCTGGAAAACTTTTGTATATCACGAAAAAGTAGTACTTTAGCGTGGTTTTTCATAAGCCATAAATGTATAATTAATAATCTTTTTAAATGCTTGAACAAGACAGAATTATAAAGATTAACATCGAGGAGGAAATGAAGTCATCTTACATTGACTACTCCATGTCGGTCATTGTTTCGCGTGCCCTTCCGGATGTTAGAGATGGATTTAAGCCCGTTCACCGTAGAATACTTTACGGTATGATGGAATTGGGTAATACGTCAGATAAACCTTATAAGAAATCCGCCAGAATCGTGGGTGAAGTACTCGGCAAGTATCATCCACACGGAGATTTTTCCGTATATTTGGCCATGGTACGTATGGCACAAGAGTGGGCAATGCGTTATCCGTTAGTAGATGGTCAGGGAAACTTCGGTTCCGTTGACGGTGACAGCCCTGCTGCCATGCGTTATACAGAAGCACGACTGAACAAGTTGGGAGAAGCCATGATGGAAGACCTTTACAAGGAAACTGTCGACTTTGATCGAAATTTCGATAACACATTGGATGAACCGACTGTAATGCCGACACGTATCCCAAATCTTCTCATTAACGGTGCTTCCGGTATTGCTGTAGGTATGGCTACAAACATGCCTCCACACAACCTGTCTGAGATTATCGATGCCTGCGATGCTTACATTGATAATCCGGAAATCACGGTAGAAGAACTCATGAACTACGTTAAAGCACCCGACTTCCCGACAGGCGGATATATATATGGCATAAGCGGCGTTCGTGAAGCCTATCTGACAGGACGTGGTCGCGTTATAATGCGTGCTAAAGCCGAAATCGAAACAGGACAAACACATGATAAAATCGTTGTTACCGAAATTCCATACAATGTAAATAAAGCCGAGCTGATAAAATACATCGCTGATCTTGTAAACGATAAGAAGATAGAAGGCATCTCGAACGCAAATGACGAATCTGACCGTGACGGTATGCGTATCGTTATCGATATCAAACGAGATGCCAATGCCAGTGTAGTATTAAATAAACTCTATAAGATGACAGCATTGCAAACATCTTTTGGAGTTAACAACGTAGCATTGGTACACGGACGTCCTAAGACTTTGAATTTAAGAGATTTAATTAAATACTTCGTAGAGCATAGACGTGATGTTGTCATCCGTCGTACACAGTTCGATTTGCGTAAGGCAAAAGAACGTGCCCATATTCTTGAAGGCCTGATCATTGCTTCAGATAACATCGATGAAGTAATCCGTATCATTCGTGCTGCAAAAACTCCGAATGATGCCATTGCCGGGTTAATGAGCCGCTTCGAACTAACGGAAATACAGGCACGTGCTATCGTAGAAATGCGTTTACGCCAACTTACCGGACTGATGCAAGATCAGTTACATGCCGAATATGAAGAGATTATGAATCAAATTGCATATTTGGAAAGCATTCTTGCTGATGATGAAGTATGTCGCAAAGTTATTAAGGATGAACTGATTGAAGTAAAAGCTAAATACGGTGACGGACGTCGTTCAGAAATTGTCTACTCATCCGAAGAGTTCAATCCGGAAGATTTCTATGCCGATGATGAAATGATTATCACCATTTCTCATATGGGATATATAAAACGTACCCCACTTACTGAATTCCGTGCTCAAAATCGTGGTGGAGTAGGTTCAAAAGGTACGGAAACCCGTGACGAAGACTTCATCGAGCATATTTATCCGGCAACAATGCACAATACAATGATGTTCTTTACTCAAAAAGGTAAATGTTACTGGCTAAAAGTATATGAAATCCCCGAAGGAACGAAGAACTCAAAAGGACGCGCCATCCAAAATCTGCTGAATATCGATTCTGACGATGCCGTAAATGCATACCTGCGTGTAAAGAGCTTGAGCGATCAAGAATATATTAACAGTCATTATGTACTGTTCTGTACAAAGAATGGCGTGATTAAAAAAACACTGCTCGAACAATACTCTCGTCCTCGTCAGAATGGTGTAAATGCCATCACGATCCGTGAAGACGACCGTGTAATCGAAGTCCGTATGACAAACGGTAATAATGAAATTATCATAGCCAACCGCAACGGACGTGCTATTCGCTTCCACGAAGCAGCAGTTCGCGTTATGGGACGTACAGCAACCGGTGTTCGTGGTATTACGCTTGATAATGACGGACAAGACGAAGTAGTAGGTATGATTTGTATCAAAGACCTTGAGACAGAGTCAGTGATGGTAGTTTCAGAACAAGGATATGGTAAACGTTCCGAAATAGAAGACTACCGCAAAACAAATCGTGGTGGTAAGGGTGTGAAAACGATGAATATTACCGAAAAAACAGGTAAATTGGTAACTATCAAGTCCGTAACAGATGAGAATGATTTGATGATTATAAATAAGTCCGGTATCACCATCCGTCTAAAAGTTGCCGACGTACGCATTATGGGGCGTGCAACTCAGGGAGTTCGTCTGATAAATCTGGAAAAGCGTAATGACCAAATCGGATCGGTATGTAAAGTTACCACAGAAAGTCTTGAGGATGAAGTTCCTACTGAGGAGGTAGAAGGACAAATAGCAGTTGATCCTGCGGATATCCCAGATACAGAGATACCCGACACTCCCGATAATACAGAAAATGATGAAAATAAAGAATAGACGTAATATTAATAATTAATCAAACAACAATCATGAAAAGAGTATTATTTTCAATGGTTCTACTAATGGCTGTGAGTTTTGTATTCGCGCAACAAAAGAGCGTAAAAGAAGCCAAAAGCATAGCTAACGAAGTAAAACCGGATTTTAAGAAAGCCGAAGAGCTGATTAATGGAGCATTGACTAATCCTGAAACTAAGGACGATGCAGCTACATGGGATGTAGCAGGCTTAATCCAAAAGAGAATCAATGAAAAGGAGATGGAAAATGCCTATTTAAGAAAACCTTATGATACATTAAAAGCATACAACAGTATCCTGAAAATGTATGAGTACTTTTTGAAATGTGACGAATTGGCTGAAATCCCCAATGAAAAAGGTAAGGTTAAAAACAAATACAGAAAAGCAAACGCCGCTTCTATGATGGTAGAACGTCCGAATCTGATCAATGGCGGTATCCAGTACTTTAACCTTAACAAAAGTGGAGAAGCTTTGAAATTCTTCGGAACTTACGTAGAATCAGCATCTTATCCTATGTTGGAAAAAGAAAATCTGGCAGTTACAGATACTTTATTACCACAGATTGCTTATTATGCTACATTGGCGGCTAATGGGGTAGAGGATAGAGACGCTATCTTGAAATATGCTCCAATTGCTATTAAGGACAAAGACAATGGTTCAGTTGCCATGCAGTTATGGGCAGACGCTTTGAAAGCCAAAGGTGATACAGCAAAATGGGTAGAATCTTTGAAAGAAGGTATCTTAAAATTCCCCGAAAACCAATATTTCTTCGCAAATCTTGTTGACTATTACAGTAGTTCAAATCAGCCTGAAAAAGCAATGCAATTTGCTGATGACATGTTGACTAAAGACCCTAACAACAAGCTATATCTGTATGTAAAAGCATACTTGTATCACAATATGAAAGAATATGATCAAGCTATTGACTTCTATAAAAAGACAATTGAAGTAGATCCTCAATATGCAGAAGCTTATTCTAATTTAGGTTTGGTGCTTTTAATGAAAGCTCAGGACTTTGCTGACCAGTCTACTACTGATGTAAACGATCCTAAGTACGCAGAGGCACAAGCTACTATCAAGAAATTCTATGAAGAAGCTAAACCTTATTATGAAAAAGCAAGAGACTTAAAACCCGATCAAAAAGATTTATGGGCACCGGGTCTTTATAGAGTTTACTACAACTTAAACATGGGACCGGAATTTGATGAAATTGAAAAAATAATGAATGACAAATAACAGTTTCAAAAAGATTTCTTCAAAATAAGAAGAAAGGCCGATGCAACTGATTTTGCATTGGCCTTTTTTGGTCATCTTCATTCAAAATTACTCATAACTTTCTATAACAGGAGTATTTGAGAAAGTATCAATTTACATAAATAATAAAGGCAACTTATTCTTTTCAAATAAGTTGCCTTTATATATTAAACATAATCACGATTATTCCATAATTATAGATGAGCTATTTTTATTCTTCCGATCATCCGTTAATAACAAGTAATGGTGTATCAGAATGAAAAATCATCTTTCGAGCAATACTTGGATTAAACAAACGAGCAAATATATTCCGTTTGTAAGAAGTCAATGTAATGATATCGATTTTGTTCGTTTTGATATATTCATCAAAACTTTTAAGAAAATCGTCATTCTTCACCACATCATAATGGATTTCAAGTTCCGGATATTGTTTTTGAAAATATTCTTTAATACCGGCAAGTTTTATTTCATTCCAAGTATCTTTGACTTCTTTTGCATCAGCTAAGTAAATCAAAGAAACAACGAAATTAAAAGGTTTCCAAGCGCTTATAAAGGAATCAAAGGCAATTAAATCTCTTTGATCAAAATTGGTTATAAAAGCAACTTCTTTTACAGCACCGAACTCTTTAAACGGTGTATTTTCCGGAATAGCCAATACAGCTGTACGACTGCGTTCTATTACTTCGGCAGTAACACTACCAATCAAATCAATATCTTTTTGACTCTTACCACGAGTACCCATTATAATGATACGTGGACGTTGTTCTTTAGAATATCTCAGAATTTCCTCCTCAGGTATTCCTTCGCGTAATACACAAGTATATTTTACATCAGGAAATTCACCAGACGCTATTTTCTCCTTTATTTTATCTGCCAAAGCATTCAAATCCGAATGTACTTTCTGCAAAATAGTTTTTACCGTTTCTTCATCACTGATCTGATAGTTAAACACATCGCCATAAGGCAATGCCGACGCATATATAGGCGTAAAATAGACATGTAATAACAATACTTCAGCTCCATATGCTTTAGCGAAATTAAAGCCGAATTCACAAGCCTTTATCGAATAATTAGAAAAATCCACAGGAATCAGAATCTTTCTACTATCGTTATCATCTTCCACTTTAGGAGTCTTCTCTCCTACTATACTTTCAGCAAGCCATACAGAACTCTCGGTTATCTTAAGCGCCCGTGGTAAATCACTTTCCTTAATGCGTAATCTTACCCCGGATGAAACGACAGGCTGAATTTGATTCACATTATGGATATAAGTCTCTATGCCCTCGTTTTCAAGAACATTCTTCAATATCTGAGCTTTTGTGTAAGTCAGAATGGCCAAAGTTACTAATTTGTCTTCCATAAAATTTCATTGTATATGTGAATTTAACAAATAAGAAATCCCAATTGTTTTTAATTCAATTGGGATTCTACAAGTATATATCATTTCATCATGCCTGTACAGATTCGGTAGCCTCTTCCTTTTGCATACTCATATTCAATTCATCAAGAATGCGAAGAGCCCGGTCAAGTACGGTAGTATCATCAATCATCACTAAGCCACCGTCCGGACCGGGCTCTAAATGTATTCCGACACTCTTACCCTCTTTAAAATTATGTCCTCCGAAAAAGTTTCGCACTGTATCGACGTGCAAACCAAGTTCATCAGCTATTCTATGCATGCTACCGCTGGGCAATGAATCTTTAATCTTACGAAGTTCATTGAATGTTATTGTCCTCATGTCACATAAATTTAATGGTTAATAATAGTGTGAATCAGTATCACGCTATAAACTTAAGGAAAAAAAAAGATAAAACAAACTATTTACTTGTTTTTTTTCTTAATTTAGAAAAATGGGGGCATTTAGCGACTGATAAATAAAAAAATCCCCGCACAAGATATCTATGCGAGGATTTTTATCAATATAACAAAATCAATATTTTCAAATAATTTCAATAGCAGAAGCTGGTACCCAACCTACTTTTCCATCTTCCAGACGTATCTCCTTCCAATCTTTCATTGAACCGTCTTTTACACCCACTTTATGACCTTCGTGAAGTATAAACAAACTTGTTCCACTTTCGCTTGGAGTACTACGTACTGTTACACTGGGATTTATCACAATGGCACTATTACGATTCGTCAACTCGTCTTTCTGCTGATTTGCAAACACATTTGCCAGTATTGTTACAGCCAGAAAAACAATGCCACTTATAAAACCTGCTTTCTTTAGCACAATTTGCTTAGAGAAGATAAAAAGATAAAGAGATACAATCAATAATATGAAACAAACAACTCCACAAACAGCCCAAGAATCAACGCTCATACTATTAATCAATGATTTAGTCCAGGATACAAAAAATATTTCCGGAACCGGCTCCACTTTATCAACCGTCTTTGAACGGGCAATCTCTAAATTCGCGCGAATATCACCATTACCCGGCTGAAGCAACAGCGCACGTTCGTAATTCAATATAGCTTTAGCAATATCACCAGCCTTATAATAACTATTTCCAAGATTATAATATATATCAGCTGCCTCCCCCCGATTCAACAATGCTTCATAAATCTGAATAGCAGAAGCATAATCGTTCTTCATATATGCACTGTCTCCTTCGGCCTTTGTGGCATCTTCTAAACTGGAAGAAATCTGCTGTAAACTGTTACCGATAGAATCTCCTACTATGGCCTGCAAACTATCTTTCACAGCCTGCCCTTGTCCGAAAGAGACAATCGATATCCATACCCCAAATGCAAAAAACAATATTTTTTTCATGATGTTAATCTCTTCTAATTTAATGTTTTATTGAATTTTCCATTTTACTCATCACCGCCAAAGAGGAGGTGTAAACTTTGTCCATAGCCTGATTTTCATCTCCAGGAGCAAAACGTGCGAACTCGCATTCATTCAAAGCATCCAGGAATTCCTTAATCAATTCGTCGCTCACCCCATAGTTTCTTAGCTTCTCTTCCACATTATCTTTAGACAAACGTGATACCGGAATATTCAGTTTATCGCTGATATATCCCCACAAAGCTTTCAATACCTCGTCATAGAACGCATCCTTTTTATTCTCCGCAAGCAATTTACCTGCCAACTTCATGCGTTTTGTAGCAACTTTATTAGCTTTCTTCGTGCGCATCTTAGCCACATTGGCATTTTCTGCAGCCTGTTTACGATAAACAATAAACAATACGATGAAAATTATAGCAGGAATTATATAAAACAGCCAATATACAAATGAACCATAAAAGAAACTGCCCTTAGGTTGCAATGTTACATCTTTCAACTTTATATAACGAATATCCTCACCTAAAACTTTCAGATCTTCTTTATTTGTAAAGTTTGCAATCACTTGGTCTGCATTACCTGCTCCTTTTTCCACTTTTATTTCATAATCCTCCGTTCTCAATGTTTTATAAGATTTTGATTTAATATCAAAATAAGAGAACGTCACGGCAGGAATTTTATAATTACCAGCATGACGGGGAATTGCCAAATATTCAATTACACGGTTACCTGATAATCCATTAGGTGTTAAACGAACCTGACTATCTACTTTAGGAGCATATACCTCAAAATCTTCCGGGAACTTAACTTCCGGATTAGAAAGTAATTTAAGATTTCCTATCCCCGAAATAACCAGTTTCAAGGTTATTGCGTCATTAGTTTTTACTTCCTTACTTTTGATAGAAGAAGTTATATTAAACTCTCCTACACCACCGGAAAAGTCGGCAGGTTTCCCTGAAGGAAGTGCATTTACATTAATTGTTATAGCAGGTGTAGTAAGTGTCTTCTTTACCTCTACTACATTACTTCCTCCATTAAAAAATGCATCGAAAGGATCTGCACTCCTAACAGCTTTTGCTATTGAAGCGTCAAAACGTGCTGGCTCAATAACCAATTTTCCAGACTGTTGAGGAAATAACACAAACTGACGATATACAGTAGTATAATAGTTTCTTCCCTTATAATGTTCCTGAGACCATTTAGCATTGGCAGGACGTTCTATCTCTTGAGAATGAAATCCTTTAAAATCCGGCAACTTAACATTATCAAATCCCAATTGTGATTCACGCGTATAGATCTTATAAGTCAGTAACAAAGCCTCTTGCTCATAAACTGTAGTTTTACTGGCCGTTGCCGTAACAAAAAGATCCTGATTGGATACACTTGTTGAAGAAGATGCCGATCTACCCGAAGCAGCATTTCCTTGAGTTGCCCCTGCAGCACCCGTGTTTTGATCAGGCGGAAGCACTTTTATTTTTACCGAATTGGAGACCATCTGATCTCCATCTGCTGTAATCGTAGCACCGGGAATCGAATAATCTCCTTCTGTTGTTGCCATCAAAATGTAAGTAAAAGTTATCCCACTTTCTGAAGACATTGCACCATTGATGATCTGGGTATTACTGAATGTACTCCGGGTAGGGCCCATCAGTACATCAAACCCTTTGATAGAGGGTGCACGAAAATCTCTCACTTTCTGTGTTGTCACTGTATAGGTCAGCCTAAACTGGTCTCCTACCACCACTACATCAGGTGCAGATGCGGCAAACGACACTTTGCTATCGGCAAACACATTAGTGTTCACTGTTACCAATGTTATCAATAAGAAAATCAGTTTTCTCATTTCCTTTGAAGTTTTTATTATCTTATTCTATTATTACCAATCTTTCTCGAGACGCCCTCCCTGAATTACCTGTTGTTGCTTCTTAACCTTATCCTGGGTCTCTTTCTCATCCTGCATCACCGAATTAAGTAACTGCTCAGCATTCTCCTTCGACATCTCATTCTCTTTCTTTTCCGGCTTCGGAGGTTGCTGTTGTTGCTGATCATCTTGCTTTTGATCATTATTCTGTTTATTCTGGTCTTGCTTTTGATCTTGCTTATTTTCCTGATTATCTTTGTTCTGATCCTGATTTTGATCTTGGTTTTGCTGATTTTGTTGTTGATCTTTCAACAATTTCTGTGCCAAAGCAAGATTGTAACGCGTCTCATCATCTTTCGGATTATTCCGCAATGACATTTTATAGGCTTCTACCGCCTGTCCGTAATCTTTTCCAGCTTGAAACAAAACTCCCATATTATGATAAATATGCGCCAGCTTCATCTTATCCTTTTCAATTTTACCAGCAGCTACGTATTGTTCCATAGCTTCTTTAAACTTCTGTTGTTGAGACAACGTATTTCCTAAATTATACATAGAGACAGTAGATTTAGGATTTGCCTCCAATGCCTTCCGGTAATTCACCTCAGCATCTACAAAAACACTATCATTAAAGAAACGGTTTCCCTTACGGATATAATCTCTCTCTGCCTTTTGTGCAGATGCACCAGCCGCCAATAACGCAAACACGGCAAACAGAATATATTTACTTCTTGACATAAGCATAATTACTTCTTATTAGAGAACAAATGAATGTTCTTAAACAACGGATTCTTACGTTCCAATATCAACATTTCGGCTAACAATAAAAGCAATATAATCCATGCAACAGCCTGAAACTGCTCATTGAATTGAGTATACACTTTTGATTCGACATCAGATTTCGCCATTTTATTGATCTCTTGGTTTATAGCTTTCTGCGCAGAATTCGAATTGTCAACACGTACATAAATACCTTTACCGTCTTTAGCTATCTCCTGACACATAGCCTCATTGAGACGAGTAACAACTACATTTCCATCTCGATCACGGCGATAATCATTTGTACCTTCAACAGGAATCGGAGCACCGTCTGGAAGTCCTACTCCCAAAACACTAACTTGAATCCCCTTTTCTGCTGCCGCCTTCGCTGCTTCTACTGCCCCTCCTTCATGGTTTTCACCATCAGTAATGACAACAATAGCACGCCCTACTCCCTCTTGAGGAGTAAAACTACGGGCAGCCAAATTTATAGCAGCGCCAATGGCCGTTCCTTGCTTAGATATCAAAGAAGGATTAATTGACTCTAAAAACATCTTGGCAGAAATATAATCGCTTGTAATAGGAAGCTGTGTAAAAGCATCACCAGCAAAAACTATCATTCCCACCTTATCATTCTCCATTTCATCTACCAATCTGGATATTAATCGCTTAGCCTTCTCTAAACGACTCGGTTGAACATCTTGTGCCAACATAGAGTTTGATATATCGAGTGCAATGATTACTTCAACCCCTTTACGTTTCACCGTTTCCAGCTTGGAACCAAACTGAGGACGTGCCAATAACACTGCAAACAGCCCAACTGCAACAAAAACTAACCAAAATTTTACATCCGGACGATATTTAGAGACGTCAGGCATAAGTTGTGCCATTAACATCGGATCACCAAACCGGCGAATCGCTTTCCGCTTCCTATAATTAGAATACAAGTAAAAAGCAGCTAACAACGGTAATAGCAGCAACAGATATAAATATGTAGGCTCTTCAAATCGAAACATCTCTTTTTATTTACTATTTTACGATTTACAATTTATGCTTGAAATCACATTATATTATGTTATGGAATCTTCTTAAGTATTGAGTTGCGCAGCAATACCTCGAGTAATATACACAGAAAAGCTGCTAATGCAAACCAACGATATTCTTCCTGACGCTTACTGTATTCTTTGACACTCAATTTGGTTTTCTCCAGTTTATCAATTTCTTCATAAACCTCTTTCAATTTAGAGTTGCTGGTAGCACGGAAATAATTTCCATCTGTAGTTCCCGCAATTTGAGTCAATGTCTTTTCATCTATTTCCACCGGCATATTTACATATTGCACTGTATTTCCTATCGGATATGGATAAGGGGCCATACCATTCGTACCAACACCGATCGTATAGACACGAATACCAAAACTCTTAGCGATCTCAGCAGCAGTCAAAGGAGAAATATCCCCTTTATTATTCGTACCATCAGTCAACAAAATAATGACCTTTGATTTAGCTTTACTATCTTTCAAACGTGTCACAGCATTAGCAATACCCATACCAATCGCCGTCCCATCGGTTACAATTCCACACTTAATACTTTGAAACAAATTCAGCAATACAGCATGATCTACTGTTAAAGGACATTGTGTGAAACTTTCACCGGCAAATAATGTCAAACCAATATTATCATTCGGACGACCATTTATAAACTCGGCAGCTACATCTTTAGCAGCTTCCAACCGATTCGGTTTTAGGTCCTCTGCCAGCATACTGGTAGATACGTCAATAGCAAGCATAATATCGATCCCCTCAATCTCGCTGTTCTGCCAGTTATCTGTTGTTTGAGGTCTGGCAAGTACCAGAATGATCAATATTAACGCTATGATACGAAGTCCGAACGGTGCATGAAGCAAATAGTTTTTATAACTTTTGGGTGTATGCGCATATACTCGGGCATCCGAAATCTGAAGCGTCGCCTGACTCTTTTTCCACTTTAGAATATACCATACGATATAAGGTATAAGCAACAGTAGCAAAAATAAATATTCAATATTGGCAAAAACCATTCTATTTACGATTTTACGATTTACTATTTACAATTGAAATTACTCCACTTATGCAAAAAGATCATAGAGCTGTGTTCCAATATATACAAAAGTAGCTACAAGAGCAACTGATAGTAATACAATTCCACATATAAGCAATATCTTAGCACGCAAAGAACGCTTCTCTATAATAGTGATTTCCGTTGGTTGCGGCTTTTGATTTTCTTCTTCCGGCTGTTTTGTTTCATTAATAAAGTCGATAGCATTAATTAAATTCGCATCATTTTCATTCATCTGCGGATCATGCTTGGCAAACTTTACCAAATCGGCCGTTTGAAACAATTCTTTCAAATCAGAGATTGCCTCCTTATCATTCATTTCCAACAGCTTATCTATAATTTCAGAAGAAGTCATTTCTAATGCATTAAAACCAAAACGATCTTTTATATATGTACGAATAGCATCTGTCAATTCTGTATAATATTCCTTCGACCTTCCTTTCTGCCATACCTTCTCCGCCTTAATACGCTCTATCTCTTGCATGGCAGCCTGATGTGGCGGTAGTTTAGGTTCTACCTTTATCTTACGAATAATCGGCTTATTGTCGCGAATACGTATGATAAAATAAATAAGCAATGCCAACAAAGGTAAAGCAAGAAACGAACATCCGATCAATCCATACCAATCTTCCCAAGCAAAAGGAGCTTTCATTACAGCTTTTTGCCCAAAAAACATTTCCGGATGCAAAGTATCGACAGGCATCGAGTAAACTTTTAATGCTAATGCCCTTGATTTATACTCTTTATTGTCAACTGTCACAACCATGGGGGGCAGATAATAAAGGGCCGAATCAAATGAAGTAACAGTATATTCCTGTGTTATCAGCAACCTCTGTCTGTCATTTAAATACTGTGTATCCGGTTTAGCCGTCTCAATCACTTCCACTCCACGTATCAACGTATCGGAATAGACAGGAAAAACAGCCCGTTGCTTAGCATCCATTGCCACTTGCAATTGTATCTTAGCTTGCTCTCCAATAAGAATTTGCAAAGAATCAATCTTGGCTTCCACCGTAACAGATTGCGCAGCAACTCTGCCCGATATTAAAAACAACAATATTATTAGAAAACTATTTCTATTCATCTTCTTCCGTTAATTTCGTTTGGCAAACAAATTGAGTAGTGCTTTTACATAATCCTGATCAGTACGCACAGAAACAGAATCCACATTACTTTTCGTAAATGTCTCACTCAATTCACTCTGTTTATTTATCCACCAATTATGATGTGCCTGACGCACAGCCTTAGATGACGTATCAATCCACTGTTCATGTCCGGTTTCAGCATCTTTTATCTTCATCAATCCTATTGGAGGAAGCTCTGAGACACGTCGGTCATAGACTTGAACAGCTACTACATCATGCTTCCGATTAGCAATCGTCATTGCATTTTTGAAACTCTCCTGATCTATAAAATCAGACAAGATAAAAGCTGTACATCGCCTTTTCATTACATTCGTCAGATATTCCAATGCCAAACGGATATTCGTACGACGACTTTCAGGTTTGAAATCAATCAATTCGCGAATAATATAAAGAATATGTTTACGACCTTTTTTCGGAGGTATAAATTTCTCTATTCGATCAGAGAAAAAAATAACACCTATCTTATCATTGTTCTGAATGGCCGAGAATGCCAATGTTGCAGCAATCTCGGTCACCATATCCTTTTTCATCTGCTTAACAGTACCAAACTCCAAACTACCGGAAACATCTACCATCAACATCACTGTCAGTTCACGTTCTTCCTCAAACACCTTAACATAAGGTTTGTTGAAACGCGCCGTTACGTTCCAGTCGATGTCGCGAATATCATCACCAAACTGATATTCACGCACTTCGGAAAATGCCATACCCCTACCCTTGAAAGCCGAATGATATTGGCCTGCAAAAATATTGTTAGACAATCCGCGTGTCTTTATTTCAATTTGACGAACTTTTTTTAATATTTCACTTGTTTCCATCTATTTAAAATTGAGATTTGAAAATCGGGAGTTATTCATCACTCAATTAAAATCAAGGTACTTCAACCTTATTCAGTATCTTACTGATTATTTCATCAGAAGTCATATTGCTTGCTTCCGCTTCATACGTCAAACCGATACGGTGACGAAGCACATCATGAGCTACCGCACGCACATCTTCGGGGATCACATATCCACGACGTTTGATAAATGCATATGTACGGGCAGCCAAAGCCAAGTTGATAGAAGCACGGGGTGAACCACCAAAACCAATCATGTCTTTCAATTCTTTCAGATCATACTTCTCCGGATAACGGGTTGCAAACACAATATCAACAATATAACGTTCTATTTTCTCATCCAAATAAACCTGACGGACCACTTTACGCGCCTCAAGAATCTCGTCAGCCTTAAGGATAGGCTTCACATTGAATTTCTCGCCATTAATATTCTGGCGGATAATCAATTTTTCTTCTTCCAATTTCGGATAATCAATCACAACCTTCAACATAAAACGGTCGACTTGTGCTTCCGGAAGCGGATAAGTACCTTCTTGTTCGATCGGGTTCTGAGTAGCTAATACCAAGAAAGGTTCCGGCAGAGGAAAAGTCTGTTTACCGATTGTCACCTGACGTTCCTGCATTGCTTCAAGCAGGGCACTCTGTACTTTTGCCGGTGCACGATTAATTTCGTCCGCCAATACAAAATTTGCAAAAATAGGTCCTTTCTTTACTTGAAATGATTCATCTTTCTGACTGTAAACCATTGTACCGATAACGTCGGCAGGTAACAAATCCGGCGTAAACTGTACACGACTGTATTGTGCATCAATCAGAGACGCCAATGTTTTAATTGCTAATGTCTTTGCCAAACCCGGCACACCTTCCAACAATACATGTCCGTCAGACAACAGTCCGATCAGAAGCGATTCCACCAAATGTTTCTGACCAACTATAATCTGGTCCATGCCTGTTGTAAGATTGGTAACGAAAGCACTTTGTCTTTCAATCCGTTCGTTCAATTCGCGGATATCAATTGATTCAGCCATAAATACTTAATATTTTATTGTTTAATTACCACAAAATCATAATAAAGTCCTTAGTTTCTGTAAGGCTTTTTAATTCGATTCCAAAAGTACGCTATATAATTAACCATTGCAACTAATTTTTATTAAAAAACAATGCGAAACCTTTAGATTAAGGTACTTTTATACGGTTTATTGGTTTCATAACATTTCATATACATATATAAAAACACCCGGATAATCAGCGTAATGCCGTATCCGGGTGCAAATGATTCGATCTATTTATTTTTTAACCAATTCTGGAATCTTAATCGTTGTGCCATATGGAACATGATTCGGATTCTTTATAATATCCGGATTATATTTTACTATATATGGCCACAGAGCTTTAGTTCCATAAAAGCGTAAAGCAACCCTGGTAAGTGTTTCCCCTTCTTTTATTGTATATGTGGCTTTTGTCCCCGTAATTATATAATTTACAGAATCGGGATTGAAAGGTGCCGGTTTAGTAACCGATTTATCTTCTTTTTTCACCACTTCCACTTCTTTTTTAGGTTCCGGAACAACTATCGGCTCTTCTTTTACCGTAGGAGGAGAAACAACTTCACCAACAGTATCTTTCTCAATTATCGTATCTTGAGGAATCGCCACTACAGGAATAGGTTTAACGGCATTAACAGGCTTTTCCAGCTTTTCTATTCTATCGGCAGATTCAAACAAATCAGGATAATAAATAAAAAGCAAAGCACCTCCGCAAAGCAATAAAACAATGACAATTATCGCTATCAAATAAGGGACAGGTGACTTTTCTCCTTTTTTATGTTTGGATTTACTATGTTTTTTTATCTGTCTTTCATGAGCCGAAACGGGTGTCGAAGTAGCCAATTCACGTGCAATAATCTCTTCTGCAGATAATTTAGATTCTGTCGGCTGAGAAGAGTCTGTCGATTGAGAAGAAGCCGTCGGCTGAGAAGAGTCTACTGTATCCGCTTTCTCCCTCACCGGTTCCGAAGGCCTATTCATAAGCACTACAACCCCTTCCTCAATATCATTAGAAAGGACTTCCTTCTCTATCGATTCTATAGGTAATGCACTTTCCACAGTCGGCATCTCCTGTACAGGGGTTTCTTCCGTCAATATTTCTCCTACAGGAACTTCGTCAGCTTTCGTTTCTTCCGAAGATATTTCATCCCTTCCATTCACCTCCTCGGCCAACGAAGTTTCCTCTTCAGCTAACGCAACTGTCTCTGACGATAAATCAACATACCTTACCGATTCCACAGACGGATTACCTTCACCCTCTGCCATAACTACCTCTTCTTCTCCCTCTTCCCCTTTCAGCAATACAGTTTCTTCTATTACATCATCATCATCAGACTCAGCGATCGGAGTATCTTCCAAAATTGTATTTTCATTCAAAACCACTGTTTCAAAATGGGCAAAAGGCTTATTGATAATATCACGTAATGAAGTATCCGGAACAAATGACACTTTGGTATATCCCTCTATTTGAAACCGTTCACCTGTATTAACCTTAACACTTTCCCTGCTTTCTACCTCTACCAGTTTAAAAGTCCCCAGACCCTTGATCTTCACAGACCGATCTTTCTCCAAAGCTTCTTCTATCAAAAGAAAAAACTCTTTGACGAATTTTTCGGCATCTTTCTTATTCATGCCATGCTTTTCTGATAACAGGTCGACAAAATTCTGCAGATATAGTCTTTCGTTCATAAGAGAGAGTCTTTTTTATTTAAACTTTTCTTTTAGCTGACCACTCGGCCTATATGCTAACACTAATTTGGGAGGAACGAGCATACGTTGCTTGGTTGTCGGATTAACCGTTATACGCTCTGCTTTCTTTTTTACTTCAAAAGTTCCAAAGCCCTGTATCGTTACTACATTCCCTTCTTGCAATTCTTGAGTCATATCCGACAACAAAGAGGACATCAATTCAGACGTATCCTTTATTGTATACCCTAACCTGCGCGACAATTCCGAAGTAAAATCTTTATTATTCAAATCTTGAAGTTTTAAAAGTTCGACGCTATATTAGTCATTATTGAGCAAAAATACAAATTCTTCGGGATGTTTCTTTCAAACAACCTTACCAAAAAGGTCGAAATCATCGGAATCAACCACCTCAATCTGATAAAAGTTACCAATAATAAGCGACGTTCCATCCAAACGATCAATCAACACTTCCGGATCAACTTCCGGCGAATCAAACTCCGTACGACCTATATAATAATCTCCCTCGACACGATCGATAATAACTCTCATCTGCTTACCGACTTTTTCAGCGCTTAGCTCAGCCGAAATCCCTTGCTGAATATCCATCAGTTCATCCAGACGAGCCTGCTTAATCTCGGCAGGAACAGAATCTTCATAATGCTTTGCGGCATAAGTCCCCTCTTCTTCCGAATAGGTAAAAGCCCCCATTCTATCGAAACGAATCTTACGAACAAATTCCTTCAGCTCTTCAAAATCATCTTCTGTTTCTCCCGGATGTCCGACCATTAAAGTCGTGCGCAGATGAATACCGGGAACTTCCCTGCGGAATTGCTCTATCAATCGATAAGTGTCCTCTTTCGTCACATGCCGGCGCATCCGTTCCAGCATGTTATCACTGATATGCTGCAAAGCAATATCCATATATTTACACACATTATCACGTTCACGCATCACGCGGAATAAATCAGTGGGAAAATGTGCCGGATAAGCATAATGCAAACGAATCCACTCTACTCCCGGAATATCCGAAATACACTCTATCAATTCCGGAAGCATCTGTTTTTTATATAAATCGATCCCATAATAGGTCAATTCTTGAGCTATTACCTGAAACTCTTTTACCCCTCTGGAAACTAAATACTTCACTTCTTCCAGAATTTCTTCCATCGGACGTGAAACATGACGTCCGGTTATGATAGGAATGGCACAATATGAACATTTCCGGTCACAACCCTCCGATATCTTCAAATAAGCATAATGCTCAGGAGTGGTCAGCGTACGTTCGATATGCAATTCATCATGATAGGCCTTACCGAGATCTTGTAAAAGCTCTTTCCAATTAAATTTCCCATAAAACTTATCAACTTGCGGAATCTCGATCGCCAACTCTTGCAAATAACGTTCTGAAAGACAGCCCATCACAAAAAGTTTTTCCAAGCTTCCTTCCTCTTTCTCCTGGGCAAATTCCAAAATCATATTAATAGATTCTTCCTTTGCATCACCAATGAAACCACAAGTATTGATTACTGCTATTTCTCCCTCCGGCTTCTCAGCGTCATGAGTCACATTATATCCGGCTTCTTCCAATTGACGCATCAACTGCTCCGAATCTACCAAATTTTTAGAACACCCTAAAGTGATTATATCTATTGTTTTTCTTTTCATGCATTCTCTCCAAACAAGGAATCAACAAATTCTTTTTTACGAAATACTTGCAGATCTTCCATACCTTCACCTAATCCGATGTATTTCACCGGAATCTTAAACTGATCGGAAATGCCGATTACAACTCCTCCTTTGGCCGTTCCGTCCAACTTGGTTATTGCCATAGCCGTTACTTCAGTAGCCAATGTAAACTGTTTTGCCTGTTCAAAAGCATTTTGCCCTGTAGAACCATCCAACACAAGCAATACCTCATTCGGCGCATCCGGAACGACTTTCTTCATTACATTCTTAATCTTAGTCAGCTCGTTCATCAATCCCACTTTATTATGCAAACGTCCTGCCGTATCAATAATTACAACATCAGCATTATTGGAAACAGCCGAACTTAATGTATCAAAAGCCACAGAAGCCGGATCCGAGCCCATCTTTTGTTTAATTACGGGCACACCTACCCTTTCACCCCAAATAACCAACTGTTCTACCGCAGCAGCACGGAACGTATCAGCAGCCCCCAAATAGACCGACTTGCCGGCTTTTTTGAATTGATAAGCCAATTTACCTATGGTAGTCGTCTTCCCAACACCATTAACTCCCACTACCATAATCACATATGGTTTCTTTTCAATAGGGACATCAAAATCAGCAACATCTTCTGAATTATTCTCTGTCAACAATGCAGCAATTTCATCACGAAGAATTGTATTGAGTTCCTGAGTATTTACATATTTATCACTTGCAGCACGCTTTTCGATACGTTTAATAATGTTCAGTGTAGTCTCTACCCCTACATCGGAAGTGATGAGCACCTCTTCAAGATTATCCAACACTTCGTCGTCCACTTTAGATTTCCCTGCTACTGCACGAGCTATCTTACCGAACACACTTTCCTTGGTTTTAGATAATCCTTTATCTAAAGTTTCCTTCTTTTCCTTCGAGAAAAAACTAAAAAATCCCATAATACTTACTATTTGTATAATACATTATGCTACAAAGATATAATAAAGTAATGAAAAACTAAAAAATCTACCCAATAACGCATAAAAAAATCCTCTCAATGAATTCATGAGAGGATTTTTTATGCAGTAAACTGCAACTTTATCTTATTTCTTGAAAAAGTCTTGTACTTTTTCGTTAGGAACCATCTGTTCATCAAAAATGTAAGCACCAGTTTTCGGAGACTTAACCATTTTGATAACCTTAGTATAAGAACGACCTTCTTTAGATCCTTCGTGCAAACTTGCTACTGTCTTCTTTGCCATGGGTTATTCTCTATCTTTATTATTTAATTTCTTTATGAACTGTTACTCTCTTCAAAATCGGGTTGTATTTCTTCAACTCAAGTCTTTCTGTGGTATTTTTTCTATTTTTCGTTGTGATATAACGAGATGTTCCCGGCATACCGCTATCCTTGTGTTCTGTACATTCCAGAATCACTTGTACTCTATTACCTTTTGCTTTCTTTGCCATAATCAGTTTTCTCCTCTACGTTTAGCCAATCACTTTAATGGTTTTCCAATCACAATACCCTTTAGCTACTGCATCATTCAGTGCAGCGTCCAATCCTTTTTTGTTAATAATGCGCAAACCAGCAGCACAAAGGCTCAAGCTGATCCAGCAGTCCTGTTCTACATAATAGAACTTCTTGTTAAACAAGTTCAAATCAAAGGTTCTCTTAGTTCTTCTCTTTGAGTGTGAAACATTGTTGCCAATCATGGCTTTCTTTCCGGTAATTTGACAAATCTTCGACATTTCTATCTTATTTTTATAGTTTTTATCTATACTTATTTCAAACAGAGCGCAAAGTAAGCACTTTTATAGATATAAAACAAGTAAATCCGAAAATAATTCGTTATACAATACATATTTTCTTCATTTCAGAAGCTCTAAAAGTAACAAAAGGGCATTATTTCCTGCTCTTTCCACATTCATTTCTCTTCCCCGATCGGTCTCTTGCTTCATTGTTCGAATTTCATTTTTATAAGCAGCAGCAATCCAAACAGTGCCTACCGGTTTTTCCCTTGTTCCACCCCCGGGACCTGCTATTCCCGAAGTTGAAACCGCACAGTCTGTTTTTAGCGTTTCCATCGCCCCTTTTACCATTTCGACCACTGTTTCTTCGCTTACAGCACCTCTTTTCTCAAGAGTTTTAGTTGACACATGTAGCAATGCCTCTTTAATTTCATTGGAATAGGCCACAACAGCACCTTTAAAATATTCGGAGCTTCCCGGGATAGAAGTTAATCGTGCAGCAATACTTCCTCCGGTACAGCTTTCTGCGGTGGATACGGTCAGATTCTTCTTTTTCAGCAAGTTTCCTACAAGGATTTCTAAAGGCGTATCGTCTTCATCAAAGATATCATCCCCTAAAAGCTCCTCCAATTTACCTGCTTCCATATCCATCAACATCCGTACTTCCTCTTTCTGTTTTCCACGTCCTGTCAATCGTAACCGGATGATGCCGGGTTTCGGTAAATAGGCCAACTTTATACATTCCGGTAAAGCCACTTCCCACGATTCCAGCTTTTCTGCCAAAACCGATTCCGGATAATTCTTTATGGTAAATGTCTTATGTATAATTATATCCGTGTCAAACTTCTCGCGCAAACGGGGAATAATTTCTTCACTCATTACAGTAGTCATTTCCTGTGGCACTCCCGGCATAGAAACCAATACTTTATCATCTCTTTCAAACCAGCTGACAGAAGCACTGCCTACCCTATTATTTATCACAATGCAATCTTTTGGAACCATTGCCTGGCTCCTATTCAATGCATTCATCGGGATTCTTCCTGCCAATACCCGCTTCACATTTTCAAATACTTCTTCGCTAAAAACCAGTTCCGTTCCAAAATAAGTGCACAACGTCTGTTTGGTTATATCGTCTTTAGTAGGTCCCAAACCACCGGTCACAAGTACGATATCAACCCTTTTCATCGCATCGTCTACGGCTTCGGTTATTTCTTCCGCACGATCACGGACCGAAACAACCCGAATTACCTCAATACCGGCTTTATTCAACTCACGCCCCATCCATGCGGAATTTGTATCCGTAACTTGCCCTATAAGAAGCTCATCACCGATTGTGATAATTTCTGCAAACATACTTCACTATATATTATAAGGTAACGCGCGAATATGCCGGTAGTTCCATTGAACAGAAATCCTTATCCAGATACTTCATATATCCGGTAATTGCAATCATAGCCGCATTATCGGTAGTATAACTGAATTTCGGAATGAATATCTTCCAACCGTACTTTTCAGCATGTTCACGAAAAGCATTCCTCAATCCATTGTTAGCAGACACGCCACCGGCTACAGCCACTTCGTTTATTTTATATTGTTTTGCAGCCTTGCGAAGTTTATCCATTAGAATATCCACAATGGTTGCTTCCAGCGAAGCGGCAAGATCAACTTTATGATGTTCAATAAAGTCCGGATCGTCCTTCATCCAATCACGGAGCGAATAGAGAAACGAAGTTTTCAATCCACTAAAGCTATAGTCCAATCCCGGAATATGAGGTTTGCTAAAAGCAAATGCTTTGGGATTTCCCTGACGAGCCAACTTATCGATAATCGGACCTCCCGGATAACCAAGCCCCATTACTTTCGAACATTTATCAATGGCTTCACCGGCTGCATCATCAATTGTCTGCCCCAAAATCTCCATATCATTGTAGGCTTTCACTAACACAATCTGAGAATTTCCACCCGAAACCAGCAGACAAAGAAAAGGGAAACCTGGTTGTTTATTTTCTTCACCCTCCACTTTAATAAAATGAGCTAATACATGCCCTGTCAGATGATTAACATCAATCATCGGTATATCTAACGAACGTGCAAACCCTTTTGCGAAAGAAACTCCCACAAGCAGTGATCCCATTAATCCCGGACCACGAGTAAAGGCCACAGCACTCAATTCCTCCTTTGTCACCCCTGCCCGCTTCAATGCCTCATGTACAACCGGAACAATATTTTGCTGATGCGCACGTGAAGCAAGTTCGGGTACCACACCGCCATACGCTTCATGAACGGCCTGGCTGGAGACTACATTCGACAGCAAATATCCATCCTTGATAACGGCTGCCGACGTATCATCACAAGAAGACTCGATTCCCAATATTATCGTACTCATAGTTTTTTGATATTTAAACGGTGCAAAAGTAATGATAAAAGTAGGATTCATAACGAACTATTTTATATTTTTGTTCGCTAAATAAAAGTAACCGCTTATCAGAACGCTGAAAAAGACTGTACGTTGGGTGCTCGGTATCGTACTGGGAGTATATATCGGAGTAATTCTTTTGTTGAACATACCATTTGTTCAGCAAAAGTCTGCTGTATTTGTAGCAAAAGAGCTCTCTCATATTATGGGTACCGAGTTGACCATTGGAAGAATAGATATGGGATTACTGAACCGTATCATCATAGATGACGTATTGCTCGATGACCAATCGGGAAAAGAAATGTTGAAAATTGCCCGTCTTTCTGCCAAATTTGAAATACTTCCCCTTTTCAAGGGAAAAATCACAATCAGCAGTGTACAACTATTCGGCTTCAATATCAACCTGAACAAAAAAACACCAGACTCACCTCCTAACTTTAAATTCGTTCTTGATGCATTTGCATCGCAGGATACAATTAAAAAAGAGAAAAATATCGACCTGCGCATTAATTCCATATTGATTCGACGCGGCAAATTGGCATATGATGTATTTTCCGAAAAAGAAACTCCGGGAAAATTCAACTCCAAACATGTACGATTACAAAATATCATAGCTAATATTTCGCTGAAAGCGTTACAAAACGATTCGATCAATGCCTCCATTAAACGATTAAGTGTGGATGAGCAATCCGGATTTGAGCTCAAGAAGTTAAGTTTAAAGCTGGTAGCCAACGCCCAAAAAATGTCTATAGACAATTTTTCTATCGACCTGCCCGGTACTTCTTTAAAAATGGATACCATACACCTCGATTACGATAGCTTAGGAGCATTTAAACAATTCACCGATAATGTCCGGTTCACTTTCCGAACACTACCTTCTTATGTCACACTAAAAGATATTTCACCATTTGTTCCTGCATTATCCAATTTCAAAGGGAAAATAGAGTTGGATTTGGATGTAAACGGCACAATCAATCAGTTAAACTGCTCCAAACTGGCCATTAATGCCGGAAATCAGTTTCAAGTAGAAGGAGATGTTTCTTTGCAAGATCTGTCACATCCGCAAGACGCTTTCATTTTCGGTAACCTCTCCAAACTGTCGGCCAACAGCAACGGTATCGGATTCCTCGTACGCAACTTAAACAAAGAATATAACGGGGTCCCTCCTATATTAGAACGCTTGGGCAACCTATCTTTCCGAGGTGAAATATCCGGATACTTCACTGACCTTGTTACATACGGCTTATTTCATACAGACATAGGGACAGTCAAGACCGACCTTAAACTCAGTTCGGATAAAGAGAAAGGTCTGTTCGCATATTCGGGAGCCATTAAGACGATTGATTTCAAGCTGGGCAAACTGCTTAATAACAACAAATTGGGAGAAGTTACATTCAATCTTGATGTAAAAGGTGCTCATTATGACAGACAACGGCCATCCATCATACTGAAAGGACTGATAGCAGCCATCGAATACAGTAACTATAAATATGAAAATATAACACTCGACGGAGAGTACAAACATGGCGGATTCAATGGGAAAGCGGAACTAAATGACGAAAACGGTTCAGTGGCGGTAAATGGCAGTATCAATTTGGTGGAGAAAATTCCGACTTTCGACTTTCAAGCTTCCATTAAGAATCTTCGCCCACACGAACTGAATCTGACACAAAAATATGAGGATACCGAATTCTCTGTAAAAGTCACAGCAAATTTCAAAGGCGGTTCCATCGATCAGATGAATGGAGATATCGACATAGACAGTTTACAGTTTACCGCTCCGGAGAAAGAGTATTTCATGAAAAACCTTCATGTAGCAGCAACGCAGGAAGCAGGTATCAATAAACTCGCACTGACCTCGGAGTTTATGACGGCCAATGTAGAGGGGCGTTTTCTATATCCTACATTGCCGGCAAGTATTATGAATATCATGCGCAGTTACATCCCCTCACTCATTCTGCCTCCTAAAAAACAGATCGAAACAGATAACAATTTCAGTTTCGACATTCATATTTTCAATGTAGATATTTTATCGAGCATTTTTGATATTCCTTTAAAGATATATACCCATTCCACCATAAAGGGATATGTCAATGACCGGATGCGGCGTATTCGGGTAGAAGGATATTTCCCACGTTTACAATACAAAAACAATTTCTTGGAATCAGGATTACTGCTTTGCGAGAACCCATCCGATCAGTTCATGGGAAAAGTACGTTTTACCAGCCAAAAAAAGAACGGAGCTGTCAATATCTCTTTAGAAGCACAAGCCAAAGATGATCAAGTTAACACAACCATAAATTGGGGAAACAATGCCGCCGTCACCTATAGCGGGCAACTGGCTGCTATGGCACAATTCCTGCGTACAGAAGGTGAAAAGCCTTTATTGAAAGCCTTGGTAGACATAAAACCGACAGATGTAATTTTAAATGATACCATTTGGCAGGTACACCCCTCACAAGTAGTGGTGGATTCGGGTAAAATCGATATCAATGACTTCTACTTCAGCCATGCCGACCGTTATATACGCGTTGACGGACACATCTCAGACAACCCGGAAGACACGGTAAAAGTAAACTTGAAAGATATTAATATCGGTTATGTATTTGATATCGCACGCATCTCGGACGATGTGAATTTCGAAGGAGATGCCACAGGTATGGCTTATGCCAGCGGCGTATTGAAAAAACCGGTGCTCGACACACGTCTATCCATTATGAACTTTACCCTAAACGGAGGATTATTGGGTGACCTGGATATCTATGGCGCCTGGGATAATGAGAAGAAAGGTATTTATCTCGATGCACACATCCAAGAAAAAGATATTTCCAAGACTCATGTAAACGGATTCATTTATCCCATCAAACCGACAAGCGGACTGGATCTCAATATTGACGCAAACAACCTGAATATCAAATTCCTGGAGCATTATATGCGATCAATAGCGCAAGATGTCCGGGGACGTGCCAGCGGTAAAGTCCATTTTTATGGCAAATTCAAAGGTTTGACATTGGATGGTGCAGTGATGACAGACACTTCTATGAAATTCGATATACTCAACACGTCATTTGCCCTTAAAGACACGATACGTTTGGCTCCGGAAGGCATTACATTTGATAATATACATATCGCCGACATGGAAGGACATCAGGGAAAATTAAACGGATATCTTCATTACGAACATTTCAAAAACATAAAATATCAATTCGATATCCAAGTCAATAACATGCTGGTGATGAATACGCAAGAGTCACCCGATTTTCCTTTTTACGGAACGGTATACGCAACCGGTAACGCGCTTCTCACAGGCAATGCACAAGACGGATTGGATGCCAATATAGCCATGACTACCAATCGGAATACAAACTTTACATATAGTACAGGAACCGTTGCTTCGGCTACAAACAACCAGTTTATTAAATTTGTAGATAAAACACCACGACGCAGTATACAAGATTCTGTTCAGCTTGTCTCTTTCTATGAGCAGGTACAACAGAAAATAGAGAAAAAAGAGTCACAAACCGATATACGTCTCAACATTTTGGTCGACGCAACTCCGGACGCAACTATGAAAATTATTATGGATCCTGTAGCAGGAGATTATATCAGCGGGCGCGGCTCAGGTAACATCCGTATGGAGTTTTATAATAAAGGAGACATGAAAATGTTCGGTAATTATCATATCCAACAGGGTATCTATAAGTTCAGTCTTCAAGAAGTGATACGCAAAGACTTCATTATCAAAGAAGGAAGCACAATCACTTTCAATGGCCCCCCACTCGATGCAACATTAGATATACAGGCTTCATACACTGTGCCATCGGCTTCGCTGAACGACTTAATACCGGATGCCTCTACCATCATCCAACAGCCCAATGTCCGCGTAAATTGCATGATGAATCTGAATGGCATTCTTCTACGCCCTACCATAAAATTAGGAATCGAGTTACCAAACGAACGTGATGAAGTACAGGCATTGGTGCGTAACTACCTCAGTACAGACGAGCAAATGAACATGCAAATACTTTACCTATTGGGTATTGGCAAATTCTATATGGAAAACAATACCGGCGAACGGCAAAGTTCCGATATGATGTCATCCGTACTGTCCTCTACCCTGTCGGGACAGTTGAACAATATGCTATCGCAAATTATCGATAATAACAACTGGAATATCGGAACCAATCTCAGTACCGGAGAAAAAGGCTGGACGGATATGGAGGTGGAAGGAATTCTTTCCGGACAGTTGCTTAACAACCGATTGATTATCAATGGAAATTTCGGATATCGAGATAACCCAATGGCAAATACAAACTTTGTAGGTGACTTCGAAGCAGAATGGTTGTTGACACGTTCGGGAGATGTACGTCTGAAAGCATACAATGAAACCAACGACCACTACTACACCAAAACAAACTTGACGACACAAGGTGTCGGAGTAATGTATAAGAAAGATTTCAATAAATGGAATGAGCTATTCTTCTGGAATAAATGGAAACTCCGTAACCGGAAAAAAAGAATGGAAAGGAAACAAGAAGAAGTTCAAAAAAGCGATTCCATCGGCACAGATAACGATGCACTATCCAAAATAAAGAGATTACGCGAAGAACAATAACCAATATGTAAATGCATGTATAAAGAATACCTCCCCAGTACTGTCCTATGGCCTTATATAGAATCCTATTGGGTATTCGAATCAACAAATACTTAAAAGAAATGGAAAAGATCAAAAAGAAAGCAGCTTCTTTATTGCAAAAGTGTGAGGTTGTAGTTTTGTCGTCAATAAATGCAGAAGGTTATCCACGCCCTGTCCCCATTGCCCGGATAGCAATCAGAAGGATTATCCACTATCTGGATGTCTACCGGTGCTTCATCACTGAAAACAACGGAATTCCGTGCAAACGCGAAAGCAGGACTATGTTATTATTCCGACGGTGACAGTGTTGTCCTGACCGGAGAAGTGGAAGTCATTGACGATGCGGAATCAAAAGAAAAGTACTGGCAAAACTGGTTTATCAAATTTTTCCCGCAAGGAGTGAAAGATCCGGAATATATTCTGTTAAAATTCCGAAGCAACCAAGCTACAATCTATATTGAAGACCAGTTTCAGCGCGTAACAATAGAGTAATTGTAAATAACCCGGCATCCGGTGCATTTATAAGCCATATATTTGTGCCGGATGATTGGACTATTATCGTTCCACAACACGAAAAGGTTCTTTGCTCTCCCTATTTTGTAATATAACAGCCATATGTTCCAATGCCCAGTCCACCAAAGCCTCTACATGTGGAATCAAGCTACGTCCGGTATCCGTAAGGTTGTATTCTACACGTGGCGGTACTTCCGCATAAATCTTCCTTTCCACCAGTCCATCGCTTTCCAATGTTCTGAGAGTAACGGTAAGCATGCGTTGTGAAATGTCTTCAATTGTCTTATGAATATCACTAAACCGCATTGTCCCATTTGCATTCAAAGTAACAAGAACAAGTATCGACCATTTATCGCCCAGCCTGCTCAGTACGTCACGCACCGGACAATTTCCCGTAGGATGAAAATTTTTCATTTTTTTAATCTTTTCTATTCTTCTGATGCTCAGCAATGGTTACTTCCATGTAAGTTCCTTATTCTGAGATACGTTCTTGTTTACATAAACAAGTAAAGCTATATTTGCAACACAAAAGTAATAAACTTACTAAAAATAACTATTGTTTCACTTAATATTTTACGTTATGGCAAAGAAAGTTGCAGTATTAGCAGTAAATCCGGTAAACGGATTCGGTTTGTTTCAGTATCTGGAAGCATTTTTTGAGAATGAAATTCCGTACAGAGTGTATGCAGTAGCAGAAACCAAAGAGATAAAGAGTAACTCCGGTATCAGTTTGTGGGCAGACGATGTTATAGCCAATCTAAAAGGCCATGAAGACGAATATGATGCACTCGTGTTTTCTTGTGGTGACGCTGTTCCCGTATTTCAGGAAAATGCAAACAAACCATACAATATCGATCTGATGGAAGTTATCAAAGCATTCGGAGATAAAGGAAAACTAATGATAGGACATTGTGCGGCAGCAATGATGTTTGATTTCACAGGAATTACCAATGGTAAAAAACTATCTGTACACCCACTGGCAAAGCCGGCCATCCAAAACGGTAAAGCAACAGATGAGAAATCAGAAATTGACGGTAATTTCTTCACGGCACAAGATGAAAACACCATCTGGACAATGATGCCTAAAGTAATCGAAGCCCTTAAGTAAGAAAAAGGATATTGGTTCAAAATGATGGCAGAATATCAAAAGTTACGTTATTCTGTCTATTCAATAAATCATGGATGAATGTAAGTGCCATTAGCTGCCACATTCATCCATGATTATTTATATTTATCCACGATCTCTTTTCCAAATGGGGTCAGTGCCAATCCGGCCAGTTTGAAATGCTGTATGCCAAAAGGCAATCCTATAATCGTAATACTCAGCAAGATGCCAAAGGCAAGATGCGAAAGGCTTATCCATATACCTCCCAAAAATATCCAAAGAATATTCATCAATATACTAAGGCAACCTCCCGAATCGGGACAACTCCTAACCTCTTTTCCAAATGGACACAATGCCAGCAAAGACATTTTGAGGGTTTGCAGACCAAAAGGGATACCGATAATCGTTATCATCATCAAAAGACTGGATATCAAATACTCAACAGCCGTAAATATGCCTCCAAGCAGGAGCCACAAGAGATTCATAAACAAATTCATACTTTCAATATTTTAATTCTCTAAGGGCACAAAGATAAAATATAATGAATGAATTCCGGTATATTTAACATGCTGATTTTATGGATAACAAAAATTCCTAATTGAGTGCAGTAATATTAAGAGCCTCTTTAAATTTTCCTTTTAAAAGTTTTTACCCACATACAGATGCACTAAAGAATCAATCATCTCCGGTTGTTTTTTAAGAATCAACCGTTTTGGGTTGTTTTTATAAAATCAACCGTTTTGGGTTGTTTTCTCAGAAATAGTCTTATCTTTGCTCCGGAAGAATAAAATCATAAACCTATGAAAATAAAAGGAGTCATTACCGGAGACATTATCCAGTCCACCCGAATAAAGCCGGAAAACAAACAACTGGTTTTAGATACCATTCGTAACACAGTATACGAAATGGAGAAATGGAGTAAAATGAAACTGGAGATTTTCCGTGGGGACAGTTTCCAGATTGTTATTGACAATCCCTATGAAGCAGTAAGAATAGCTATACTTATCCGCGCCGGACTACAAAAAAGTACTCCGGAAGGCAGTGAAATAAAATGGGATGCACGCCTGGCCTTAGGATTAGGAAGTGTGAACTTCTCACAAGAAGAGAGCGTCACCGAATCCGATGGTGAAGCTTTCCGCAATTCAGGATGGGAATTTGACGAATTAGGGAAACGAAAACTTGCCATACGTACTCCTTGGCAAAACATGAATGACGAATTAAAAGTAAGTACGGCATTTGCCGATGATATTGTTTCTGAATGGAGTGTGGCACAGGCACAGGCAATCTATGCTTCGTTAATTCATTCAAAAACGCAAAAAGAGATAGCTGCCGACCTGAATACCTCTCCACAAAATATCAGCAAACGTATCATTGCCGGTAAAGAATATCTTATCAGGCCTTATCTGGACAGGTGCAAACAAATAATAACAGCCAAAATTCAAACAGATGGAATTAAGTAGTTTCGGTCTTTTGTTTCGCCTGATTTTTGCACATTTCTTAGCAGATTTTATACTGCAAAGCAAAGGAATGGCAAATGGCAAACGAGGTTTCCAAATAATAAAGAAAAAGAAAAGACGGCTTAGTACTGTTCACAAGTGGACATATCATCTCTCTCACAGCTTAGTGCAAGCCATAACGGCGTATCTATTCGCAGGGATGTGGAGTAACTGGATGATCCCTTTAGTAATCTTTGTTACCCATCTCATCATAGACTATATTAAAATCCGCTATTTCAATGACCATCTTCACGCATTTATTATCGACCAAATACTCCATCTGCTCGTTATCTGTATTTTGTGGATGGGTGTTTATGGCATATGGAGCGAAATGGCAGAGGTGTCGGATATTCTATTCGCTTCTCCCAAATGGTGGGCGATACTGACAGTTTATCTCCTTATATTAAAACCCACTTCCTTGTTATTGGCCCTTTTCACCCGGCAATGGAGAGAACCCGGTATGAACTCTACCAGTCTTCAGAATGCCGGACAGTGGATTGGATATCTGGAACGCTGCCTTATCTTAACCTTTATTTTAGTAGGATTTAACGAAGCGATCGGTTTTCTATTGGCTGCAAAATCGATCTTCCGTTTTGGGGAATTAAGTAAAGGACAGGAAATAAAAACAACAGAATATGTTTTAATAGGAACATTGGCCAGTTTTACAATTGCCATACTCACGGGGCTTGTACTACGTACATTTCTTTCTGCATATACATGAGTTTTCGTTTCAAATAAAGCAACGATCGTTTCGGTCTACTGAAAAGGTCGGTTTCAATACGTTGAAACGACTTGTTTCATAATAATGAAACGCTTGGTTCCATATAGATGGAACAATTAGTTTCATCCATATGGAACGAACGGTTTCAACACGTTGAAACCAATCAAGTGATCGTATCTACTACTTTTTCTTACTTATCCGGAATGTCATGAGCATTATCTACCACATATATTCATCCGTGTAACGGGTAAAAGGCGGTTCTTCGGTAATCCCTTTATTACAAAACACCTGCCGGATATAAGCCTGTTCTTTAGGAGTGAGATACCGTTCCTCCCGATAAAAACGATAATATTTGGTTTTGCCGAAATGTCCGATCAATTGTTGTTTAATACTGACTGCATCTTCATAGGGGATCTTATCAAGTAATCCTTTGACTCCCCATGCCATACGCACCTTCTCCGCTTTTTGAAAATAAGAACAATTCCCATCCGCTTTCGGAAAGCGAACCGGATTGAGAATGGTGATAAACGGATAATCGGCCGTATCATACAAAGCTGCCATACGCCGCAAGCAGTTTTCGGCTTGCCGACATTGCTCGTTATAACAACGGGCATAGCTGTACGGCACAGATAGAGTGTTTGTTTTTTGTTCCATAAAATTATTTTTTGTGTTCGTAATAACATAATCCTGTTCTTGAAATTCCAGGAAATGCAACGAACAATGTAGTTTCTACAAAAGTAAAAAAATAAATCTGATAACTACCTGTTTTCTGTTAATGAAAGCAGATTATTGTCGCAGTTTTTATTACAAGAAAGGGGATATGCCCAATAGACACATCCCCTTTCTTTATATTCTTTAATTACAGAGGTCAAACAATGTTTCCTGTCGAATCGAATATCACTTTCATCTTCATCGTTTCCGGAATTCAATCGTCAATATCGATCAGGTTAAATTGCAGGTCAAATTTCAATTCCCATCTATTGGACAGTTTCACCTCATAATCTTTTTTGTCCCGTTCTATCTTCAATACTTTGGCATCCGGATAGTTCTCAGACACATATTTAAGAATTTGAGCCGGAATTACACCTGCCGGGACAGCACTGTATTTACAGTTAATCTCTTTCCAGTTCCCCTGTTTATCGAACTCCAGCTTATTGCCATCCGTAAAAATAACATCATAACTCTTGTCAAGCCAATCCGTTTCCATCTTAGCAATGGCAACCTTACTATTACCAAAATGCGATTTAATAAACTGTTGAGCCGATTGTGGCAACTGTGCTACCTTAATCGGTTTATCATCATTTGCCTTCACAACAGCCTGAAAGGTGAACAGGCACACTAATAAAAGAAGTAACTTTTTCATAATCGTCTTTTTTAATATTGTTTTTCTTTAAATATTTAATTATGATACAAAGATGAGATGAGAAACTGAAAAGATTTTGAAATCCAAGGGCTTTTTTAAAATTTTCTTCTTAGAATTTTCTATCAGTTTATTTTATACCCCCTTCCGGCTTACCATCTCTTCCTATCCTGTAGTTTATGCCCGCTTTCCATGCCTGCGATATCTGATAGTATCGTTTTATACGATATAGTTTTCCATCTTTCAGTAACTTGGCACCGGTTTGGTGAAAACAGAAAGCAACCATGCCACGGATTCCAGCTTGTCGACATTATCATAATCTACTTCATATATTTAAATCTGTTCTTCCGAAATCTCAAAGCAGTGTTCACCGTTCTGAAAATAATACTTCAATCCTATATTCTGCAGTCGGCAAATAGAATCGACGATAGCCAGCCCGAGCCCTGTGGAACCCTCTTTCTTGGTACCTTGATAAAAACGTTCAAAAATATGCGTACTATCCAAAGAATGCTCTACCCCACTATTGCAGAATGTAAAACGATGCGATGTAATTTCTATCCGGATATGACCGCCATCTACATTGTGTACAAAAGCATTCTTCAAAAGGTTCGTTATAAGAATAGTAGCAAGGGATTCGTTCATTTGTACACGGAAAACACCCTTTTCCACTACCTCCGTCTGAATCTCCCGATAGGCGTATACCTCTTTATAATCATCCAAATATTGCTTTAAAAGATCGTTCAGTTCCAGTTCTACGGTTTCCGTAAACTGTCCGTTGTCTATTTTCGAAAGCAATAACAGTGATTTGTTCAACTTTGTGATATGTTCCAAAGTCTGGTGAGTCTTCATTAGTTCCTCCAACTGAGATTCGGAAAGCGATTCATCTTCCATCATCATCTCCAAACGATTCCGGCAGATGGCAAGCGGAGTCTGTATCTCATGAGAAGCATTGCCTATGAATTGCTTCTGCTGTTCGAACAACTGCTCGCTACGTTCTGCATTCCGGATAGCCGCTTCGTTAAGTTTACGAAATTCAGTGATTTGTGTGTCATTCTCCAGAGGTTTATTCTTACTTCCTATCCGGTAGCCGTCCAGCCAATGCAACAAGACGTATAAAGGTCGCATACTTTGCTGGAACACCCAGACATTCACTACGATTATGACAAGCAGCAAGGCTACATAAAGAAAAATCATCCAATTACGTATCGCAGCAGTCAAATCCTCTTTTTCAATGCTTGGAGTAGATACCGTCAATTCATAAAACCGGTTTTCATCATCTTTAAAGATGGTAGTAAGAATACGCGCCGGTTCGGTTTCACCCTTTTCTACAATATAAACCATAGAATCCTTATAGGTAATATCTTCACGACTATCTGCATATTCCTCAGTAACTTCTCTGAGGTAATATTGGTTATTCGAGCCGGTATTTTGCGAAGGCAATTCCTCTCCGGCAAGCGTACGGATAATGATAACTTCCGAATAATCTTCCAGCGAATCATCCACTTCATCGTTCACCTCGTCCATCATAGCCATATAAAAAAACACAGCCCAAACACCTAATACAAGTATCAGGAGCAAAGAGATACGAATTACGATGCGATAAATCAGTTTCATAATTATTCTACAATCATTTTATAGCCGAATCCGTAAACCGCTTTTATTTCGGCAGTAGCCCCGGCGTCTTTCAGTTTCTTGCGAAGATTTTTTATTTGCGCATAGATAAAATCGAAATTGTCCACCTGATCGATATGATCTCCCCAAACAGATTCGGCAAGCGTATTCTTATTGACCAATCTGCCGGGACGATTGATAAAATACAGCAGGATATCATACTCTTTCCTATTCAGTTCCACCTCCCTGTCATTGATAAGTACCTGATACTTATCCGGAAGAATACGGATATTTCCTAAACAGATATCAATCTCTCCATCGTGATGCTGGCGGCGGATAACACTTTTAATACGTGCATTCAATTCTGCCAGATGGAAAGGTTTAGGCAGATAATCGTCCGCCCCCAATTCCAGTCCCAACACTTTATCTTCCAAAGAATCTTTCGCTGAGATGATGATCACATTCTCGCGCTTATGCATAGCTTTCAGCTTTTCAAGCAGGTCGAGTCCGCTACCATCCGGAAGCATAATGTCGAGTAAAACACAATCATAGTCATAATCTTCTATCTTGCGTAAAGCAGAATTAAAATCGGCAGCGACTTCCACCACATAACGCTCTTTCTCCAACGAACGTTGAATGAGTTCACGCAATGCAGGCTCGTCTTCAACTATTAATATCTTCATAAGGCTACTTCATATTTATAGATCTATGTACAAAGAAAAAGGAAGTTTCTGAAATAAAGCTGAAATTACAGAATTTTTATTCTTAAAGTTCAAGTATTGCTTCAAGCAAAAACATAAAACGAAATCAAAACATATACAAATAGAAAATGCCGGTCGCATCCATTCGTCTGCGACCGGCACTCAATTGAAATAAAATATCTTTTAATAAGAACGTGCAAAGATCACGCGGCATGCCGAAGGCTTACCGGTAACCATACATTTACCCGGAGTCTTATCACCGTCAAACGGAATACAACGGATAGTTGCTTTCGTATCTTCCTTGATCTTTTCTTCTGTTTCAGTAGTACCGTCCCAATGAGCCAAGATAAAGCCGCCTTTTTCTATTTCGGTCTTGAATTCATCATAAGTCTCTACAGTTCTCGTCATCGCCTCACGATGTTTTAAAGCTTTCTGATAAACGTTTGCCTGAATCTCTTCAAGAAGGTTCTTTACATAAGTTTCGATACCTTCACAAGAGATGGTTTCTTTCTCAAGAGTATCGCGGCGCATTACCTCCATCGTGTTGTTTTCCAAGTCACGGCCACCCATCACAAGACGTACCGGCACACCTTTCAGTTCATAATCGGCAAACTTGAAGCCCGGACGCTTATTGTCGGCATTGTCATATTTCACCGAAATGCCCAATGATTTCAATGCAGCAACAATACCTGCCACCTTAGCATCAATCTGTTTCAGTTGTTCTTCATTCTTATAGATAGGAACAATAACTACCTGTATAGGTGCCAAATGTGGAGGTAACACTAATCCGTTGTCGTCAGAATGAGTCATGATAAGCGCACCCATCAATCGAGTGGAAACACCCCATGAAGTAGCCCAAACATATTCCAATTTATTCTCTTTATTAACAAACTGAACATCGAATGCTTTGGCAAAGTTTTGTCCCAAGAAGTGAGAGGTACCGCTCTGCAAAGCTTTTCCATCCTGCATCATCGCTTCGATGGTATATGTATCGAGTGCACCGGCAAAACGCTCGTTAGCCGATTTCACACCTTTCACAACAGGAACCGCCATGTACTTCTCGGCGAAGTCGGCATATACATTCAACATTCTTACTGCTTCCTCTTCGGCTTCTTCACAAGTGGCATGTGCCGTATGCCCCTCCTGCCATAAGAATTCAGCCGTGCGAAGGAAAAGACGCGTACGCATTTCCCAACGGAATACGTTTGCCCACTGGTTGCACAAGATAGGCAGGTCGCGATAAGACTGTATCCAGTTCTTATAAGTATTCCAGATGATTGTTTCCGAAGTAGGACGGATAATCAGCTCTTCTTCAAGCTTAGCAGCCGGATCAACCACAACGCCCGATCCATCCTCCGCATTTTTCAGACGATAGTGAGTAACCACCGCACACTCTTTGGCAAAGCCTTCCACATGTTCAGCTTCGCGGCTAAGGAAAGATTTCGGGATCAACAACGGGAAATAAGCATTCACATGACCGGTCTCTTTAAACATATCATCCAGCTGACGTTGCATTTTTTCCCAAATAGCGTATCCGTAAGGCTTAATCACCATACATCCGCGCACAGCAGACTGCTCTGCCAAATCCGCTTTTACCACCAAATCATTGTACCACTGCGAATAATTCTCGCTGCGTTTGGTAAGGTCTTTCAGTTCTTTTGCCATTATATTTTTATTTAAAGTTTTCTTGATTCGTTAAAACAGGGTGCAAAAATACGAAATAGACAGAACTCTACCTATTGTTCTGCATTATTTTTGTCAGTGAAAAACTATTATATAGCCGTACTTCTATCACTTTACAGATTCGTTTATCCCGAAACCGAACAAAGCAAAATCTCCTTTTACGGGATCATCGGGCCAGATTTGTGCCAAAATATCAGTAATATCACAAGCCGTCCGGATACATTTGCGTTTCTGAGTCAATCCTAAATCCATCGCTATACGATGAACATGTGTATCAAGCGGAACAATCAGTTCACGAGGATGAAACCTTTGCCAAAGACCAAAGTCGACGCAAGAATCCCGACGGATCATCCACCGCAGGAACATGCACATCTTTTTAGCTTCGGAAGTACTGGACATCTCAGGCATACCATTGATATGTCCGAAAACAGACTGTAATCTCTGTAAAGGAGAAAGTGTCTCAAACGATTCATAAAGGTAGTCTTCCAATGTCGGCTTTCGTGAGTAAACAGTATACAGTGTATCGCACAACAGATAAAAGTCATCGAAAGAATAGTAACGATAGAAACTTCCTTTCTGTCCGGCATACATTCTCCATTCTTTACTCATTATATATTGATAAGGAGCATTCTTGAAGATTGCACAATCTATCCGGTCGGCACTTCTAATAATCGCTTTCCGGTTTCCGGTAGCTATCCAGGAGGTGACAAGCGCTGAAATCTCAACGTCTGTCTGAGAGTGATAACGATGGGGTATCCGGATAGGGTCTTCTACGATAAAAGCAGGCGTTTCATAACGTTCCGCCAATAGCATAAGCCGTTCTTTCAACTCTGTATTCATGATCGTTGTAGATATAATAAAAGCCATAAATCAGATACGATCTATGGCTTATTGCTTTTTGGAGCGGCAAGCGAGACTCGAACTCGTGACCCTCAGCTTGGGAAGCTGCAATAATCCAAATACAATATAATGATTAACAATAAATTAACATCAAGCAAAATATAATTTGCACCAAATTAACACTATTTTTTTATTCTATCAAAATATTACAAGAAAAAAATTCATTATTAAAACTCAAAATTTTAACAATATAAATACCTGGTGACAAATGTAACAAGTTAACTTCATTTGATTTAGGAACTATTACTTCCACTTCAACACCATTCAAATTAAATATACTCACTTTTTTTATTAAATTATATTCCTTCAAATTAAGAATACCATTTGAATAATTCACATAGCCATCATCTGATTCTACACTATTATTTATCGAAGTATGGTTCGAAGATTTGACATCACTGGTATTTAAAACTCTAGCAACCGTACCTAATAGGGAATTATTTATAGTCAGCTTACTTCCTCTTTTTGCATGAAATCCCGGAGATAACTTTATTAAATCTAATGCACACATATTAAGTTCCCCTCCCGACTCAACAATAATATTACCGGAATTCTCCATAGTACTTCCAGATACCAATGACGAATATTCAGCAGCCCCAATATCAATATTAGGTACTATAACAGTATACTCATACGGTCTAAAATTAGCAACTCTAACGCCAAATTGATTTAAAACTCTAGCATTATCCTCCTTATTATAGCTTCCCATTGGAGTATTATCAACTGGATAAATAATGTCGGGATTGGACCAATATAATATTCGCGCACAGTAGGTATTTGGAACCGGATATGCCATTATAGTACGCCATCTTTTAGAAGGACTAATATAACCATGCCCATATGCAAAAGGTGAAGTATTAGGATCAGTACCTATATCATGCCGCGCACCCTGCAAATGCCCAATTTCGTGAGCAAAAGAATAATTTCCAGTCAATGCGGAATTAGATACAACACAAAAAGCGGTACTCTCGTCAGCATAAATAGCACGAGCTATGCCACCCAATTTATTATTATATACCTTTTCCACCAATACACATACATCAGCAGAATAAATATCTCGTAATGCATGTACTTGATCCATATACCCATCATTTTTACCAGTAAACCTAGCCAAATCCGTTTCATATCCATATTCTGACTGTACTTCTTGATAATCAACACATATGCATGCAGCTAATTGCAACCTCAAATTCACGGTACTATTACGATACGAACTATTTGTTTGCTCTACAGCCATTTTTATACTGGCTACAATATCAAACGAGGTACTCGCAGCCATAGGAGTATAGGCCACCAATACCCTTATTAATCCTAAAGGAGGAGGAACCACCTTGTAAGAATCACTATCAATATCCAAGAAAGAAACAGTATTGGAAGTAGCACATAAACTTTCATCATTATAGCGAGACAGATCCAGTTTCACTAAAATAGACAGTTGGCTATCTAATGAGCTAATTTGATACGATTCATTATTAAAAGTGGCATAAGCAAGAACTTTTTTCCCATTAATAATAATTATTAACGTACCCATTCCATTTAAAGATTCTCCAATCCATTTATCATCATTTTTCTCATATAATTTATACTTAATTGTCACACCCCTATTAGGAATAGTAATATTTATCGTATCCAACGAAAATACACTATAATCAAGACTACCACTATAATAATCTTCATAGTATATAGTTTCCAGATATGTATTTATCTTATATGTATCATTCTGTGACCGCGTAAAAGCATCTTTTACAAATAATTCTTGGGAATAACATAAACTAACAATTATAAAACAAACTCCCAACATATAAATACGTTTCATAAAATCACTTTTTAAGTTTATCAATATCAACCTGCATTTTTTCAATTAACTCTTGTTGCTTAATAGCATACAAAGTTAATTCCTCAATCTTTTGAAGTAATAAAGCATTTACTTCACCTAAATTAACCCCATTAGCTTTTACTTCATCTTCCGAAGGTATACCAGGCAGGGTACCGTTTTTATTAATATGTTGCTCTACCTCTTCCAGAGTGGGAAGTTTATATCCTTTTTTAAATACGAAATCGGCCCAATTAGACTCTACCTTAATCTCTTTGGCTCTAATAGTACCGTTTACATCTAATTCATTCTGGGGATCATTAGTCTTAATACCAACTTTTCCGTCAGCTTGAACTGTAAACATCGGAGTAAAGTTGTAGTTTTCCCATGTTATGGTACCAATTGAAAACTTATCCCTCGTATCTGGTGCATCCCCTAAACTAACTCTCAACTCGCTTGCATCCGATGCTGCATTATATCTTGCCATAAAAATAGGATCAGTATTATCGCCAAGGTTACTAAACCATAAATGATGCCCCCAATTCCCTAATGAAACATCCCCTACAAATTGCAAATCTCCATTCAGTTTAATACCGTCACTTTCAATACCTTTACTGCGGATGGTACCATTTACATCAAGTTCATTACGAGGATTAGTTGTACCAATTCCTACCTTACCAAAACTATCTATATGCATCCTTGGTCTTAGCGATACTCCAATAGTATCTTGGCTCGTTAAAAATTGCAAGTAAGTTCCGTACCAACTACCCCTATATGCCCTTATTGCACTTTTTCCTGCATTTTTAAAATTAAAAATAATGTCACGTTTACCATCCTCAAAGAAAGGTTTATCAGCTCCTCGAATAACAAAAGCAGAATAAGTATTATCCTGTTCTGAACCAATAGCTAATCCATCAATACCAGTTCCATTTTGAGAAAAAGCAAAATTAAGATTACCAAATAAAAGCAAAGAAAGAAGCAATGAAGTGGTTGAAATGTTTTTTTTCATAATAATAAAGTTTTAATATTAACAATAGAAAGAAATTATCTCTATAAACAATATGAGTTATTATATATTAGATTCTTTGATTATTCTTGTAATAAAAATAACTCTACAATACAAATATAAAAATATATATCAAAATAGCCCCAAAAAGTACCCGGACAAATTTAGGTAAGACACAGATTAATAACAACCAGTACATCAACGATATACATATTCTATTGACAAAATTACCCGGACAATTCCAAAATTATTTTCATGTCACCAAAAGAAATTATAGTGAAAACGAACAAATATTAATAGTTTATCATAGTCTTTAGAAATAAAAAACCGATTCGTTAAGAACCGAGGCTTCGCCGCTTGTCGCTACAAGTAAGCTTCTACACTATTATAATCAATGCCTGCTCCTATACATCAAATATCGACAATAAAAATAATGATACCTATGTATCCTTATCTTTATGCAAATCCCACCACGAAAGCTCGACAATTGTCTCTTTCTGATTAAGTAAGGCATTTACTTTATTGTTAATGCTATCCAACCTGTTTGAAAACTGTTGTAGAATAACGGATAATGTTTCATCTACTTCTGCCCGTTCCTTATCCTGCCTGGAAGCAGTAGTTGTACTTTCCTTAACCGGATATTGCCTGCCGGTGGAATCCGGCGCGGACAGGTAAACAGTAGTATTCTCTATCTTTAAATCACTCAATTTTTCAGTAGTCATTTTCATTTGCTTATTGACATCAACACGTAATGACTCAACCAATGCGATCTTCCAGCCACGCTACTTGCTTGCGCTCATTCTCATTTTCCAGACCATTCACTGCCGCATCTTCCTTACGGGCATTCGTCTTGCGATTGACAAAGAAACTCACGCCCCATTTGATAGCTTTCAACCCACCCAATGCACCGATCATCGCAAGCCATTCATTTAATCCCATATTTTATGTTTATTGAAATATTAATATTATCTTTATGTCGTTTTTCATAGTATTATCCATTTTATGGAAAGATTTTAAAATTCAACCGCCTTACTTGGGAAAGTCAGGCGGGTTTTATTTATGTACAGTTTGATGCAGAAGAAACATAATACACATCGCTATGATAGAATAAATCAACAGCTTCCCCTTTTCCCAAAGTTAAAGAAGAAACAGCTACCCCGTTACAAATAATTTTAACATCTTCCCTGCAAAGGAACTCACATGTACCACTGTTTTGATACTGTGCTATAAGAGATAATCTAAATGAATAATTTTCATTAATACCTTTAGTTGTCAAATCAGCCTTAGACGGTAAAAAGAAAGATGCGTTACGGCGAACAAGCAGTATGAAAATCTGTTGTGAATCGATATTGTTCACGATTGAATAACTAGTAGACACCCCACTTGACTCGATTGAATATTCTCCAAATATGGATTACAGCCCCTGTAAAGTATTACCTATTATCTCCATACCCCCGATACGTCCAGAGGTAGCCACTACCTCACCCTCTGCATGTATCTTAGAGGAATAAAGTTCTCCTTTTTCATTCACTCGGAAAGGAGCATTCTGCGGTTCAGCCGATCCGGCATAAAACCTTATACTGGCATCACCCGAAACGGAACCGGAGACCCCGGCCGTAACCTTATCGTTTGCATCGAGGATACGTATCTCGTTACTGGACAGGAAATCCAACTTTGCGTCGCGGGCGATAATCAAGGATACAAGAATACCAACAGTATTGGTAGGAAATTCCTCCCAATAACCTGTATTTCCCGGGGCATTATCATTCGTACTGACATGTGTCTGCAGGCATTTATACCCTCGCCATCCCAAAGCATTTTTTGCACGTACCAAGACGGCATCGATATAACGTGTATTGACAGTTTTCAATCCTTCGTCATTCCGGTACTGGATACCAGATTTCCACTCTAAACGGCGTATAACACATCCGAGAACACCATTTTCACCGGGCTTGCCTGCAGATCCGTCGTATGTCCTAAGAACGGTTATCTCTGCAACTGTCTTTTTAGATGCTTTATCAAAATACGATACGACAAAATAATCATAGTAATTGTCCGCAACTTCAAATTCATAGTCTGACACAGGAACACCTCTTTCCTCTTCATGTTCCATATTGTCATCGATATTAACGGATACAACCTTGTAATAATAGTTGGAACATACGGCCTTTTTATCATTGCCAACCTGTTTGTACAATCGTGCAAGTGCATAACCATCTGCAAGGCCACATAGCCGAAGTCGTGTGCCGAGAGCGGGGCTTCCCGTCTCGCCTTCATACTGTCCCCCAGCTTCTCCGCCAGTTCCTTGAACTCATACTGATAGCTGAACGGATGGAAATGGTCCGCTTCCATAAGGCCGGCATATCCGTTCTCCGAGATATACAGCAGTGCCGCAACATCATAATTACGGGGTGAGATACCCAGGTCGAAGTCCTTTGTCAAACGGTCAAAGTTATTGAAGTCGGGACGTAAGTCATATTTGCCGGTGCAGACGGCACCTATCAGCATCTCCTTTCCCGCCATCTTTTCGGGCGTGAAGCTGCATACCGATTTTCTTAACTGTATATCATCCCTACGCAAGTCTGCTTTTGAGAGTTTGTCGATACAATTATCGGCCAGTTCAACCATCTGCCGCATGGGAATCTCTATTTCATACAGTTTAAGTGTTTTCACTTTTTTACTGAAGTTGAAGAAACCGTCTGCCAGATATTGTAAGTAAGTGGTACGTTCTTTCATTCCCTTTACACTGTCCGAGAAGAGAAGTACACCCTCATCCGTTGCCACAGCAGACATGCGCTGATTCTCACTGTCTGCCGAAACGGGCAAGTTACCTGTTTCGGCTGTCCGGTGATGCTACCAACGGTCTGCCCAATCTTTCAATAATCCCATAACTTGATTCTTTTTGCATAACTTAATGCCTGCAAAGAAAATACATCATCTTACAACCCACAATAAAGAGGGAATCCGAGTCGGATTTTGGCGTCCGTTGGCGTATGACTTTTAAATTAGCCGTTTCTCCAGCATCCGGTTATAACTTACACGCAAAGAATCAATAAATGGAGTAGTGTCCGTACAACGGTCAAACACTTTTCTCCGTTTGGTATATAGTGCATTTATTTTAAGATCATTCAGCTAAAAGAGGTACTTGCACAGGGAACTCATTTAACCGATGAAATAGATCTTCTCGAAATTTCCCTTCTATTATTGCTTTTTCTAAGTTCTCATTCGTTGCTGCTATCAACCGTATGTCAACTCTCTTCTCGGCTACCTATAGGACGATAATGTTTTTCCTGTAATGCACGTAGTAATAGCATCTGTACATCCATATTTAGGTTACCAATTTCATCTAAAAACAATGTCCCATGACTGGCTCGGGCAAACATGCCCCCTTTGTTTTCTATTGCACCTGTAAAAGCTCCCTTTACATATCCAAATAACTCTGATGCGGCAAGTTCTTTCGGTAATGTTCCACAATCTACAGCAATGAACGGTGCATCCGAACGTCTGCTAAGTGCATGAATATGTGAGACTACCCATTCTTTTCCAGTACCAGATGCTCCTCGTATTAATACGGTCATATCTGCTGGAGCTACTAATTTGTAGTTTTAAAAATAAAGGACTTTGACCCATATAAAAATCCTGCTTTATTTTAGTATTTCTTTTTTTGCGTCCTAACACATCATTGATAATACCCTTCTATTTTCATCCATTCCAACAGTTGTATACCGTGGCTTTTTTCAATTTTAGAATTTGAGAATACCATATGTACTTCATTCTTGCATAAAAAAGATTTTGCTGCATCCATTGATAATACATAATAAGCGCATATATTATTCTTTAACCAACTCACAACATTATGAGCATATGTTCGGTTATCTTCAACCACTAATACTATTCCCATCTTTGTCTTTTCTATTCAATATATGGTTTTACTTTTTATAAAACCATTATTTATATAGAAATAATATGCTCTTTTCCTTTATCTGTCATATATCCCATAAGCATGGATTTAATAACGAATTTAGAAAGACCTGGAGTCTTTTCTTTTTGAGGGTAAATAACACCATTTTTAATATTTTCCAGCCGAATACTCAGAAATGCAGAGAATAGAAACGTATCGCAATCCTTTACGCATAATCCCAAATGAATACATTCCAATAATATCTCATTGAATTTAATTCTAAGTATTGAAATATACTGATCTAACTTTTTATTGCATGAAGGGAATCTCTTTAAATCTTTGAAGAAAGATGGATGAAAAGAACTTAAATAGCGAATGGAGTGTAAATACAGTTTGGACATAAACTTTAATGGAGAACTCGTTTTATACTCCAATCTATCCACTGTTTCCAGTTCCTTTTTCATTTCATATTCTATACATGCAACAATAAATTCCTCTTTACTTGGAAATTGTTCGTATAATGTACGTTTGGACATGTGTAAAAACTCTGCGACATCATCCATACGGGTTGCTCTGATTCCTTGATGGCGGAATAATGACACCGCAGCATCAAATATATACTCCTTATTCATATACTTATATTTTATTTAAATTTCATTTCTATTTTACTATACTTTCTTTTAACAGAATGGAGGGTTGTATGCCAAAATACGCCTTAAAACTACGGGAGAAATGTGAGAAACTTTCAAATCCTAAATCCAATAGAAATTCTGACGGCTTGATTTTCTTTTCTTTAATGAGTACATAAGCTTCTTCCAGTCGCTTTGTCAACAACCATTTTCCGGGTGTCGTACCAAACACTTTTAAGAAGTCTCTGCGGAATGTAGATAAGCTACGTCCGGAAGCCTGCGCCAGTTGTTCCAATGGCAGGTTATCCTGATAGTGACACTCCATGAAATCTTTCAGATTAATTCTCTGCAAGCTGTTCATACGAGAAAACCAATTATGTAATCCCGGACGGAGATAGGTCAGGACATTTATGCACTCCTGTATCTTGAGATAAGTCAATGGTTGGTTAGCCCGAAAATTATTATCAACACCAGCTTCAATACCTGATATCAGACCCTGAAGGAGTACATGATTGGTTACTGTCATTACATTTATATCTTCATTTTCCACATTATTTTCTGCATCTGTCATAGCCGGAGACGCAGCACGTAACAGATATTCTGTTACAGCCTCTTCCGATATGCGGATATGTACTACTTGCATGGAACTCTCCGTGTGAAATGAAATATGTTCGTTACGGGCCAATATCCAGCCGTATCCTTTGCTCAGCGGGTGATTAATCCCTGACACACACATTGTTCCTTCTCCCGAATAGACATATGAGAATAAAAAATCATCAAATTGGAATTTTATAGGCCGTCCTTTGGTGAAACTCATCTTATACATTATAGGATAGTCTGGAATCATTTTATTTTTCATTTGTGAATCTCCTTTATTGTTTAGTTACCTTTAATGTAATATGCGAGGTTGCAATATGATTGCAAAACCATGTACCGATACAACAAGCAACGATGATAATTCCGGTTGTATAGAGCATATTTCCCAATCCGGTTAATGGAGAAAGCACTCCACCGAACAGGAACATCAAAAATCCAAGTAATGCAGAGGCGTTTCCGGAGTTCTTTCTCTCCAAATCAAGGGCAAGTGTTGTAGAACTGGGTAATATTATTCCCAAGAAGAGCATAAAAACAAACAGCGATAATTCCACCGGCCACACGGAAGTGGAGAAAAATAAAGCTGCGGCTACAAACAAACTCATTATCCCGAATCCAATAGAACCTACACGCAATGCACCGGTTGCGTCATGGAATAATGAAACCGTCAGACTGCCCAGCATTATGGCTATCGCATTGGCACCGAAACACAGGCTGTACGCCAGCGGGGACATGTTAAAATGCTCCTGAAAGATAAAGGGAGAAGCGGCAATATATGTAAACATCACCCCCATAGCGAACGCCTGCACCAATACATAGCGCATAAACTGGGCATTTTGAAACACAGGTATATAATTCCGAAATGTAGCAAACACACCGCAATGTTGTTGTTGCTCGTTATTCAAGGACTCTTTAAAAAAGGCCAATGCCATAATCAATAATATGCCTATCAATACCAATATCCAGAAAATACCTTTCCAGTCAGTCACTTCCAATAAAACACCCCCCAATACGGGGGCACAAACCGGGGCAATGCCTTGCACAGAGCTAAGCATAGAAAAAAAGCGGGTAAGCTCTCTCCCTTCGTAGAGATCCGTGGCGATGGATTTGGAAATAACCACTCCACCGGCTCCGGACAATCCTTGTAGCAATCGGAAGAAGATAAATACATATATATCCGAAGCGTATAAACAACCTATTGTGGATATACAAAACAGGACAAGGGAGGCCATCAATGGTTTTTTACGTCCATATTTGTCACTCAATGGCCCGATAACCAACTGCCCAACGGCCAGTCCAACCATACTAAAAGTCAGGCTAAGCTGTACGAGCGATGCCGTAGTATCAAAATATCCGGCCAGCACCGGAAGGGCTGGCAGGTAAAAATCGGTCACAAACGGACCAAAAGCTGAAACAATCCCGATAACAACCAAGATATACAGTTTTGAGTTTAAGGTTTCTTTCATCATAACTTTTTTATACTTTTATTTTCTGCTGCAAAGTTCATAACATTCTGTCACATCCTTTTGTCCATTTCCATGTCTGGATTGTCCGGATAGTAACCAAATGTTGATTAGAGAAATCTATTTTAGCCTGACTTTCTCCTGCAAACGGCTTTGAATCTGAGAGACAAATTTGTTATTGTCCATTTCGTGATATTTGCAAGCAGATAAACAATAATCCGTAAAATCCTTTTATATTTGTATGAACTTACTTGTATTATATTCGATGCCAATTAATAAAGATATGACAAACAAGTTTGGAATATGTCCTTCCACCGGACATTTATCCGTATTATTTCCGGAAAAAGAAGCGGAACGTACTCCCTCAAATAAGATTTTTCTCGCTATAGTCTTACAAGGTGGAGCCATGATTGAAATTGACGGGAAGAACCATTTGATACATACCGGGACATTGATATATCTGTATCCAAACCATCTGGTCAGACAAATATCCCATACAGAAGATTTGCTATTTGAATATCTTTGGTTCGAGTTTGAATTCCTCTCGGATTTTCCTTTATTACTAAAGGCAGATATTTCAGAATATGTAGGAAAAAATCCTTGCTTACAGCTAAAAGATAAAGAGAGGCAACTGGTGAAGAAATACTATGACCTGATAGCTGAACGTTATCAGGAAAGCAATGAGTACATTGCCATTACCAAAGGATTGCTGTTTTCCTTTATTCTTGAAATCAGCAGACTATATTCCGGTAAAAATGTGTCGGTATCGAATACACGACAAGACGAATTGACAGATCATTTCTTCTTTCTACTCCATCAGCATTACAAGAAAGAACGGTCTGTTTCATTTTACGCCGATAAACTATATATATCGGATAAGTATCTGATGCGTGTACTGAAGAAATCCACTGGACAGACTTTTCATTTTTGGGTGATTGAGTTCATTATGCGTGAAGCCAAGCTGTTATTACGTTCAACGACCATCAGTATTACCGAAATATCGGAAAAATTGAATTACCCGAACCCTTCATTCTTCTCCCGCGTATTCCACCAATATGTGGGAATGACTCCAAAAGAGTTCAGGAATCAGTGACCCTGAAATATTCTATGGTCATAGACTTTTAAAGGCAAATGTCTTTGACATTTACAGACAAGAACTAATTGTCCGAAATGACGACTTTTGCTACCGTAAACAATTTAATATTTGATGATATATGGTAGCAAAATGTTTTAAAAGAATCTTGCTCCTTCTTTTTATAACAGGAGCGATACAGGCCAATGCCCAGGAAGGAAAGAAAAGTGAATTGCAACAATGGAAAGATTCCGTTGAGAATGCACGTTTAATAGCCAGACAGGAACGGCACCTGATGGATTCGGTTGTACATATAAAGGCTGAAAATGCTTTGCAGAGGAAAGAATTTGTACTGGAAAGTGACGAACTGACACTAAAGCATGGTGAACATGGATATGTAAATTCTACCACCAACTTCATTGCCTTGCATGATGGAAAAGCGACTGTACAAATCTCACCGTTCCAGTCAGGCGGTGGTCCTAACGGTGTGGGTGGTATCACAGTGGAAGGTACTCCGACCGGATTGAAAATGGAAACAGACAAGAAAGGTATCACCCGCCTTTCCATGAATGTCACCGGAAATGGTATATCGGCACAAGTTACAGTGACACTCAGTCCTTCGGACAACCGTGCCACAGCAACGATTATCCCCAATTTCAATTCTCTCAATGTTACATTGGACGGGCAACTGGTTCCGTTCAAGGAAAGTTCCGTATTTAAAGGAACAACTTTCTGATCATTAAACAAACTAACCAAGAAAAGTATGACAGCTAAATTGTACATAGGGGTATTCATGCTCCTGGCAGGAACCCTATACTCCTGCCAAAAAGATAAAGAAGTGAATAAACTGGATGCCGACTATCGCGTAATGACTGATTATGATCCGGAAACGGATTTCAGTCAGTTTCAGTCATATTACCTGGCAGACAGTGTTCTGTTCATCGGAAAAGATGAGAAACCGCAGTATCTCGACAGTCTGCAAGCCGGACCAATCCTGAACGCCTGTCACCGTAACATGCAAGAACGGGGTTACAGTCGTGCGGCAAGCAAGGAGAACGCCGACTTGGGATTACAAATGACATATATTGCCAGTACCTACCATTTTGTGGGATACACCGCTTCACCTTATTGGTGGTGGGGATTTTCCGGTTACTGGAGTCCTTTTTATTGGGGAAATTGGGGATACTGGCATTATCCGTATCCGGTCAGCTTCAGTATCAGCACAGGTGCATTGCTGACGGATATGTTGAATCTGAAGGCCGAGCAAGGCGCAGACAAGCGCTTGCCTGTTGTATGGCAAAGTTATCAGACCGGTCTGTTACATAACTCCGATGTCCTTAATATAACATTGGCGGCACGTGGAATAGAACAGTCTTTTAAACAATCGGAATATATTACTAACCATTCAAATTAAGGAGATAATATCATGGATGCTAAAAGAATAAGAAAAAACACAACCGGATTATTGATGTCATTGGTACTGGCCTTCTACTTGATGCCACATGTTGCCAAAGCCCAAATAAATCCGAGAGCTTATTATCAAGTTGGCTGGCAGTTTGACTTTCCTATCAATTCCGGATTCACCGACAAAATGAATGACCTGGGACTTTATCTGGATGCCGGTTATTACCTGACACCGAACATTTCGTTGGGTGGTTTCATTAACCTGAATACACGAAGCGAGTATATCCCCCGGCAGACATTTACCGAAGGTACTACTTCCGTAAATACTGATCAGGTACGTTCTTCCATCCAGATTCCATTCGGAGCATCACTGCGCTATCGTTTTGCATGGAGTTCGCGCTGGCAACCATATATCGGTGCCAAATTAGGTGTAAACTACCTGGATGCCGAATCTGTTCAGCAGTTGTATTCTTATAATGACAAGTCATGGGGTGTCTATGCCTCTCCGGAGGTAGGTGTCAATGTATTTCCGTTCAGGCATAAATATGTGGGAATCAATCTTGCGGCTTATTACAGTTATGCGAGTAATCGGGGCGAGATATTCTATCATAATATGAATGGCATGAACAACTGGGGTGTCCGTGTGGGATTTACATTCTGAATATATGGACCGTTCACTTATACATAAACTCATTTTTGCCGCCTACATATCAGCAGTGCTGGCATTATGCTTTGCCGATTCAAATCCGGATACTGTTACCGGAAGTTACATTAGTTATATTAATTCTTCCGTAACAATCTGTCCGGGATTTGGAAATGATAAAATCGTGCATCTGCTGATGTTTTTTCCATTTCCCATATTGGCAATGCATGCATTTGGGAGAAATAAGAAAAGCCTGCCGCAATACATGGTATCTATTGGGGGCACATTACTTGCAGGCATACTGACCGGAGGAGTGATAGAACTGCTACAAGGGGTTTCTGGCTACAGAAGTTGTGACATAAAAGACTTTTGTGCCGATTGTTTAGGTACATTGTTCGGTGCAGCATTGACTTTGCAGTTATTCATTCTCAATAAGATCAAAAGACAAACAGTTTTGTTTTAACTGGCTTCCTGCATCGGATAAAGGAAGGATATTCCAAATCTTTTAACTCAGACGGCATCTTCCGAATCCTACCGGATGGAAGATGCCATTTATTTGGTAGAAAAATTACCAAAAAATCCTTTCAAGATACAGTATAAGATAGGTAATACATTTCTTCAGCAAGTACACTTTCAATAGGTTTCATAAAAATATGGTTACTGCACACAAAATATACTGTTTGATTCATTGTATAGCGTTCAGATGTGTTTATATATCTTTACTCCAACCAAGTTTACTTTCAGTTCATTTGTTGTTGCCTATTTCTCATTAATCCTTCAGTATCTCTATAAGTATTCTTAAAACGGACAATAAAAAACTCCCGATTGTATATTATAGATACAACCGGGAGTGAGGAGAATTTATGAAACGGAGTTAGATAATAAAGAGTACGAAGGCAAGAATATTACCCCTTGTTTTCTCCTATATGTATATCCGCCACTTCCCCTGGCAGCAATTTGCCAATAAAAGCAAATGTGCTTCCTTCATATTCTGCAACGGCTTTATTGTTTTTCTTGTTCAGTTTTATTTTGAAATCCTTAGGAGTACCATCCAGCAGTGTTGACAACATACATGTTACATTACCACGTTTGTCAGTTTCTACATTGCAGGAGAGAATATCCATCTTCATTGTTATGCCCGATATGGGGGTACTGTCACCTTTTTCAGCAGGAGGAGCTATTTGCAGCAATCCTTTATTCCCTTTTACGGCAAGGAAATTTGCTGCCGAATCAAGTTCTGCCGTTGCTCTTGTTTTAACCGAAGCCATATCATGAGCCTGAAGTACAAAGTCACACCGGTTCAATGCTTCGACTGCACCCTGATAAGCAATCTCTTTACTTACAGGTTTCTTTACCTCGGTCGTATCTGTCTTTACTTTGACCGTATCATTTTCCACTGTTTGAGCCTGTGCCACGAACATTGTGCCAGACAATGCGATAATGGCTAAAATCAAATTCTTTTTCATATTCTTTTTCTTTTAAATTGAACACTGCAAAGATGAAGGATTTGAAGCGGAATTATTTGTCTCGTAAGTTCAATCTTATTTGATTTATAAGTTCATGTTTCTATTTTCCGGCTGACTTTCTAAGGCAAACCTACTTGAACTTATCAGACCAATCCTTCCCAAGTTTTTAGTCCACTTTTGCACCATCGTTTTTGAGAGCTTAAATGAGAAGTCGATTACATTATTAATAATAGAACATTTATGAATAAGAAACTTTCAATTTTGACAGTATGTACTTTCGGAGTATTTGGCAGTACGTCTGCACAGCATCAACCCCAGTTGGGGAAATCTCCTATAAATGAAATTATTTCCGCCATGACCATTGACGAAAAGGTTGCCCTGTTGGTCGGTTTCGGTGATGAAGATACACCCGACAGTATTCCTTCCGCTACCATAGGCTTTACAAAAAAAATCATACCGGGAGCAGCAGGAATCACCCATGCCATTCCCCGTTTAGGTATCCCGTCCGTCGTGTTGGCTGACGGGCCGGCTGGACTTCGGATTGACCCGAAACGACCGGGAACAGACAGTACTTTCTACTGCACGCATTTCCCCGTAGCTACATCGCTCGCTTCCACATGGAATACACCATTGGTAAAGTCAGTAGGAAATGCCATAGGTAACGAAACCCTCGAATATGGCGTGGACATCCTGCTGGCTCCTGCCACCAATATCATGCGCAACCCGCTCTGCGGACGTAACTTCGAATATTATTCCGAGGACCCGATACTTGCTGGAAAACTCACCTCTGCCATGATTCAGGGGATTCAGCAAAATGGTGTGGGCACTTCAATCAAACACTTTGCCCTGAATAATCAAGAGACAAACAGAACGGGGAACAATGTTCTTGTCTCCCCCTATGTCATGCACGAACTTTATCTGAAACCTTTCGAGATAGCCATACGTGAATCCACTCCGTGGACAGTAATGAGTTCTTATAATAAGGTGAACGGTGAATATGCCTCAGAAAACAGTCTATTGCTCGATTCCATTCTTCGCCGGCGATGGGGATACAAAGGTCTGGTCATGACTGACTGGTTTGGTGGACAGGATGCCGTAAAACAGACGGTTGCAGGAAATGACTTGCTGATGCCCGGTTTGAAAAAACAGCGTAAAGCTCTTAAAGACGCAGTTGAAAACGGAAAACTCTCTACCCATATTCTTGACAGGAACGTACAACGAATACTGGAACTGATTATCAAAACACCCCGTTTTCAACAATATGACTATACGAATACAGTTGATTTGGGGGCAAACGCCCGCATCAGCCGTATGGCAGCCGCAGAGGGGATGGTCTTGTTGAAAAATGACAACCTGACACTCCCTTTGGATAAATCCCAAACAGGCCGTATAGCCTTGTTCGGTATCTCTTCTTATGATTTCATACCCGGTGGTACGGGTAGCGGAGATGTCAACCGTGCCTACACAATTTCTCTGGCAGAAGGTTTGAAACAGGCGGGGTTCCAGTGGGATGAAAAACTGGCTGAACTATATGATACATATATCAAGAAAGAAACCGATGCGCTTCCTGAAAGGCAATTTGACGATCCGGTGCAGCGTATTGCGGAAATGGAACTTTCCGATACGCTTATTCAGGCACAAGCCTCTTACCAGGACATGGCGGTTGTAACTATCGGACGTATTTCCGGAGAATTTCATGACCGTAACCTGACTGATGATTTTTTACTCTCGCAGACAGAACAGAAACTGATTGAGAATGTATGTACCGCTTTTCATCAGAAAGGGAAAAAAGTAACAGTAATTCTTAATACTTGCGGCGTATTAGAGACATCCTCATGGAAGGAACAGCCGGATGCCATACTTGTATCTTGGCTTGCCGGGCAAGAAGGCGGGAATGCCGTAGCCGACATACTGACCGGAACTGTTACCCCATCAGGAAAATTACCCATGACATGGCCCGTCAATTATGAGGATGTTCCGTCAGCTTCCAATTTTCCGCTTGCAGGGCGCAAGGAAAGCATAGACAGTACCCGTTATGAAGAGGGATTATTTGTTGGTTACCGTTACTATGACACTTTTGACAAGCCTGTCTCTTATCCATTTGGATACGGTTTGTCTTACACGACATTTGATTATGGCAATCTAAGCATTGAAAAGAAAGAGGACGTTGTTGAAATATCCTGCCGAATAATCAACTCCGGAAACAGGGCCGGTAAAGAGGTGGTCCAGGTGTACGTGTCTTTTCCTGATAAAAACGAGAACTACCCGACAAAAGAACTGAAAGGATTTGCCAAAACACAAATATTGCAGCCGGGAGAAACAGAGACTGTGACTATCCATATTCCGCTGTCTTATTTAAAACGATATGATGAAACAGCCGACTGTTGGAAACTTCCACAAGGTATATTCCGGTTCTTTGTCAATAGTTCTGTTGAGGACTGCCGACTGACAGGAAAATATAATCTTTAATTGCTCAATTAACTAACATTATCAGATAATGAAAATAAAATCAACATTCAGATTTACAGCAATGATATTTCCGGCTATGAGTATTCTATTGCTGAGTGCATGTGGAGGGAAACAGGAAACAACCAGCTCTTCCACCCAATACGAAACAATGACAATCGGTCGTACCTCACAAAGACTTGACAGCCGTTATTCAGCTACGCTACGTGGAAAGCAGGATGTGGAGATCCGTCCGCAGGTATCAGGTACCATTACCGAACTTTGTGTGGAAGAAGGTGCTACGGTGCATCAGGGACAAACTATTTGTATCATAGACCAGGTACCCTATCAGGCTGCTCTGGAAACCGCTGAAGCGAATGTGAAAGTAGCCGAGGCGAATGTGGCAACCGCCCGTATGACTTCGGAGAGCAAGACGAACCTGTTTCATAAGAATATCATCTCTTATCTGGAGAAACAAACCGCAGCCAATACGCTACACGGTAATGAGGCTGCACTGGCACTGGCACGGGCTGAACTGAAGAATGCACAAAACAATCTTTCCTATACTGTTGTGAAGAGTCCGGTAAATGGAAAAATCGGTATGATTCCCTATAAAGTCGGGGCTTTGGTCAATCCTTCCATTGTCACACCGTTGACTTCCGTATCGGACAATTCCGAAATATACGCTTACTTTTCCATGACAGAACGGGAGATTCTGAATCTTTCAAGGCAGTCGGGGTCATTGGAAAAAGCCATTGAGCAAATGCCGGAAGTGGAACTGATACTCAGTGACGGCAGCAAATATGCCTACAAGGGGAAGATAGATGCCGTAAGCAGCATGATAGACAGTTCCACTGGTGCCATCAGTTTACGTGCCACCTTCAGGAATGAGGAACACGTCATTCCGAGCGGTGGTAGCGGAACGCTCATTTTTCCGTATGACATGACAGACTGTATCGTTATTCCCCAAGCTGCCACTTACGAGGTGCAAGATAAAGTATATGTGTATAAGGTGGTAGATGGAAAGACCGTAGAGACCCTGATTGCCATCTTCCCGATAGACGACGGACAGAACTATATAGTCAGCGACGGTTTACAGGAAGGCGATATCATTGTGACCGAAGGAGTGGGAACGTTGAAGGAAGGTGTGGAGATCAGCGTTTCCACACAGGTGTCTAACCCTTAAAAATATCTGAATTATGAATGTACAAAGATTTATAGACCGTCCCATACTGTCCATCGTCATCTCCGCCACCATTCTGCTGATAGGTTTTATCGGGCTTTCATCCTTACCGGTAGAGCAATATCCGGATATAGCTCCGCCTACGGTTATGGTATCCGCTTCCTATACCGGTGCCAATGCGGAGACTATTCAGAAATCAGTCATTGTACCTTTGGAAGAAAGTATCAACGGTGTGGAGAACATGACCTATATGACTTCCGAAGCCACCAATACAGGAGATGCCACGATTAATGTCTATTTCAAACAAGGTACAGACCCAGATATGGCTGCTGTCAATGTGCAGAACCGCGTGAGCAAAGCTACCGGTCTGCTTCCATCGGAAGTGACACAGATTGGAGTTACAACCATCAAACGACAAAACAGTCTGTTAAAGATTTTCGGGTTGTACAGTGAAGACGACAAATATGACCAGACATTCCTGAACAATTACATGAAAATCAATATACAACCTGCATTATTACGTATTGCCGGAATCAGTGAGATTGTGAACATGGGTGCCGATTACTCCATGCGCATCTGGCTCAACCCCGAAGTGATGGCGCAATACAAGCTGATACCTTCCGACATTGAAAAGGTGTTGGGAGAACAGAACTTGGAGGCTGCAACCGGTTCGTTGGGGGAAAATTCCAAAAACGTACACCAATACACAATGAAATACAAAGGTCGGCTCGAAAAACCCGAAGAGTTTGGAAACATGGTTATCCGGTCGTTACCCAACGGAGAGGTTCTCCGGTTGAAAGATGTGGCAACCATTGAGCTGGGTGCACAGAACTATGTTATCAACGGACAGATAGACGGGCATCCGGCAGCCACTTGCATGATATTTCAGACGGCAGGTTCCAATGCCAATGAAGTAGTGGGTGAAATAAACGATTATCTCGAAACCATAGAGAAGGAACTTCCAAAAGGTGTCAAAATTGCCCATCTGATGAGTACAAAGGATTTTTTAGATGCAAGTATCCATGAAATCATCAAGACGCTGATAGAGGCTATCATATTGGTCGTACTCATTACATACGTTTTTTTACAAAACCTACGCTCTACACTAATTTCATCGGTAGCTATCATCGTCTCTCTGGTGGGTACGTTTGCTTTTCTCGCCATAGCCGGATTCAGCATCAATCTGTTGACTCTTTTTGCCCTCGTACTGGCTATTGGCGTGGTCGTGGATGACGCCATTATTGTGGTAGAGGCTGTCCAGGCAAAATTTGACATCGGTTATAAATCGTCCTATCTGGCCTCTGTAGATGCCATGCGTGAAATTACATCGGCAATTCTTACCTGTACACTGGTATTTATGGCGGTATTCATTCCCGTAGCGTTTATGGGCGGCACGAGTGGCACATTCTATACACAATTCGGTGTGACTATGGCGGTGGCTGTGGGTATTTCGGCTGTCAATGCATTGACACTTAGTCCGGCATTGTGTTCGCTCATTATGCGCCCCAAGTCAGACGGAAAAGTCGGAAAAGGGTTCTCCGAACGGTTCCGTACGGCATTCGAGACTTCGTTCGGCCATCTGCAAGCGAGATATAAGACCGGTATCATGTTTTTTATCAAGCATCGCTGGTTGAGTTGGGCGGCACTGGGAAGTTTTGTCATATTGCTGACTGTGTTGATGAATACGACCAAAACAGGACTTGTTCCACAAGAAGATGTAGGCACCGCTTATATCGATGTGATTACTGCACCAGGAAACTCTATCGAAGAAACCGGACGTGTCATGGACAAGATAGAAGAACAGATAAAGGATCTTCCCCAAATAGAACATTATTCCAAGATAGCCGGTTCAGGTATGACTTCGGGCAAGGGTTCGTCATACGGTATGTTTATTCTCAAACTGCGGCATTGGGATGAACGTCCGGGAGAAGAGAACAGCGTGGAGACTTTAACGAATACCATTTACCAACGAATCGGAGACATAAATGATGCGCAGGCATTGGTTTTTACTCCACCGATGATTCCGGGATACGGACAAAGTAGCGGATTCGAATGTTATATACAAGACAAGAAAGGCGGTTCATTGAACGATTTATATGAGGTATGCCAAAAATTTATAACAGAACTGCGTAAACGTCCGGAAGTGGCGGCGGCACAGACCGCTTTCAATATCAACTTCCCTCAATATCTGGTGGATGTGGATGCGGCGAAATGTAAGAAGACGGGAGTTTCTCCCAATGATGTGCTGGATGCTATGGGTGGTTATTACGGTGGTTCTTATGCTTCCAACTTCAACCGGTTCACGAAGCTCTATCGGGTTATGATACAGGCTAATCCAAAGTATCGCTTAGATAAGGAATCGTTGAAGAACATATTTGTCCGGACAGAAAATGGTGATATGGCTCCGCTCAGTCAGTTTGTGACTTTAACAAAGGTATATGGAGCTGAATCTGTTGCCCGTTTTAATCTGTTCAGTAGTATATCAGTGAACGGTTCAGCCGCAGACGGGTATTCTTCGGGCGATGCCATCAAAGCCATTCGGGAAGTGGCAGCAGAGGTTCTTCCGTCAGGATATGGGTATGATTTTGGTGGTATCACCCGCGAGGAAGCCGGAACGGGAAATAACACCATCATTGTCTTCTCCATCTGTATTGTGTTGATTTATTTAGTTCTTTGCGGATTATATGAAAGCCTATTTGTACCATTTGCCGTTATTCTTTCTGTTCCGTTCGGATTGGCGGGCAGCTTTATCTTTGCCCGAATCATGGGATTGGAAAACAACATCTATTTGCAAACCGGATTGATTATGTTGATTGGACTGTTATCTAAAACAGCCATCCTTCTGACGGAATACGCAACCGAACGAAGACGGCTGGGATTAAGTCTCACCTGGTCGGCACTGACGGCAGCAATGGTACGTTTACGTCCTATTCTTATGACTGTCTTTTCTATGATATTCGGCCTGTTGCCTCTGATGTTTGCGACGGGTGTCGGTGCCAAAGGAAACAGTTCTTTGGGTTCTGGAGTTGTGGGAGGTATGATTATCGGAACACTGGCGTTACTGTTTGTTGTTCCGGTATTTTTCATCGCCTTCCAATGGATAGAGGAAAAGGTCATGGGCAGAAAGCCTAAGGAAATACAAGCAATGCATCAGAAAAATTAAATATATAAAAGTATGAAATATAAAATTGCCATTTATTTGTTGGCGCTCTGCTCCTTAAGCAGCTGCCATATTTATAAATCATATGAACGTCCCGAACTGCCAACTGACAGTTTGTACCGTAAACCGGACATTCCGCAAGTGGACACACTCAACTTCGGCAGCCTTTCTTGGCGTGAGGTATTCACTGACCCCAAATTACAGTGTCTGATTGAAAAGGGACTGACAAACAATACAGACTTACAGATAGCCCGCTTACGCATCAAAGAGGCAGAAGCAACATTACTATCTTCCAAACTTGCTTATTTGCCAGGAACCAGCCTGGCTCCACAAGGGAGTGTTTCAAGTTTTGACAAACAAGCGGCTACTAAGTCCTATCAACTTCCCGTTACCGCAAGCTGGGAAATAGATATTTTCGGCGGATTACTCAACGCCAAACGCAAAGCGAGAGCGGCACTTGAACAGAGTGAGGCATACCGACAAGCCGTGCAAACCCAACTGATTGCTTCCATCGCCAACAGTTATTATACCTTACTGATGCTTGACAAACAGTTGGCTATAAGCGAGGTGACAGCGAAGAACTGGAGAGAAAGCGTCAAAACCATGCGTGAGATGAAAGAGGCGGGTATGACGAACGAGGCTGCCGTTACCCAGAGTGAGGCCAACTATCGGTCGGTAGAAGCCGATATTCCTGATTTGAAACGTCAGATTAGGGAAACAGAAAACGCATTGTCAGTCGTGTTGGGGGATAATCCCCAACATATAGACCGGAGTAAATTGGAGAATATTCCGCTACCTACACGTTTTTCATCGGGCGTTCCTCTTCAATTACTCTCTAACAGACCTGATGTGAAACAGGCAGAAATGTCATTGGCGATGGCTTATTATGGAACTAATGCCGCACGTTCGGCATTTTATCCGAGCATTACGATAAACGGAACAGCCGGATGGACAAACAATGTGGGTGAAAGTATTCTTAATCCTGGCAAATTCCTGCTTTCGGCTATCGGTTCATTAGTACAACCTCTATTTAATAAAGATAAAAATATTGCCAACCTTAAAATAGCCAAAGCACAACAGGAAGAAACATTACTTTCTTTTAAACAAAGTCTGCTCAATGCTGGAGCGGAAGTGAGTGATGCACTCTATATGTTCCAATCTGCCGGAGAAAAGGGAGTACAAAGAGAAATTCAAGTCAGTTCTTTGGAAAAATCTGTTGATTCCACCACAGAATTATTCTTACTTGGAACTTCCACTTATCTCGAAGTATTGACGGCACAGCAAAGTTTGTTTAGTGCACAGCTTCTACAAGTCAGTGACCGGTTCGAGCAGCTACAGGCAGTGATTAATCTTTATCATGCTTTAGGGGGAGGACGGAAAGATGATACATCGAAAGTTGCTAACTCATAACAAATAAAAGAATATATATGAAAGTATTAAGATTAAACATTATCTATACGAATCAAAAAATGTATAATGTAAACATTACAAATATTACATTACCAGGAAAAGATGGCCCGTTTACAATTACTTCCGACCATAATTATGTTGTATCCACTCTTTCAAGCAGTGAAATAAGATACATTTCAGAAAATGGTGAAGAAAAAAAATAAGTATAAAAGGTGGTTTTGTGGAATTAAAAGATAAGATTCTTTATTTTCAGATTATGCAAACTGGCGGCTTAGATTTAACATACCAACAGAGTTTTCGGACTGATCCGCCAAAACGCCTATAAACGAAATTAAAAAATTAGGTAAAACATAAAAAAAGCACTCACGATAACCGTAAGTGCTTAATTTTCAATCGAGCGGCAAGCGAGACTCGAACTCGTGACCCTCAGCTTGGGAAGCTGATGCTCTACCAACTGAGCTACTGCCGCAATATGTTTTTAATTATCATTCTTAAAACGGTGACAAAGGTAAACATTGTTTTGTAAAAAGCAATACATAGACGGGAAAAAATAAAAGAAAAAAGTCAGAAATAAATCTCTATATCTCAGTTTGTGAATTAAATCACTGTCTATAAGATTGGTTGATAGAGTCTTCGCCTTTTTCTGCGAACAATCCTCTTCCTCATCTGTTAGAATCTTCACGAAATAAACAAATGGAATAAACGAATAATGATATGAACCTAAACCAACGAATCCTCTTTATTTTATTATCAGTTAGTTTGTCTATGCCGGTAATGATGGCGCAGGGTGCTTACAACACTACCCAAAAGGCCATCCCGGATGGAAAGCAATCTCTTAGTTTTGAAGAAGCACTGGAGTTGTTACATACCGGCAACCAAAGCTTAAAGATTGCAGATAAAGGAGTGGAAATAGCTAAAAGCGAGAAAGGAAAGCTGAATGCTTTCTGGTATCCGAGCGTACAATCTACCGGGGCATTTGTACATATGTCGGAAAAGATAGAGGTTAAACAACCGCTATCACAATTTACAGATCCGGCAAAAGATTTTGTGCACAGCATCATTCCTGATGATCAGATCATCAGTGGCATTCTCGATCAGATAGGAGCCAATACGCTAATCTTTCCTTTGGCTCCGCGTAACCTGACAACGGTCGATGTTACTGCCGAATGGGTTCTCTTTGCCGGTGGAAAACGGTTTCATGCCAGTAAGATCGGTAATACAATGGTAGACTTGGCACGCGAAACTCGCGGACAGGTGGATGCCGCCCAACGTACACTGCTCGCCGAAAGTTATTATGGACTAAGATTGGCGCAACAAGTCGTTGCCGTACGCGAAGAGACATACAACGGGTTAACTAAACATTATGAGAATGCCCTAAAATTAGAAGCCACCGGAATGATCGACAAGGCGGCACGACTCTTCGCACAAGTCAATATGGATGAAGCAAAGCGGGAACTGGAAGCCGCACGAAAAGAAGAAACCGTAGTGCAGAACACTTTGAAAACACTGCTCAACATGGAAGGAGAAAACGGTAACATCGCACCTTCTTCTCCCCTGTTCATCAACGATTCACTTCCACCCAAAATGGAATTCATACTTGCAGTAAACACCAGTAACTATCTCGTCAACCAGCTAAATCTTCAGGAGCATATAGCGAAACAACAAGTGAAGATCGACCGAAGCGGATATATGCCCAATATCGCCCTTTTCGGCAAACAGACATTATACTCGCACGGGATTCAGAGTAATCTCCTGCCCCGTACGATGGTAGGAGTCGGTTTCACATGGAATCTCTTCGATGGACTGGAACGTGAAAAACGAATCCGGCAGTCGAAACTGACAAGCCAGACATTGGCATTGGGACAGGCAAAGGCCAAAGACGACCTTGCCATAGGAGTAGACAAACTATACAGCCAGATGCAACAGGCCCAAGATAATGTACGGGCCTTGAATACTACCATCGAACTGAGTGAGGAACTGGTACGGATGCGTAAAAAAGCATTTACGGAAGGAATGGCTACTTCTACCGAGGTGATCGATGCAGAAACAATGTTATCTAAAGTGAAAGTGGCAAGACTTGCCGCCTATTACGAATATGATGTAGCACTAATGAACCTGTTGGCGCTGTGCGGAACGCCGGAACAATTCAGCCGCTATGCCTCTACTGTTCCAACTTCCCTTCCGCTTCCGGAAGATATGAAATAAAAATAATCCATATGAATAAAAACAATATAACCCATCCTGAAAATATGAATACAGAAGATACTAAAAAGGAGATGACTCCTTCTGCTTTCCCCCCTAAAGAAAACGGAGAACACTCAAACAGAAAAAGCCTGAGCATCGCTTTTATTATTGTTCTCGTAGCTGTCCTGCTGTTCACGGCCATTGGCATGATACTGATGCGTAAACAACCGCTTGTACTGCAAGGTCAAGTGGAAACAACAGAAATACGTATCAGTGGAAAGCTACCGGGACGTATCGACACATTCCTGGTGCGCGAAGGCGACTGGGTGAAACAGGGCGATACTCTTGTGGTAATAAACAGCCCTACGATAGAAGCCAAATACCGCCAAGTAGACGCCTTGGAGCAGGTAGCAGTGCAACAAAACAAAAAGATAGACGCAGGAACCCGCCGTCAGATCATTGCCACGGCACAACAACTCTGGAATAAAACAAAGAGTGACCTGACGCTGGCCAAAACGACCTACGACCGGATACTTACCCTATATAAAGACAGTGTGGTTACTTCACAACGAAAAGATGAAGTAGAAGCAATGTACAAAGCCGCCGTTGCCGCCGAGCGCGCTGCCTATGAACAGTATCAGATGGCCGTAGATGGTGCACAGAGCGAAGATAAAGCATCGGCACGAAGCTTGGTAAATGCGGCACGAAGCACAGTAGACGAAGTTACCTCCCTATTAATGGACGCACGGCTCACAGCACCGGAAGACGGGCAGATAGCTACCATCTTTCCCAAACGTGGCGAACTGGTAGCTCCGGGAACGCCGATCATGAATCTGGTAGTGATGAGCGACGTACATGCCGTATTGAACGTCCGCGAGGATTTGATGCCGAACTTCCGTATCGGTGGAAAGTTCGTAGCCGATGTTCCGGCAATCGCCCGGAAAAATGTAGAGTTTGAGGTATATTACATCAGCCCGTTGGGCAGCTTCGCCACTTGGAAATCGACCAAGCAGACAGGCAGCTATGACCTGCAAACTTTCGAAATACATGCCCGCCCTACCCAGACAATAGACGGATTACGCCCGGGAATGTCGGTATTATTAACATTGGAATAAGGAGGACCGGTATGGCAAACGACTTCCGACTTCCTGCTTCCCACTCTCGGCTAACCGCCGTCATGCTTCGTGAGTGGACGCGGATGACTTCACGACGCCTTTACTTCGGTACTTGCATCGTACTTCCGTTGTTCACCCTCTTCTTCATGGCCACTATCTTCGGAAACGGTCAAATGGAGAATATCCCCATCGGCATTGTAGACCAAGATAATACGGCGACTTCACGAACCATAGTGAGAAATCTGTCTGCTGTTCCTACTTTTAAAGTAACCCGTCATTTTGTCAACGAAGCTGCCGCCCGGGAAGCTGTACAACGTAAAGAGATATACGGATACCTCTCCATCCCTCCCCGCTTTGAACAGGATGCCATAACAGGTAAAGATGCCACCCTCTCCTATTATTATCACTATGCACTACTCTCGGTAGGCGGCGAACTGATGGCAGCTTTCGAAACTTCACTGGCACCGGTCGCTTTATCGCCCATAGCCATGCAGGCAGTGGCATTAGGAGTAAGCGAACAGCAGATAGAGACATTCCTTTTGCCTGTACAGGCCAGTGATCATCCGATTTACAATCCCTCGCTGGACTACTCGGTTTACCTGAGCCAGCCTTTCTTTTTTGTGCTGTTTCAGGTACTGATACTACTCGTTACAGTCTATTCCGTAGGTAGCGAAATTAAATTCCGCACAGGAGACAACTGGCTGGAAACTGCCGGCGGGAATATGGTTACCGCCATAGCAGGCAAGCTCCTGCCTTATACTGTTATTTTCAGCCTTATTGCCCTGCTCGGCAATTACGTCATGTTCGGCATGCTGCATATTCCTTTTCATGGCAGTTGGCTGTTGATGAATGCAATGACCGTCCTCTTTGTCATCGCCACACAGGCATTGGCACTTTTCATCTTTTCCCTTTTCCCGGCCGTAGCACTCATTATCAGCATTGTGTCTATGGTAGGTTCATTAGGGGCAACCCTGTCCGGTGTCACTTTCCCTGTGCCCAATATGTATCCGTTGGTACGCGACGCGTCATATCTCTTTCCGGTACGACACTTCACAGAGATCACACAAACCATGCTCTATTCCGGAGGCGGTTTTGTCTATCTATGGCCTTCGGCAGTGATCCTCTGCGTCTTCCCCCTGTTGGCATTGGCAATGATTCCCCATTTGAAACGAGCTATAATCAGTCATAAATATGAAAACATCCAATAAACTCTCACAAATAGCATTCATTATTACACGCGAATTCCGCGCTATCAGCACCAGCTATGCCGTGTTGCTGGTGTTGATGGGGGGTATTTTCGTGTACGGACTGCTTTACAACTATATGTATGCGCCCAACATCGTAACCAAAGCCCCTGTCGCCGTAGTAGATAACTCTCACAGCAGTCTCAGCCGGCAATATATCCGTTGGCTGAGTGCCACTCCACAAGTAGAAATCTATGCCCAAGCCATGGATTATCACGAAGCGCAAGAATGGATGAAACAAGGAAAAGTACAAGGAATACTCTACCTCCCACATAACTTTGAAGACCGCGTTTTTCAAGGAGAGGAAGCCGTATTCTCCTTATACGCCACAACAGACGCTTTTCTCTATTTCGAAGCTTTGCAGGAAGCGTCATCAAGAGTCATGCTTGCCATAAACGATGCCTATCGTCCGGACGGTGCCGTATTCCTTCCTCCGCAAGGATTGATAGCGGTAGCTCTGGCAAAGCCTGTCAATGTATCCGGTACGGCACTATACAACTACACCGAAGGATATGGCTCTTACCTTATTCCGGCAGTAATGATGGTCATCATCTTCCAAACGCTGCTAATGGTTATCGGCATGGTGACGGGAGACGAATACCAGAACAAAGGTGTCCGTGACTATCTTCCTTTCGGTCACAGTTGGGGAACGGCAACACGCATCGTTGCCGGAAAGACGTTTGTTTATTGCAGCCTGTATGCCGTCTTTGCCTTTTTTCTATTAGGCTTGTTACCACATTTTTTCAGCATCCCGAATATCGGCAGCGGCAGGGATATCCTTATCATGCTTATCCCCTATCTGTTAGCAACCAGTTTTTTCGGGCTGGCCGCTTCATGGTATTTCACCGATTCGGAAGCTCCCTTGTTAATGATCGCCTTCTTTTCGGTGGGCTTAATTTTCCTCTCCGGTGTATCCTATCCGATGGAACTGATGCCCTGGTATTGGCGGGCAGCACATTACATCTTACCGGCCGCTCCGGGCACACTCGCTTTTGTGAAACTGAACTCAATGGGAGGCGACATGGCGGATATCCGACCGGAATACATCACATTATGGATACAGACAGCTGTCTACTTCGCACTTGCAGTATGGGTATACCGAAAGAAACTCTTACGAAGTATCCCTCTAAAAGCTTAAATATATCCGCCCACTTGTGTAGAATATCCTTATCTTTGCTCTCTGGAAAATCAGATTAATTCATGGAGAGAACACAAGTAATACTCATCACCGGCGCTTCTTCGGGCTTCGGAAAGGTAACGGCACAAGCACTTGCCGGAAAAGGGTACGTAGTTTATGGTACAAGCCGGAGAATAGCCAACGGAAACATCGGACAGGTAAGAATGCTTATAGCAGACGTTACCGATGAAAATTCTGTTCGCAGTGCAGTGAACCGTATCATGGAGGAACAGGGACATATCGACGTATTGATAAATAATGCCGGTATGGGAATTGGCGGTGCACTGGAAATGGCTACCGATGAAGAGATCTCTTCGCAGATGGATACAAACTTCATGGGTATGGTACGCATGTGTAGAGCAGTGCTACCCATTATGCGAAAACAACGGCAGGGGAAAATTATCAATATCAGTTCTATTGCCGGAAGGATAGCCGTACCCTATCAGGGTTTCTATTCGGCATCAAAATTCGCCATAGAAGGATATAGTGAAGCATTGTCTATGGAGGTATATCCATTCGGCATCAAAGTATGCGTAGTGGAACCCGGAGATTTCAATACCGGATTTACAGCCAGCCGGAACATCTCTCCTGCTACATTGGCATGCCCTGATTATGGAAAACGCTTCAAACGGACTTTAAAAATCATAGAAGAAGCCGAAACAAACGGATGTCCGCCATCGAAACTGGCAGCAGCTATCTGCAAATTAATAGAAAAAAAGAACCCGCCTTTCCGTACATTGACCGGGCCGTGGACGCAAGTAGCATTTGCACGATTCAAAGGATGGATACCGGGCAAAGTCATTCGATATGCATTACGCTCTTTTTACGAGATAAAATAAAGAGACTGCACCGAAACAACACGATTCTTCAAAAAGAAATGATCTTTTGCTTGGCTTCGACCGGGGAAAAGGCTATATTTGTAGCTGTAATCATAAAGTAGTTTCAGTTAGACTACACAAGTAGGAGAAAGCAGAAGTTTTCTCCTTTTTTTATTTTCTCCCGGTTCACAAAGTCTCTCAACAGCATGCTTACGACACTTCAGAACGGTACTTATGGAAAACAACACGGCATGTCACGATGAATACCAAGTAATGTTGCGATGCATTTCATTATTTGTTGCAGTGCAAATACCGGCATGTGGAGATGTAACAGAACATTCAGTAAGAAATGTTTCCTTTTCAGTTAAGAATACGTAAATCCGCTCTTGACAAAAAAGGTTTATTTCTCCAGTGGAGTCAGTTCCAAAAACATGGTCACAGTCAACAACACTCCCAACGCAATGCAGACAGAGACAAGCAACAGGTTGATCAATTTTGCCTTAGGTTCGGTATCCTTGTGCAGATTATTGAGAAAGTATTCCTTGAAGAATAGATATAATGCAGGCGCGGAAGCGCTGGCCAACAGAAAATCTTCCGGGATATGAAAAAAATACGTTTTAGACAATCCGATAAGTGACCAATGACAGAGAAACAGCACCAGAAACATATTCACTTTACGGGCAAACAGCAACAGAAGTCCGATAGTAAATACTACCACCGAACAAGGCATCACAGGAGAGGTAATACCCGGAAAAGTCAGTCCGCGCGCCAACGAAAGCAACGGATAAACGAAAGGCATGGCCAACAGGATATAAGCTAAAACATCATACTTCCGACTACGCTCCAGCGTGGTATAGCCTGTTACCGTATCCCATATCCATATAACAGCCATCGTTCCCCAAAAAAGAGCCATTGTACCGTTATAACTACGCTCTGCACAATAAATATAATAATATACTACTGCAATCCACAGATATAGAAACAGAAGATAAAGTTTCATTGCAAGTTTCACCCGGGGCGTCGGTTTCTTCAACAGTAATCCTGTCAGGAAAACACCGGCAATGACAATAATTAACTGCAAGAACCAGGTAGAAGAATTATACCCTGCAATCGTACTCCAAAATATATCCATAATTTCTTATTTTCTCCGTGCGTTAAAACCGGGCGCAAAAGTATAAAAATCTATCAACACAGCCAAACCGACACCCACCGTATAGCAGACCATATCCGACCAAAGGAAACCATGCCCCAGAACCAATGCTCCCAAAGTAGTCCCTCTGATGGCATTTATCCAACCGGCCTGATAGAGCTGGCTTATCTCAATGCAATAAGAAAACAGCAAAGCAGCCAATGCTTTCCGTAATAAACGGACGGAAGGAAACAGAAAGCCAATGCCAAAATAAACCATCGCAGCCCAAAGGGTATCTCCTGCATACTCCGCCACAAAAGTGGGCAAATGGCTACCAAACGAACGTGAGCCCAACCCCAAAGCCACCATAAATATCCACAATATCAGATAACAAAGCCTGCGTTTCATACAAATGCATTATATAAAAATAATCCCGAAGCGCACTTAATGCACACTTCGGGGTATTTATCCATATATTAATAAGGTGTAAATCCTTTTATTACTTCTTCAACGGAATAGAAAAACTGAATGTAGACCCCTCGCCTTTTACAGACGTAAACCACAACTTACCTCCATTCTTTATCACGAAATCCTGGCAAAGAAGCAACCCCAGTCCGGACCCCTCTTCATTATTGGTTCCGAATGTACTGAAATGAGTATCTGTATGCAATAGTTTCTTCTGGTTCTCTTCATCGATACCACAACCGCTATCCTTCACACTAACCACAGCCATATCATCTTGTTCCTGGACAATCACCAATATCTCCGTCCCTTCGTTACTGAACTTAATGGCATTACTGATCAAATTACGGATGACGGTTTTAATCATATCAATATCGGCATATACTCCCAAACGTTCGGGAGCTTCCAGACGAATTCCTATTTTCTTCAGTCCTGCTACCATAGAGAAAATTTCGATTACCCCTTCCGTAACCTCCACCATATCTACATCCTGATAAACCACCTTCAACTTACCGATCTGACTCTTAGTCCATTTCAGCAAATTGTCGAGCAAAGAAAACACATCTTCTGTTGTCTGATTGGCCATTGTGAGCAACTCATACATCTCTTCTCCGATGCTTTCGCTCGGCAGATTGAGTATAAGCATATTCAGTACCATCTTAATAGATCCCATCGGCGAGCGGAGATCATGAGCTATCACCGAATAAAGCTTGTCACGCCCAGTGATTGTTTTCCGCAACTCTTCGGTTTGTGCCACAATGATTCGTTTGGCAGCAATCAGCGAAATCTGGTGAGTAACACGAATGATAAGCTCTTCCTTGTTAAAAGGCTTCGAGATAAAATCATTGCCTCCTACTTGAAAGCCTTTCACAATATCGGCTGTACTGTTCAAGGCAGTCAGAAAGATGATAGGAATCTCCGAAGTTTCCGGATTGGCTTTCAGTTGCTGAGAAACCTCAAACCCGCTCATATCAGGCATCATCACATCCAATAAAACAAGGTCGGGTTTTTCCTTTTCTACCTGATCTATCGCCTGGCGGCCATTACTGGCTGTGGCAATCTGAAACTTCTCATTGGTAAGAAGCACCTTCAGCAACAATACATTCGACATTACATCATCCACAATGAGAATTTTATATTCTGAAGGGTTTATTTCCATGTTCATCTTTATATGCTTTATCTGGTTTTATATTTTATAATCTTTAAAATACTCGATCATATGCCTAAGCCCCTCATCAAGTTCTATCGTAGGAGCCCAACCGAGTTTCTCTTTAGCCAAAGTTATATCCGGCTGACGTTGTTTGGGATCATCGTGCGGCAAAGGCTTAAATACAATCTTAGATTTCGAACCGGACATTGCGATTACCTTCTCCGCCAGTTCAAGGATAGAAAATTCATTAGGGTTTCCAAGATTTATCGGTCCGGTAAAGTCATCATCCGTATCCATCATCCGGATCATCCCTTCAATCAAATCGTCTACATATTGAAAACTTCGTGACTGTTCACCCGAACCATAAATAGTAAGATCATTGTTTTGTAAAGCCTGCACAACGAAATTGGAAACAACACGTCCGTCATTAGGAAGCATATGCGGCCCGTATGTATTGAAGATACGGATGATCTTTATGCGAACATTATTCTGGCGGTGATAGTCCATGAAGAGAGTTTCTGCACATCGTTTTCCTTCATCATAGCAAGAACGGAATCCGATAGGATTCACATTTCCCCAATAAGTTTCCGGCTGCGGATGTACTATCGGATCACCGTACACCTCACTGGTAGAGGCTTGCATAATCTTGGCATTCACCCTCATTGCCAATCCCAGCATATTCATAGCCCCCATCACAGATGTTTTCATCGTCTGAATGGCATCGTGCTGATAGTGTATGGGAGACGCAGGACAAGCCAAATTATAAATCTCATCAACCTCCGCATAATAAGGAAGGGTTATGTCGTGACGAACAAATTCAAAATGATGATTATTCATCAGATGCAGGATATTATTCTTAGATCCGGTAAAAAGATTGTCCAGGCAAATAACGTCGTGCCCTTCATTAATTAACCGAGTACAAAGATGTGATCCGATGAACCCGGCACCTCCACTAACCAATATTCTTTTCATATATTATTAAGTTCCGCTTTATATTCTGACAAAAGTATGCGATTTACCTAAATTATGCAAATATATATACATATTATTTTTAATGAATAATCCGGTAGCATTTCACACGTAATCAAAACTATTGCAGATAAGATTATGGCTCCAAATTTATTCCTTACTTTCACTTGGCACACTAAATGAAAATCACCTCCCTAAACAAGTAAATATCCACCTTTAAGCAATCTTGAAAATGAAAATAGTTGCGATTTCAGAAACATCCCCCCTCTTTTATTTGTTTATATAAGAAAAAGGACATGATTATGATAACAAACGAATTAAATACAGGTCTCATAGAAGCCATTAAAGAGAAAATACCGGCAAACAGCAATTTAGCAAACGTGCTAATAGATATTTTGTTCATCGGAAGAGAAGCAGTATACCGGCGATTGCGCGGAGAAGTACCATTCACATTGACAGAAGCCGCAATTATCTCCAGAAAATTGGGAGTATCACTCGATAAGATAGTAGGTATCAGTTTCAAAGACAATGCAGTATTCGACATGAATGTAGTACACCATGACGATCCATTCGAAACATATTACGAGATTATCAACAAATACATCGGTTTATTGAAAAACATGGGAGACGACGTGACATCCGAACTGGCTACATCTTCTAACATGCTTCCTCAAACATTATATCTGAAACATGACGTATTATCAAAATTCCGTTTATTCAAATGGATGTATCAGAACGAGAACATTAAATGCAAACATTTTGATGAACTGGAAATTCCTGCCAAACTTCAAGATATTCAAAAAGAATTCGTGAATGCCGCAGAGCACATCCATACCACAAGCTATATATGGGATAACCGTATTTTTGCACATATGGTGAACGATGTGGAGTATTTCTCAAGTATCCATCTCTTAACCGATGAAGACAAACAAAAAATCAAAGAAGATCTGCTACTCCTACTGAACGAATTGGAATCATTGGCCAGAAAAGGTAAATTCGATAGTGGAAATAAAGTCAATATATACATCTCTAATATTAATTTTGAGACAACATACAGTTATATTGAAAGCAGTAATCTCCAATTGAGCATGATCAGAATTTATGCTATCAATTCCATCACATCCCAGGATGTGGAAATGCACAAAAGTCTGAAAGAATGGATTCAGTCGTTGAAAAAGTTCTCTACCCTGATTTCTGAAAGTGGAGAAATGCAACGTATACAATTTTTCAAAGAACAAAGAGAGATTATCGACACATTATAATATACAGTAAATCAATGATTTTTAAAAGGTCCGGTATGTGTATTTGCAGAAAACGAAAACTTCAAATATACCTATCGGATTTATTTCATTTTCAACAAATAACATTTCCATAAACCACTGAATCAGAAATAAATCACTACTCCATTACATTGCATACCGTACTAAATTCTTGATAGGAAGCTTTATATTTGCATAAAATAATAGATCACTCTATATTTTATACTACAAACGTAATATAACGAATAAGAAAGGAACACATGAAGAACAGTATAGTAACGGAACTCATCAATGAAATGAGAGAGCGTATCGCTCCCAAAGAAACACTTGCCAATTTCTTGACCAACACACTATGTATGGGAAAAGAAGCCGTATATCGCAGGCTTCGCGGAGAAGTCGCCTTCACTTTTGACGAAGTAGCATTGATTTCTCATAAATTAGGCATATCCATTGACCAGATAGTAGGTAACCATTTATCCAACCGGGCAACATTCGATTTGAATCTACAGAATTCACCGGATCCGATAGATAGTTATTACGAAATACTGGAACGCTATCTGAGAATTTTCAATTATGTAAAAAACGATGACAGTACCAACATATATACGGCCGCTAATGTTATTCCTTTCACTCTTTATTCTTCATATGAACATCTGTCCAAGTTCCGCTTATGCCGATGGGTATATCAAAACGGGAAAATAAAAACGCCCCATTCTTTGGCCGAAATGCAAGTTCCGGAAAAAGTGGTAACCGTACACAAGAAGTTGAATGAAACAGTAAAACAGTGTAAAAAGACTTGTTTCATATGGGATAGCAACATATTTTCTTCTTTTATAAAAGAAATAAGATACTTTGCCGGGCTAAATTTGATTTCTGCAGACGATGTAAAAGAATTAAAGAACGAGCTTCTCTCACTGCTTCACGAATTTGAGCAAATGTCGGTAAAAGGTGAGTTTAGCAACGGCAATAAGGTAGCCATCTATCTGTCGAATATCAATTTTGAAGCAACATATACTTACATTGAAAAAGGAGATTTCCAAATCAGTCTATTTAGAGTATATTCAATCAACTCAATGGACTCGCAAAATTCACAAATATGTACTTTGCAAAAAAACTGGATACAATCGCTAAAACGACATTCAACCCTTATCTCCGAAAGCGGAGAAGTACAGCGTATCACGTTCATGGAAGAACAAAAAAATATTATTGAACAATTATAATTCTCCGTAATTCTCTATTCAGTGATGTAGGAAGAGAGGTGCAGTGATGCAACTCTCTTCCTCTTTTTTTTCATACCCTCTCCAATTCGTGTGTAAATTTTATCCGATATTATTATATTACATATGTGTGGTATAAACAACAAAATCCACAGACTATATTAATTTTTCTATCAAAATCCATATAGCCTGCAGAATCTGCATCTAAAACAAAACAGCATCAAACGACTGTCTCATACTTTTGCCGATCAGAATACAAAACCTCTGTCGGGCCTCTATATAACTATTAACTGGTTGTCTATAATCAATATGCCCATAACACTCAAAACAGTACACTTGTTTAGGACATTCGTGTTTCTTTATGTTACTAATATTTATGTATTACAAATATCGAATATTCCGTTGAACTTTAAAACCTGTTCTTGTTCTTTCATCGAGGAAAAACGAGAAAGTGATGCGCTAATTACGAACAAAAAACAGAATTCAATGATAAAAAGCAGCACACAGATAAAAAAAACAATATCAAATTTCATTATTCAAAACAAAGCCCCGCATTTTTGACAATACAGGGCTCCGCTCAAACTATTATTTATACGAAATCCTACACAACTGTAGTTGCCTTGGCATCAACTGGCGATTCCTTTTCCGGAATACTAAATTCGCGATTCGCAAATAAATCCGCTAATCCCGAAATCTGTTTCAGACGCAACAATTCATCCCTATCCATCCCTATATTCTTCATTATCCATTGATCGGACATACCGGCCTTATCTAATTCAGCAACAATATGGCACATCAATTCAATGTTGTGGGTTCCACGCGCACGGTTGTGACGGATAGTGGAGCTCATTCGGTTGGACAAATCTTTATCAATAACTACAATTGGCAATAAGCCATTTTCACGCTGATAAATACGCTTGGAAGTTTTCAATACCGAATACCGGTGAAAACCGTCCACCAAGATATACAAATCTTTCTCCTTATCATAATAGCACACGCAAGGCATCGTAAATCCATCTTCCCAAATTGACAACTCCAACAATTTCATTTCAGGAGGAGCAACTATATTTGGATTATAATCATTGGCCACCACCTTCTCTACAGGTACAGCCTTCACATCGTACACCGGACTCTTTTTATTACTCATTGCAGAATATTTTTATATTGTTCCATTATTTGACTCCTCTTACTTATCTCTTCCTTCGTCGGCGAAAATCCCATATACTTGCACGCATGATCATTTTTAAGAATACAAATGCACATACGCTTATAAGTCGGTATTTCTTTAAATTCAGCAATATTGATATCATCCTGATACTCCATACGCACAGGCTTCTTCGATGTTTTATAATTGCTATTATCCATCACAATTATAGGTACCTTTGCAGCAATCAGTTTCTGTATTGTATTATCATTTAAACAACCGCCTTTCGTCCGCCAGAAGTTAACACTGACAGACAATTTTCTAAGATATCCTTTCCGCGCACGTTCCGGTAATGTAGATAACAGGAAATACATGAACTCTCTCCAAGTGTATCCTTCAGGCAATTTAATAGATTGCCAGCCCATAGCATGCGTTCCACCATACATACCTGTAAAGTTAACTCCATTTACACGTCCTACCATCTTCCCCCAAGTATTAGGATCGATAGCCCGGTAAAGAGATAAACTTTCGATGGCCTCCCCAATAAAAGGGCTCGCTACACGCTGACGTTCCAAATTTACGCCCGCCCTGTAATACAGATCATACAATATATTGTAATCCCAACGGAATTTGCCATTAGCTGTCCATACATCCGTCGTTTTCCAATCAAAAATGGGATAAGCATTATAAACATCATTTGCCACCTTTGAAGTCCATCGATAGGTATGGTACATCTGATATTTACGATTCAGATAAATACACCTCCAACGGTTAAAACTTTCCTGAGTTCGTATGCCGATAAGACAGCAAGTACGTACTGCGTCTTTCTTATCGTGTATCCATTTGGCAAAACGCATCTGAAATTCATAATCCCACATTTGAGCATTATAAAAAGGAAAATGTTCTTCAGTCATAGCATCTTTGGGCATAGGACGTACCCAAAGATTTTTCTTTCCCTTCTCCCATGGACGCCAAAAAGATTGGTACATGGAGGTACAAGTTGCCACACGGAAAGGAACGCACACACGATACACATCAAGAATATCCTTATTGGCTTCAAGCATGCGGTCTACATAGTCGATAGTCATCTTATACTGTATCTCATAATCCATATGAAACACACCTAAGCGTATATTTAAATTATTACGCCTTATATAGTCAATACATAAATTCAAAAGTACACCGCTATCCTTTCCTCCCGAAAAAGAAATATACACATTATCGAATTCATTAAAAATCATACGCAAACGCTCTTGCGCCAAGTCATACACATTTTTAGTAACAATTTCCTTTTTCATTCATCCCTCCACATCTTTACATAGCGTTTCCAAACTTTCTCAACAGTGAATCCCTGTTTCTCAAACGTCTCTTGGTGCTCGGTCTGAACAACAGCCGCAAGGGACTTTTCACCGGCAAAAGCAGAAACCACATCGATAAGTAAAAAAGAAAAAGCCTCTTCCTGGTCTTTATCTATATAATAATTATTGATTATAGCAACATTTCCTCTTTGTTCTATCGGGATAAAACCAACCACTTTTTTCCCGCTTACAGCAACAAACCAGACAAACTTATCCGTTGTTTTAAAAGGATAATTATTATTCATTTTCAGTACTTCCGGATCCATAACCAACGGGGCTACAAGCTTATACAATTGCTTATCCGTTCCGTTCAACTTCATTATTTGTATCATAATTGTGCATTTATTTAATTATTTTACAGTCTTATACTCAGACTTGAAAGTATTCAGCCAAGCAGAAAGCTCATCCAACATTAAATTTTTGTATAGAAAACTCTCTCGTATTCCCCATCCATGACCACCGGAAGGATATACATGCAATGTAGTTGGCACACCGTTCGCATTCAAAGCCAAATAATAATTCACTCCGTTTGCCGGAGGCACTGACTTATCATCATCACTATATACAATAAATGCCCGTGGCGTATCCTTTGTTACCTGTTTTTCATTAGAATATCGTTCTTCCAGCTCAGCAGAAGCATCGCTTCCTAAAAGGTTATTATGCGAGCCCATATGGGTATACTTTTTATCCATCGTAATAACCGGATAAAATAAAATCTGGAAATTAGGACGTACGTCAAACGCAGAATGCGTTGCTATAGTGGAAGCAAGATGTCCACCGGCAGAAAATCCCATTATACCAACATCATTCGGATTTATATTCCAAATGTCAGCACTATCCCTTACTACCCTTAAAGCTTCCTCAGCATCAGAAAAAGGTACTTCTTTATATCCGCCTTTCGGCATACGGTATTTCAAAACTACTAAAGCGATACCTTGCTTATTAAAATAAGGTGCCCAATCGTAACCTTCATGATGATATGCAAGACCACTGTATCCCCCACCCGGACAAACTACAATCACACGACCGGTAGATAATTCCGGAGCAGGAAGAAATACACGAATCGACGGTTTAAAATTGCCTTTCGATTCGTCAAAAGGCGCACTGTCCCTACCATTAGTATTAGGCATTCCTCCTTGCCATAAATCAACATCAAAAGGTTTACGCGCATTTTGAGCATGCATACCTCCTCCCATCAATAAAAACGATAAAAGAGAAAAGCAAAGACGTAAATTCTTTTTCATGGTTTATACAAATAATAGTTTAGAATGTTACTAAAATTAATCAAGACAGGCAAAAGTAGTTAAAAACTACAATAAAAAAAAGGAAAAAGAAAGTATATGCTTTTGTATCATAAAAATAAATCCTTAATATAAAATTTGTTATATTATTAATATAATAAGAATCAGTTTATTATAATAAAATCTCATTCTTTTTAAAAAAAGATATTCTACATACTTAAATGAATATTTCTTGTTATTTAACATATTAGTTGAAAAAATAAAATCCATCATTCAAAAGATGTTCTTATTAGAGAATAAGTTAGGATAAAGAATTTTATATATAATATCAGATGTATAACCTTCTGAAAATAGTCTGCAAATGATATTATACAGATACATATTAATCAATTTAATGACATTAACAGAAAAACATCTGTTCAAAACAACCCGACTTTTTCAAAATCAGATGTCACATATACCCTATTTTGAAAATATTCCGGGATCTTTCCATATTGAAACAGCATTTGTATCCTTCTCTTTATAAGGCACCATAACCATAATCATCTATGTTATTTTTATTAATATTACATATATTACCACATTATCATTTTTGTAATAACCATCTTTTGCCTTTTTACAAAATGGGATTGCCTCCAATAACCTCATCCTATTGGTAAATTAATCATAAAGCTATAAAGTGACCGTATGCAGTAACTTAATCAATAAAAGATAAAAAGTAATATCTGTAAGTTTACATTCTGCTATCATTATACATCTACACATCATAGAGTGTAGTGTACACTATTAAAGATTAATTTCTTAGATACAAAACATCCGGGTGTTGTTATGCAAAACATCCGGATGTTATCAGTTAAAACATCCGGATGTTTTCAATCACAGAATAAGATTTTGCAGTAATAATATATTTATCTAATAAAAGAGTGATGTGTACTGGATTTAGTTGGCAGCTTCGGTTGTTATTACTGTATTAGTTCACTCAACAATTTTCAATAACTGAATAGGTTTACATTTCTGTTTGTTAGGCCTACTGTAGTTATCCTATTTGAATATCCAAATATAATGTAAATTATTCTATTTATTCCAATGTTCCGAGTACATAGATGTTATCTATATATAAATCCTGAATATCATCAGCAGTTTCCGATCCTATCTGGAACAGATTACAATTGGTATCGCCTATGATAAATCAAGCGTCAGTATTCCCGGTACATTCACTGTCGCTCGTGTCCGGTCTAAATGTAATCGTGCCGGTAAAGCCGCACGCTTCACCCCTATCGCCCATCGGCGAATGCTCTTCCCTTCCGGAGAAAGCAATTCCATACGATCACCGTCTTGTGGTAACCCGCCATACTTTTGCATCCCACGGGAATCCACCAAACGACAAGGAACTCCGTTTGTCTCTGCAAAACATTCCAATAGCTCATTAACGGAAAACAGAGTGGGAACCAATCCTTCTCCTTCGGGAGTATCCATAGTATAGCGGTACGTCGTTCCGGAAGGCAACAATAAAGAGTCTGGTTTCTGTACCCAGGGAAGCAGGCCAGAAGTAGCCTGCACATTTATCCCCAAACAACATAAAACGAACCAAAATATAGGTGTTTTTCGTGTAATAGATTTCATCATTCAAATTGTCTAAACGGTTTATTTTTCATTGATGTTGTCACAGCAGCAAAGCTAACCGAAAAAATAAAAGAGCCTTTGCAGTGTTGTCGCAAAGGCTTTAAATATTATATCAGAAATGGCAAAACAAGCATCAATAGTTAAGCCATACTTTAAATGAAGCTATTTTCTCCTTACTAACCAATATTTTATCTTTGAATGGTGGTATTACATCCACTACTACTTTATTCTGAAAATATGGTTCGATTTTTCGGATGGCATCTATCCCGACCAGTGTCTGCCGGTTGGTACGAAAGAAGTAATCCGGATTTAGCTGCTCGCTCAATTTATCCAAAGAAAAATCAACAATATGTTCTCTTCCCTGTTTGGTTACGGCAAATGTTACCCGGTTCTCCGAATAAAAATAGGCCACATCTCCTACCGGCAATGTTACCAATCGTTCCCCTACGGAAACCAGAAAACGAGTACGATAACGTTTTATCGGATTGGAAAGCGAACGCAACACCTCCAGCATTTCCTCCTGATGAGGTAATCCATCCACGGAATATCGGGTATGCAGTCGATCAAATTTATCCAATGTTTCCGCCAACCGTTCCCGATGAATCGGTTTCAATAAATAATCGATGCTGTTGACTGTAAAAGCACGAACAGCATAAGTATCAAAAGCCGTTGTAAACACAATCATGCTTTTCGGACAAGCCTTCTCTATCAAAAGAAACGAATTGCCATCCGTCAATTGGATATCCAGAAAGAGAAGGTCAGGATGCGTATTTTCACTAAACCACTCCGCAGCTTCTTCTATATTTCCGGGTAACAAAAGTATCTCCCATTCCGGACGAAGTTCTGCCAACATATGATTGAGCAGACGAGCGGCAGGTATCTCATCTTCAATGATAGCTGCGCGGATGACAACAGGATTATTATTCATACAGCAGAGGGATTTTAACGGTAAATAATTCAGTAGTCTTTTCTATAATAATTTCTTGCCCGCACACCAAACGATAACGGGAAGCAAGATTCTTCAATCCCATCCCCGAAGGTTGTACCGACTTCTTCGGACGAACACTATTACTCACTACCAACCAATTTTCATCCTCCGAAGAAAGGGACAGAACCATGGGTTGCCTTAGGGATATGATATTGTGTTTTATCACATTCTCTGCAAGCAATTGAAGCGTTAACGGAGGAAGTCTATATTCCAACAACGACTCATCCAACCGGCAATCTACCGTAATGCAATCACCTAACCGGACGCGGTGCAGAAATACATACGAATCGAGAAACTCCAGTTCACTGCCCAGCGTAACCAAACGCTGTTGCTGGCATTGAAGAATATATCGGTATACATCCGATAGATTTTGTGTAAACAAGATGGCATTCTCCGGATTGTACCCTATCTCCGATATCAGCGTATTAAGACTATTAAACAGAAAATGCGGATTCAACTGGCTTTGCAAAGCCTGATATTGCGCTTCGACAGAACTCTCTTTCAGATATATATTCCGCTTGTAAAGCACGATAGTATGCCGATAGAAATTATTCGCAGCCGTCAATCCTACAATCACCATCTCCACCAACCAAACGAGTAAAAGAAGCCGTATTCCCGACCAGCGAATATAAAACAACCGATCTACATCCGCCATCCACTTCAATCCTACAAATAACAGATAATTCATCAGCAACAGCGATATCCCCAAACCGGCATAATACAAGAACACCCTCCTGCGTCTCTCCACAAAGAAAAGAAAACCACGTTTCAACCAAGAGTCTATCAGAATAAGACAAAAACCCATCGCATTGAAAACCAACATTACTCCGATCATAAAGCTCAATGAAGAGAAATCCAAATCATCGCGTTTAGGCAGATCGGAATAAAGTGCCAACAACAAATATGAAAAACATCCCAATCCGGAAAAGAGGAGGACATTCAGCAATCGGATGTATCGAGAGTGAGAAGTTTTGACCATTTTTACCTGTCGCACGTTTTTCATCAACAAAGATAATTAATCTATCCAATAAAAGCCAGTACCTACAAAAGATTATCTGCCGCAACTTGATAAAACGGCATTCTCCCGGCCTTTGTTACAAACCGGGAGATCCCATTCAACAGATTATCCAAGCTTTTATCAGTATCATATTTTATTCCTTAACAGAGTCCACCCCTAACACCCGGACAAAATTCGAATAGCTTATCTGAGCTGTCAAACGTGATTGTACAAAGTTCATCTGCGCCGTTTGATGAAACATCTGTGCATCCAATACCCCATCAATTGAAATTTTACCTTCGCGATAGCGTTCCAATGCCATTTCCTCATTTTCACATGCCTTTGCCAGAGAGTTTTCGGTGAGAGTGACACGTTCTACGGCTTGCACATAGTTATAATAGGCTGATTGCACCTCAAGACTCACGGCATCTTTCACTTTATTATAATTATCTCTCGCAATAGCTACTTTGTAATCTCCCGCCCGTTTTTCATTACGGCGTTTTCCCCATTCGAACAATGGGATACTGACCTTTGCATACACAGCATAATTCGGATCGAGATCCGCCTTGAAATTATACCCCGGAGAACTATAACTGCCATCCAACCCGACATAAAACTGTGGCAGAAATTGTGCCTGATTCAGCTTGCGTACCGACTCCTGTATTGAGATTTTATCCTGTGCCATACGCAATTCCGGACGATTGCCCGTTGCCTGTTCCATATAGCCCGGCAAAGTACCTACCGAATAGATAGGAACCACCAGCGTATCGACCGGAAGCACCGATTCGAAATCCTCACCGACAAAAGAATTGAGCGACATACGAGCCACCTCGTAACCATTCTCCGCCTGCATCAATTGATAACGGGCATCGTTCAATTTTACCTCCGCCATCAACAAATCATTGCGATCTACCAACTGCACCTCTACCCGCTCGCGCACCACTTTAACCAATTTTTCTACCGACCGGGCAAACCGACAGGCAATATCTACTATCTCTCCGCGCGCTACTGTATTCCAATAACGCAGATCGACTTCATAACTGATATCCGCCTTTATCATTTCGGCTTGGTTAAGGGCAAAACGACCTTCCGCCTGTGCCTTTTTCACTCCTTCACGAATACGTCCACCCGTATACAAGGGCTGGGTCAGTGAAACCGAAGCTCCATACTTCAAATGCCTACCCTCAAACCGTACCGGATTATCCGATGAAGGTAAATCCAAAGACAACTCTATGGGATTGCCTGTATAATCAAAATTGGCACCGGCAGAAAGTTTCGGTTTATAATCTGCTTTGGCTGATTTTTCGTATTCTTTACTCAATGCAATATTTTTTTCGGCAGCCTTCACATCTTGGTTATACTCCAATGCACGGCTACGGTAACGATTCAGCAAGCCGCTATCCTGCCCGAAGGCAGAAACAGCGAAAAACATCATCCACATGGCTAACAGAAATACCCTATTATTCTCTCTTCTCATGACTCTTTCTTTATTTTATAAAACACAGCATATAGTGCCGGGGTTACAAACAAAGTAAGCAGCGTGGCAAACGTCAAACCAAACACGATTGCCGCAGCCATCCCGGCAAATACAACATCGAACAAAAGAGGAACCATACCTAATATGGTAGTTACCGCAGCCATCAGCACCGGACGTACACGTGAAACGGTAGATTCGATGATAGCCGTATAAGGTTTTATTCCTGCGCGAAGTTGTACGTTTACTTCATCCAGCAACACAATAACATTTTTTATAATCATCCCCAACAACCCCAGCCAACCGGCAATACTGAAGAACCCGAACTCAGTACCTGTAACCAACTGACCGAACACAACCCCGGTCACCGACAGAGGTAATACAAGAAACGTTATCAACGGTTGGCGATAATTACGGAACAGAGCTACAAGAATAAGTACCAATAGCAATAGCGCCAACGGAAAGTATTTTGTCAATGCCGCCATTCCTTCCTTCTGCGTCTTATACTGTGCATCCCAGAAAAAAGTATATCCTTCGGGAAGCTGTATAGCCTCTACTTCTTCTTTTATTTCGGAATGTACTTCCGCCATTGTATGCCCTGGTTTTACATCACACATGGCAGCCATAGACAATTGCCGGTTATAGGTACGAACCAATGGAAATTCCCACCCGATACATATATCCTTTGTCACCTGTGCCAATGGTGCCGAATGTGCCCCGTTCCACACGGCAAGATCGCCCAAACGATCGAGATTCATCTCGCCGGATACATCCGATTTCAAAAGTACCGGTACCTTCTTCTCATTGTCACGGTAAATACCTACCGAAATACCATCACCAACCGCTTTGGTTGCCTCTATCATATCATCTTTACCAATGCTCAACCGCCCGGCCTTCACCGGTTCGTAGTCTGCCTGCACCATCATCGCCATATTCCCCCATTCATTACGGGCATTAGCAACTTTCGGATTACGACGCATCACGCTAAGTGCCAATTCCGTCAAGGAGTCCAATACCGCCTCATCCGGTCCGCAGAAACGGGCTTCTATCAAAGCCTGTGGTACGGTGTTCAATTCAAAGCGGTTTACCCGCATAAAGATATCCGGAAACTGCTTCCCTACCGTATCGCGAAGTATAGCCTGTAATTCACGGGCTTTTTCGGGTGAATAGGCTTCTACGAGGCATTGTGCATAGTTAGGCTGAGGGCCGAAAGCAGCATTGGCCAGATAAAAACGCGGCGGTGTCTGTCCGATAAAAGTAGATACCTGGCGGGTGTTCTCAAAACTTTCCAGAAAATCGGACACCTCTTTCGTAGCCGCTTCCATACGCTCTATCTTTGTACCTTCGGGCATCCACATGTCAATGGTAAAATATTGCTTATTGAGTTGCGGCGTAAAACGTTTCGGGATAAAACGGAATCCCCACCCCGAAAGAAGCAACAAACCAACCATTACCCCCAGTAAAATATATTTCCGACGGATGGCATGTTCCAACATTTTTCGAAACCAGTTGTACATCTTCCCTTGATAGAGTTCACTTTTTAATTCTTCCGGACGTGGACGCCTTACAAACAATTCAATGAACAATGCATTCTGTGTAATGGCAAATATCCAACTGAACAACAAAGAAACGGCTATCACAATAAAAAGAGACGAAAGCAGTTCGCCTGTGATATCGGGAGAAAGATAAACCGGCATAAATGTAAGGATAGCAATGACTGTAGCAGCAAGCAGAGGTATTGCCGTACCGGATACCGCTTTCATAATGGCGTTGCGTTTACGCATTCCACGCTCCATATTCATCAGAGCCGAGTCGAATATCACTATGGCATTATCTACAAGCATTCCCATAGCAATAATGATTGCCGCCAGGGACATGCGTTGTAAGGCAATTCCGTTGGCATGCATATAGATGAGAGTGGCAAAAATAGAAAATACCAGTCCGCTCCCTATCAGAATACCATTTTTAAATCCTATAAAGAAGAGCAATACCGCCACGACAGTGAGAACGGAAATGATCAGATTAAGTATAAATCCGTCATTGGCGACAGCCGATTCATAACCTTGATCATAGATTGTCAGCAATTCGAAGCCATCGGGCATCTCCACGTTCGTACGCTCCACTGTCTCTTTCACAAGAGCAGCCATATTCACCACATTACCGTCCGAAACGGTAGAAATGGCAATACCTAAAGCCGGGGTATTGTTGACCTTCATCAGATTACGGGCAGGACGTGCATAACTCTCGCTTATCATCGCTATCTCTTTGAGCCGGAAATACTCACCGGTTTTTGAAACAATAGTCAGATTTTCGATTTCTTCCAGATTGGTAAAACTACCACGTGCTTCGATACGAAGACGGTTATTTCCATTCTCAACAGCACCGGCATCCACTACTTTATTCTGTTTCTCGAATGCACGGGCTATATCGGCTGTGGTAATTCCGGTTTGAACCATAAGCGAGGGCTGCAACAACACTTCGATCACCGGATTCTGGATACCGAATATCTCTACTTTGGCCACATCCTTGATTTTAAGCAATTCGTTCTTTATATTTTTAGCTTGATCTTCCAGTTCGCGATACGAATGTTTATCACTACACAAACCATAGAACACGCCAAGTACATCGCCAAAATCATCATTTACCACCGAAGTGGCTGCCCCTGCAGGCAATTTAGACTGTGCATCACCTACTTTACGCCGTAGTTTATCCCATAACTGCTGCATCTCGTCTGCACGAATCTCCTTTTTCACATAGACTGTAATTTTTGAAAGTCCTGCCCGATTGTCCGTCTTCAAATAATACACCTCACCGATTGATTGAATCGCTTCCTCCAATACATCGGTCACTTGGGTCTGCACTTCGTGCGGTGACGCACCGGGATATGCAGTAGTTACGAGTGCCTGCTTGATAGTAAAAGGAGCGTCTTCGAGTTTTCCCATTTTAAAGTACGAATAAAGACCGCCCGCCAACACCAAAAATAAAATCAACATAGCAAAAGCCCGGTTCTTTAAAAAGAATGCTACCATCTTCTTCATATTGCCTGCCTATTTGATAATATTTACTTCCTGTCCTTCGGAAAGAAAACTATGTCCGCTCAGCACAACTTTATCTCCCGTAGTAAGCCCTGACAGGATTTCTATTTTATTGTCTCTCTTCAGATTGCCAATCGTCACAGGGATAGCCTCTACACGATTGCTTTCTGTCAATCTCCATACAAAGGTGCCCGTCGCAGGACGATGACACACAGCCAGTTGAGGGATAAAAACCGGACTTTCTTCCTGTATCGAATCTTCCGGAAAAGTGATTGACATCGTGCCACTCATACCTCCCGGTAGCTTATCGTCCCGATTGTCAAGAATGGCAGTCAGAATAAAGGATAGATTATTCGTAGTAGTAGTCTTGGACACCTGTACATCATCGGTAGCATACACTTTATCTCCCAAAGCATCAAAACGAAATTTCAGTTTATATCCGAAAAGGCCGTCCGGTTGCCGTTGCAATGCCACAGCCATATTTTCGGGAATATACGTTTCTATCTTCAAACGCGATAGGTCAATAAAACTGACAACAGATTGGGATGCACGTACATCTTGATAACGCTCTATATTCACCTCTTGCACATATCCGTCAAAAGGTGCCAATAAGCGGGTGTCTGCCAACTCATTGGCAGCCGTCTCATAAGCAGCCCGGGCAATAGCACAATCCGTTTGCTTTCTCATATGTGCTGGCAGAAATATTCTCTTTTGCATATAATGTTGCAACACGCTTAAACTCAGTCTCTGCCTGATGGTATACAGCTTCCGCTTTCTCCTTACGAACTTTGAAATCGCGATCGTCAATCGCTGCAATCAACTCACCTTTACGAAAAAACTGCCCCGATCGGACATCAAAATCCAATATCGGGCCGCCTACCCGAAAAGATAACTCCGTAGACTTAAAAGGTTGCGACAAGAAAGTGAATTCCCTTTCTCCTTCGCTGACAGCTTTCTCGGCACAGAAAACCCTGACCGACATCCTTTCTTCCTTCTTGTCTTTTTCACCCATACTGCATGAAATACCCAAAGTGGCAACAAGAAAAAGACAAACAAATTTCTTTACCTCCATATTCATTACCTACATATTTTTACGGCAAACATACAAGGTCATTTTCAAAATAGAAGGAAAAAAAATACTGAAGTGGAAAATCGGAGACTGAAACGGAAAAAGAAGGAACTGACTTATCGGCGTTTCGCCTTCCCTCCCATCTTATTTATTCTGACAATGGCATGAAACATGAAATAGCTTCCCAATACATTCGATTCCGTATCCCGTATAGCAGTTGCTGTAATGGTACGCATCAATGCATTCTCCTGCTGCAAAATATCATAGATTTTAAATCTCAGCAGCAACTGTTTTCGCTTAAAGAAAGACTTGGAAATTTGCATATTCCACATCAGATAATCATTCCCCTCATCTGTGCCATATCCGGCACGCAAATTCCAAACCGCATCGCTATACAACTCAAAACCGAGAGGAAAATACCACTGAACATTCATTCCGGTCTGATAATCAAATGTCTTTGTACGGATACTTCTTACATTATTATAAGAGTTATTATAAAGTACGGAACCTCGCACCCCCACCTCGAACTGTTCCGTACGATAGGTCAGAGTAAGTCTTTCACGAGCTGTTAAATGACGGACAGAGCTTTTCTGAGGTTCTTCTTTATTAAGCGTAGTATAACCATTCTTATTACTATAGCGGAGCATCGAATACGTACGTATCAGCCAGTGTTTATTCTTAAACGGGGTACTTAATGAAAAAGAGCCCTGTGTTTGCCAGTTACCATTCATGTTGACGGGTAGAGTCGTCCGTCCTCCGGTCTCACTGTCATAAGTCACCTGATTGGTCACACTGTTTAATGTATTCTCGGCAGTCAGTTGCAACACCATGTTTCGTTGGTGTTTTACATTGTAAGTGTTATAATTGAGATTAAAAGTGTTGGTATACGATGGTTTCAACGACGGATTACCCATACGGATATTCAACGGATTAGTCTGATCGGCAACAGGTTGGAGATCACGAACGGAAGGTTGACGACTCTTACCGCGATAAGTAATCTGCAAACGGGTACGTTTGGAAAACTTATATCGGAAACTCACTGTCGGTGAAAAGTTGAGAACACTCCGGGGAAGGCTATACTTAAGTTCATCCAACAGAAAATTGTCACTGACCGATTTTTGTGGTTCGAGATCGACTCCGACATTATAATTATATTTTTTCTGTGAAGTACGTACAGACAGATTCACCAGATGATTGGAATATTGGTTTTCAAAACAGTTACTGTTAAGTGTATCAGGGTCTTCTGTAAAATCTTCTAATTCTTTATTCCAATTGTAAGCTTTACGATCGGAATTGGACGTCCGATGTTGATAACTGTAACGAAATTGAAGAAAATGTGCCCATGGCAACGGCTCCACGTATACAAGCTGAATACGATAGTTATCACCGTCTGTTTGATTTTCTATCTTCTGGTTCAGCACCTTTTCCGTCCCGTTTTTAAAATAACGTGTAGTGGCATAGTTAAGCCGGTCAGATGAGGAAGCATTGACCCCGTAATCAAGTTTCAAGGCGACATTACGTCCTCTACGGTTTAATTTACGGCTTATTTGCAACATCAGTGCCAGATTGTATTGTGAACTTTCCGACCAGTTGGAGGATTCTTTTTCATTCAGTTCCTCCTCATCCGCCCAACTCTTTTGATAACCGGCCCCCTGACGCTCCGCCGCAGAATAACGGAAAGTTGGACGAAAGATCAGATTAGTCACTGTATCTATTTTCCATTCCAAATATGCATTCCCCGTAATTCCGTCGTTTTTATTTCGCGTACTATTCGTACTATTCGTGATCGACTTTTCCTTTTTCATAAAATTATCGGTCATCGTACTACTTTCTTCCTTTCGGTCCGTACCGGCATATTGCACATTCGAACGAAACTTCACACTCCCAAAATCTTTACTAAAGTTAACTCCCAACGAACGAGAAGTCGTCAAGCCGGCCCTGCTGCGTGTATTGCCCGTGGCATTGGAGGATTCCTGTTGTAATTCCGAAAAGCCTTGATTGTTAGTATTATTCCAATTTGCAATGACGGTGAGTTGTGAAGTTTCCCGGATACGATTCATGGTATTAGCTATTTCATAGCGACTCTTGCTTCCCATGCCGCCAAGAAAATTGTTCATCCAACCCTTCTTCATATCCTTTTTTACAGAGAGATCAAGAATCATCTCCTCTTCGCCGTCATCAATCCCCGTAAGGCGTGCCAGATCGGACTTACGCTCATAGGCTTTCAATTTCTCCACCATCTCCACAGGGAGATTCTTCAAAGCAGCCTGCGGATCATCTGAAAAGAACTCTTTACCATCTACCAATATCTTTTTCACCTCTTTACCCTGAATCATTAATTTTCCATCCGAAGTGATCTCTCCACCCGGCAGTTGCTTCACAAGTTCTTCGAGCATGGAACCTTCAGGAGTACGAAATGCGGAAGAGTTATACACAGTAGTATCATTCTCGGTAACTGCCATTGGCGCTTTGCCCGTTACAACAGTTTCCTCTAACATGAAACCATCGGGAGCCAGACAAATATCACCCAATTTCCAATCCTTATTATCAAATACACGATTAACGGCTGCATAACCGATACAGGACACATGAACGGATATCTTTCCCGACCTACGAACAGAAGCAGTAAGAGAAAAACACCCGTCTTCTCCGGTTGCTCCTCCGGTGATAAACGTACTATCGGGCATTGCATAGATCTGAACAGCGGCATAAGGTATCGGTTCCTGAGTTTCTTCGTCAAGAACACGTCCGGCAAATACCAACTTACCGGACTGTGCCTTAACCTCCATCGTTGCATATGCCATTTGCAATATGCAATAAATTAAAAGAGCCTGAAAGCAACCTATATACCTATTTATATTCAATGAATTCGTATTAGATATTTTTATCAGATGATTTACGCTATTTAAAGATTAGAGTAAAGAGTCATTATAAAGTTAAAACTAAAGGTTAGTTTTTAGGGTTTATTAAAGATTGGCATTTCTATCATAGCTACCCACCACTTAATCATAACTTTTCTATCACCTCTTTTTTCATAAAGACAAATGTAAGGAAAGGTAACAAAATCAATTATCAATATTATCTATATTTCTATCAGCAAAATCTCAGAAAAGACACTATAAATACAACTTATACAAAACAATAACAAATTAGCACTCTAATTTATGACTCGTTATTACGTTGATCCGATATTCCCCCCATGTCCGGGTGAACAAAAAAGCGAGGACACTTCGATTAAACCGAAATGTCCTCGCTTGCTTTTGAGCGGAAAACGAGACTCGAACTCGCGACCCTAACCTTGGCAAGGTTATGCTCTACCAACTGAGCTATTTCCGCAATTAAAGTCTCTCATCAATTCATCATCTCCAAAAGACTGTGCCCAGAACAGGACTCGAACCTGCATGCCTCTCGACACACGCACCTGAAACGTGCGCGTCTACCAATTCCGCCACCTGGGCCTTTCTTATATCTTGTAGTTCAAAGAACGTGAGCGGAAAACGAGACTCGAACTCGCGACCCTAACCTTGGCAAGGTTATGCTCTACCAACTGAGCTATTTCCGCATTTTTCAATATATGTGAAGAGAAGGAGACTCGAACTCCCACGACATAACTGTCACTACCCCCTCAAAGTAGCGCGTCTACCAATTCCGCCACCTCTCCAAATCTATTTATTTCTGAACTTCTCCACTTCTTTGTGCCCAGAACAGGACTCGAACCTGCATGCCTCTCGACACACGCACCTGAAACGTGCGCGTCTACCAATTCCGCCACCTGGGCAAAGAAAGGATTTCCAATATTTCAAAGAGAGCGGAAAACGAGACTCGAACTCGCGACCCTAACCTTGGCAAGGTTATGCTCTACCAACTGAGCTATTTCCGCATTTTTCGTTTGCGGTTGCAAAGGTAGGGATTTTCTCTAAACGTGCAAACATTCTGCATACTTTTTTCGCAAGAAAATATATTCTTTACCCACTCCGAAAAATAATTTATTTGATTATCAACTCATTCTGTCACGGTAATCTTCATAAGAAAACTCTTTGTATATTTCGGCTGTTTCTTCTTTTGTCCACAATGCAATGGCAGGATGATGAATGCCATTGAACATGTTTGTCTTGACCATCGTGTAATGTATCATATCTTCAAATACAATCCGTTCACCGATGTGCAATTCATGATCAAAACTCCACAATCCCATATAATCGCCGCTTAAACAGGAATTACCGCCGAGACGGTAAACATAAGGCCCCTCATTTCCCATTTCCGCTCCGCGCACTGCAGGTTGATAAGGCATTTCAAGACAGTCGGGCATGTGGCAAGTAAAGCTGACGTTCAGTATGGCAGTTTTAATACCACGGCTCTCTACAATGTCCACAACCTCGGAAGTCAATACCCCCGTCTGCCAAGTAAAGGCCGAACCGGGCTCAAGAATGATACGCATATGAGGATAACGGGATTTCAGCCCTTGAAGCAAACGAATAAGATGTTCCGTATCATAATCTTTACGGGTCATGAGATGCCCTCCCCCTAAATTCAGCCACTTTATCTGCGGAAACCAACGGGAAAACTTCGCTTCAAGATGCTGCAAAGTATGTTCCAGTTCGAAAGAAGAAGATTCACAATGGCAATGACAATGAAAACCTTCAACTCCTTCCGGAAGAATATCAGGCAACAAATCGGCAGTAATGCCGAAACGGGTACCGGGAGCACAAGGGTTATATAACTCCGTTTCAACCTCAGAATATTCGGGATTAATACGAATGCCGCAAGAGATATTCTTTCCCTCAGCTACAACCAAGGGATAAAAACGCCGAAACTGTGACAGAGAATTAAAAGTAATATGACTGCTACAACGCATGATCTCGGGAAAATCCGACTCAGTATATGCCGGTGAATAAGTGTGTGCTTTACTTCCGAACTCTTCTAAAGCCAACCGGGCCTCGTATACAGAACTCGCCGTAGAATGTGCGATATACTCACGGAATATAGAAAAAGAACGCCACATAGCAAAAGATTTGAAAGCAAGGATGATTTCTACTCCTGCTCTATCGGCCACACTTTTTATCAGATTCAGATTCTTTCTCAACAACTCTTCTTCCATGATATAACAAGGAGAAGGAAATCGGGTAAAGTCTATCATATCGGAATATAAAATTTAGTAGTTAGTAGATAGAATAATGATGCAAAAGTACGTAATGTTTTCCAATATTTCCTACCTTTACGAAATGATTTGATTCTTCACAAAAAATTAAGAAAACGTTATGGATAAAGATTTAAAGAAAGTAGTGATTCTCCTGGCGCATCCCAACATGAAAGAGTCACAAGCAAACAAGGCATTAACGGATGCTGTAAAGGACATGGACGAAGTGGCTGTATATAATCTGTACGAACTGCACAATGAAAGCACTTTCAATGTGGACGAATGGAGTAAAATCATTTCACACGCTGCTGCTGTTATCTATCAATTCCCATTTTATTGGATGTCCGCACCGTCGCTACTGAAGAAATGGCAAGATGAGGTATTTACCTATCTGGCAAAAACACCTGCAGTAGCAGGAAAACCATTAATGGTGGTAACCACTACCGGTTCAGAGTTTGAAGCATACCGGAGTGGAGGAAGAAATCGCTTTACCGTAGACGAATTACTACGACCTTATCAAGTAGGTGCTATACACGCAGGTATGGTGTGGCAGACACCGATTATAGCCTACGGCATGGGAACAACCGATGCTGCAAAAAACATAGCGGAAGGAGCAAATCTATATAGACAAAAAGTAGAAAGACTCATTGGAACGGAAAATTCCGGAAACAATTGGTAAGTACTCCTGATAAAAGCTAATAAAATAGCCATTACACTAAAATTCTTATAAATGCAGATGAATACAAAGGTCAAATTGAACACTTATGATCATGTACATCCATCTGCATTTATAAGAATGTCCGGATTCCCATCCGGTACAATTAAAATGTGCTGAACGAAGTTCCAATATTTCTCATAATCGCTATTTCAATTCCAAAACAGTACAATAAAGCAAAAACAAGCACTATTTATCTCCCCCTTTTCTGAGTCGGCAATGAAAATTCCTGCCAATCACATTCGGAATAATCTCCGGCAGCTACCGTAACACGCAGCACTACTTCACCATTTTTCAATTTCTCGCCACCATATACGGTAGCAGTATAACGTATCCCCTCACCGGGAGCTATCTTTTCTATCATCACCGACGGAGAAATATAAATATTCTTCATCCCGGTTATCTCTTCAACCGTAGGTACGATATCATAGACGGGAGTACGTCCTTCGTTCACCACTTCGAAAATCACCTTACTATTTTCACCGGCATCAATCACATGATTACGGTTCGTATCGATAAAACGGATATTCCGTATCCTCAAATCCGGTATCTGTGCCGGACGCTGAGACTGAGGTTTGGAATTATATCGTTTCTCCGTTATTTCCACATAACCCTCTTCCCTGTTACGAGGTGTCGATACGGCATTCCCGATAGCAGCACCGGCAACGGTTCCTACAATAGTACCGATAGCCGAACCGCGATAACCACCTCTCCATCCATGATTATTCTCACCGATAAGACCACCGATAGCACTTCCCACCGAACCTCCAATAGAAGCTCCCGCCACAACGGCTCCGGGATTTCCGGACATACGTCCGCTAACACAACCACTCAATAAAAAAGTGGACAAAATCATCCAAACAATTAGCTTCTTCATGGCTCACTTATTTTGTGCTTCCCGCAAAAAAAGTACGGCAAGCGGTAATTATGAAATATCACCCTATAACTTTAAAACGTGCAAAGCGCAATAATAGTTGCTTCTCACCTGCATTTTTAAAGCGAATAGTAGCTTTGGCATTATCACCGTTTCCTTCTACTTGCAGCACCTCTCCCAACCCGAAACGTTCATGCTCGATTTGTTGTCCCGGCTGCACAGATACAGGCAAAGCTCCACCAACAGCAGCCGGCGTTCCGGATGAACGGACAGATGACACAGTACCAGCCGCAGAAGAAACTGTCGGGTCTATCTTCTTCAAATTACGCGGAGACAACGTTGGATTAATAAGTTGTACTTTGGGACGTTCGCGACGGAAACGTTCGGCACTTTCATCTATCTGCCTTCCCAATCCGGCTTCATGCGGCAATTTTAGAAAACGAGTATCGATATCCCTAAGGAAACGACTCGGGGTACCGAATTCCATCTTTCCATAACGGAAACGGGTTTTGGCGAATGAAAGAAAACAATGCTCTTCGGCACGGGTAATGGCTACATAAAACAGTCGTCTCTCCTCCTCCATCGCACGGGGAGAATCTCCGGCCATCCCACTTGGAAAAAGATTTTCCTCCATTCCCACCACAAACACATTGCCAAATTCAAGTCCTTTAGCAGAATGAACGGTCATAAGAGTTATTTTTTCACCGTCTCCCTCCTTATCGGAATCTTGATCGGTAAGTAAAGAAACCTCCGAAAGAAAATCGGTTAAAGACACATTGGGATTCCCTTCTTCCTGCCGGACAGCACAAAAGTCATTAATACCGTTAACCAACTCCTCTATGTTCTCCTTGCGACTTAAATTTTCGGGCAGATTATCCTGACAGACATCATTGATAATGCCGGATTGACGAATAATTTCCGTACCTATTTCATAAGCATTCTTCTCGCTTTGTGTAGAGATGAACTCTTCTATAAGTCCACGAAAATCTTGTAATTTATTGTGTGTACCTTTATTAATAGTAAGACCATAAGTCAAAGGTTCGCAAAGAACAGCCCATAAGCTGACATTATTCTCCGTAGCAGCCGCTATGATTTTTCCTACCGTAGTGTCACCAATACCACGGGCAGGATAATTAATGATACGCTTGAAAGCTTCCTCATCATTAGGATTTACCACCAAACGAAAATAAGCAATCACATCCTTGATCTCTTTACGCTGATAAAATGAAAGTCCGCCATAAATTTTATAAGGCATTCCCCGTTTACGCAAAGCTTCTTCAAAAATACGGCTTTGGGCATTCGTACGATACAAAATAGCAAAATCGGAATAAGAATAGTCGTGCTCACGACGCAAAGCCGCTATTTGATTCGTCACAATATCCCCCTCTTCCACATCACTGTAAGCCTGAAACACACCAATAGCCTCTCCCTTTTCCTTTTCGGAAAACACCTCCTTACGTATCTGCCGCTCATTCTTCGCAATCAAGCTATTGGCAGCACAAACAATGGTTTGAGTGGAACGGTAATTCTGTTCCAGCTTGAACACTTTCGTATTCGGATAAATCTTCGTAAAATACAAAATATTATCAATATCCGCTCCCCGGAAAGAGTAAATGCTCTGAGCATCGTCGCCTACCACACATACACGCTGACTCTCTTTGGTAAGCTGGAGCACGATGCTGTGCTGGGCATAATTCGTATCTTGATACTCATCTACCAACACATAGCGAAATTGCTCACGATAACGTGCCAGTACCTCCGGAAAATCACGGAATAATATATAGGTATACACAAGCAAATCATCGAAATCCATAGCTCCTGCCTGGCGGCAACGTTCCCAATAACGACGATAGATATCGCGAAGTGCAGGAACCTTGGCTGCCTGATCTTCTGTAAAGGCTTCCTTATTCGCTGCATAACCGGAAGGAGAAACCAGATGGTTCTTGGCATTAGAGATACGCGCCTGCACCATACCGGGCTTATAGGTCTTTTCATCCAACCCCATCTCTTTGATGATAGAACGTAAAAGACTCTTGCTATCAGCCGAATCATAAATAGTAAACTGTGAAGTAAATCCGACATGCTGGGCTTCGGCACGAAGAATCCGCGAAAAAACAGAATGGAACGTTCCCATCCAAAGATAACGGGCACGCTGCTCGCCTACCTGACGGGCGATACGTTCTTTCATTTCACGTGCAGCTTTATTAGTAAAGGTAAGTGCCAAAATATTCCATGGATTATATCCATTCTCTAACAAATGGGCTATTTTATAGGTCAGTACACGTGTCTTACCGGAACCTGCACCTGCTATCACAAGTGATGGCCCGTCATTGTAAAGCACCGCATTACGCTGACTTTCGTTCAGTTCTTCGAGGTAGTTTCTTTCCATAGCGGCAAATTTATAACATTCATTTGACAATATATAGAATTTTATATACTTTTGTGACTTAACCTCAAAGAAAACAAGTATGATAAAAAAGAGTCTCTCTTTAGTTGCCATCTTCATCATAAGCATGACAATAGGAACATCACAACTCATGGCACAAAAACAGGACCGCGTTGGAAAACTCCTGAAGTTCTTGAGTGATAATGAAATCGAAAAATTTCAAAAAGGCCGCGAGAAACTGGACGAGAAAACAGCCCAGACATTTGCCGCCGAGGTAGAACTAATGGATATCATGACTCGCCTATGGACTCAACCGGACAGTAAAAGCGCCATTGATTACTATCCTGCTTATGCTAAAGCCGTCAAAGGAAGTCTGCCGGCTATTTGCAACGAGACAGAAATTGATTTTGGCCCTCTGCGAGACCGGACAAACAGTGTAATAACAGAAATTCTGGACGCTTCAAATGATAAGCTTTCATTGAGTAAACAACTGATAGAAGGGGCCAAAAATGGTAAATATCCGATTCCACAGGCGCAAATGGATATTTTCTATAAAACAAGAGAAGATGCATTAATGAAGGATCTGGAGGAGAAAAGCAGCACAGCCAAATGTGAAAACTACTTCAATGAATTTCCGGAAGGTAAGTATAAAGTGCAATTCATGAGTGAGTATAACCAATTACTATACAACAGCGTGAAACGTGCACCGACCCATGCCAATTTTAAAAACTTCTTCGATAATATAACCTTGAACCGTTACTACAACGGAATGTCCAACCGTAAATATACTCCGGAAGTACGTGCGCTGTATGATGATTATCTTTTTTCCATGATACAACAGGCGGGAGCACTCGCATCTAAAAAACAATGTATTGACGAGTATGAGAATGCCGTCTATCTGGAGGAAGGCAAGCGAAAACACACTGTAGAATTGGAATATACCAAAGACAGTGTGGATTACGAATTGATGAAACCGGAGATAAACAGTAGTAGTAAGCTAGAACTAATCCAAGGATTTCTCCTGACCCATAAGTATAGAGAATTTCGCGACAAAGCACATGAACTGCGCAGTCAATTCGAAGACTCGGTAATATGGATTACTCCTTCCTCTACGAAATATTATAAAAAAGGGATGTTGATGAAATCGGAAGCAAAGCTGAATAATAAAATTACTACGGAAGTATATTCCTACTTGCCAAACGGGAAACCTGCCGGTATCGATATTACCAGTGGCAATATGCAATTTCACACATCATTTTTTTACGATGCACAAGACAGATGTGCACAAGAAATACAGATAAATACGAAAACCAAAAAAGAGATATACAAAAGAGAGCGGACATTCAATGCCGGAGGGACGGTGCAAAGCGATTCATTGAAATACACAGATGGTAAACTGATATTGAGAAGTTACAACCGGCAAGGAAAACTGATAGAAGAGAAAGAATATCATAAAGACGTAATGCTCTCATCGACGGTACATCAGTATGATAGCAAAGGAGAAAAAGTAAAATCACAATACGTATTGCCACTCCCCAAGAATCCGTTGCCTACACAAATCAGTTCGCGAACAGATGTATATGAATACGACAAATACGGCTATCTGACAAAAATTGTCTCCACACAAATATTGGTCAATAATGAAAAAAGAATCTGCTCGCAGTATTTTATGTACGACGAATATGGCAATCAAATAGATAGTGACATGTATTATGAATATGACCCAACCGGACAATGGATACGTAAAACAGCAAAAAACAATCCGGAAATAACAGAACAGAAAGTAGTCAAATAAAGAACGCCCGTTTTTAATCACGATTAGAAGAGCCTGCCTAATTTTTTCTCAAAACAATGTGAGCAAAAATTAAGCAGGCTCTAAACATTTACGGCTTTTCATATGTTAATAGGATATATACATAATAACCAAACATTATGAATACATTATTAATGTCTTTAATATTTATGACCATGACTTACGAAATGCCTAAACTTCCATACGCAAACAATGCGCTGGAACCTGTAATCAGTCAGCAAACTATAGATTATCATTATGGTAAACATCTACAAACCTACGTAAACAACCTCAATAGCCTGGTACCCGGAACGGAATTTGAAGGCAAAACAGTAGAAGAAATTGTAGCGAAAGCTCCGGATGGAGCTATCTTCAACAATGCCGGACAAGTACTGAACCATACATTATATTTCTTACAATTTGCACCGAAGCCTTCAAAGAAAGAGCCATCGGGTAAGTTGGCAGAAGCGATCAAACGTGACTTCGGAAGTTTTGAAAATTTCAAGAAGGAATTTAATGCCGCCGCAGTAGGCTTATTCGGTTCGGGATGGGCTTGGCTGTCTGTTGACAAAAACGGCAAGTTACATATCACCAAAGAAGCTAACGGAAGTAATCCGGTACGTGCAGGCTTGAAACCGCTATTGGGCTTTGACGTGTGGGAACATGCTTATTACCTTGATTTCCAGAATCGCCGTGCAGATCATGTAAACGCTTTATGGGATATCATAGATTGGGAAGTAGTTGACAAACGAATGTAATAAACCCTTTTTTATTTAATTCATTAGAGAACGCCGTCTTGTTTAAGATGGCGTTTTTTTTATCTAATCTATGTTTCAATGCTGTTCTGCCAGACAATAAGAGTATTCATTATTAAATAATTGATATGCGGACACACTGAAATACTCATCCGCTAACTCATTTTTACAAATATAAATTATATATTTGTATCGACTAACTAAATTAGACCATCTTCCTTTGAACAAGAATAGAAAAAAATTACTATGTACTTTTGCTATCATTGGAATTATTCTTCCTCTACATTCGCCCTACAGCCATGCACAGGAAATTATCAATTCCAAAGAGGAAATATTGTTCATTACTTCCTACAATTCGGACAGCAAGCACACTTATGATAACATAAACTCTTGTATCACGACTTATCAAAAATTGGGAGGTACCTGTCCGGCTGTAGTGGAGAACATGAATGCCATCAGTTTGGAACATGCCTGGAGATGGCCGAAAATAGTAAAAAACATCATAGACAAGCATCCCAAGGTAAGCTTGATCATACTGCTTGGCGGAGAAGCATGGAGCGGCTATTTTTCATTGGAGGAAGAAGAATATAAAAAAATACCGGTGTTATGCGCCATGGCTCCCCGCCATAGTTTCGACCTGCCTTCCAAAGAAACGAATGCCAGTACCTATCTCCCCGCCAGTATCGACTTGCTGGAACGCATGAAAGGTTTTAACGTGAAAGCATGTTACGCTTATAAATATCATGTAGACCGTGACATACACCTGATAAGGAATTTCTATCCGGAAATGGCACATCTTGCCTTTATCTCCGATAACACCTACAACGGACTGGCTCAATTGATTTACGTCAAACAGGAATTGGAGAAATATCCGGAAATAGGTACCACTTTCATCGACGGACGAAGACTCACCTTAGACATGGCGGCACAAAAGGTACACAATCTGCCGGACAACTCTGTCGCCCTACTCGGTATATGGCGGGTAGATATGCAAAAGATGACCTACATCAACAATTCGGTGTATGCTTTCTCACATACCAATCCGACACTGCCGGTATTCAGTCTGACAGCTACCGGAATAGGATACTGGGCCATAGGAGGATACGTCCCCGATTACGAAGACATCGGTCTGAAAATGGGTGAAAAGGCTTATCGGATATTAGATTTAAAAGAAAACCCCGAACCGGAATTGAACACATTACCATGCCGGTATGTGTTCGATGCAAAAGTATTAAAAGAATTGGGATTTGAAAACAAAGAGCTACCGGAAGGGGCTGTTATCATTAATAAAGAACCTACTTTCTTTGAAACTTATAAAAACGGAGTAAGGGTTGTTACCGGCATCTTTTGTACCCTATTACTCGGATTGTTCGTTTCTTTGTACTATTACTTCAAAACCAGAATTCTAAAAAACAACTTGGAAGAATCGGCAAAACAACTGGAAACAGACAAGAAAAAATTGGAAGACAATGAAATCGAACTGCGTCATGCCAAAGAACGCGCAGAAGAAGCCAATCGGATGAAAAGCGCCTTTGTTTCGAACATGAGTCATGAAATCCGTACTCCCCTCAATGCGATCGTAGGTTTCTCCAGTCTGCTGACAAGTACGATAGAAGCATCCGAAGAGCAAAAAACATACATCTCGATTATTCAGACCAATTCGGATCTGTTACTCCAACTCATTAATGATGTGCTGGATGTCTCCCGCTTGGAATCCGGCAAGCTACAGTTCGATTATGAATGGTATGATCTCATCGGTCATTGCCAAAATATGGTAATGTTAACCAACCAGAACAAGGCAGTAAATACAGAAGTCCGTTTCGATTCTCCCCTCGAATCATATACGCTTTATACCGCCCCGCTCCGTCTTCAGCAAGTCATTATCAACTTGTTGAACAATGCACTGAAATTTACTCCCGAAGGCGGAAGCATCATACTGAGTTTCGAAATAGACGAGACAGACGGCTACGTCCTCTTTTCGGTCACAGATACCGGATGTGGCATACCGGACGATAAACAAGAGCTCGTATTCAACCGTTTTGTGAAGTTAAACGAATTTGTACAAGGTACCGGACTGGGGCTTTCTATCTGTAAACTGACCATCCAACAGATGGGTGGAGACATTTGGATAGATCGCAATTATAAAAACGGAACCCGCTTCGTATTCTCGCATCCAATAAAAAAACGGGAAGAGGAAAACACAGAAATACAATAAAAAAGTATTCGTTTTATTTTTTTTCTGCTTCTTTTTCATTTACTTTGCCACCGTAAAGACAAAGGGGTGCCCGGCAAGACGGGCTGAGATCATACCCTGGAACCTGATGCAGTTAGTACTGACGTAGGGATTGTGTTACTTCATTACCGCTCTCCATATTAATAGCACTCTCTTTGTATTTACTTTCGTTATCATCAATAAACCTAATTTTGTAGCGATGAAAGTACAAGTTAACAACAAAGAAGTGGAAATAGCCGATACTTCTACCATTACGCAACTCACCGTACAATTGGAACTTCCCACTCAGGGCATTGCCATTGCAGCGAATAACAAAATGATTCCGCGTACGGACTGGAACAGTTTCACACTCCACGAGAATGACAATCTGGTTATAATTAAAGCTGCTTGCGGAGGATAGACTATGATCAGCCTGCAATTTATTACTCACCATACCGAGAAATATTCTTATCTGGATTCTGCCCGCATGGCACTTGAAGGCGGGTGCAAATGGATACAATTGCGTATGAAGGAAGCGCCACTGGAAGAAGTGGAAGCCGTTGCCCTACAATTGAAACCAATGTGTAAGGAACATGACGCCATTCTGATACTGGACGACCACGTGGAATTGGCCCAAAAGCTGGAAGTGGACGGAGTACATTTGGGTAAAACAGACATGCCGGTAGCCGAAGCCCGCCAACTGCTGGGCGAAGCGTTCATCATTGGCGGAACAGCCAATACATTTGAGGATGTAGAAATGCACTATCGTGCAGGAGCAGACTATGTAGGTATAGGTCCATTCCGTTTCACTACTACCAAAAAGAACCTGAGTCCTGTCTTGGGAATAGAAGGATACACTTCCATCATTTCACAGATGCAACAGGCCGGAATACAACTTCCGGTAGTAGCCATCGGCGGTATCACTTATCAGGATATTCCGGATATCATGAGAACAGGAGTCAACGGTATTGCTTTATCCGGTACCATACTGCAGGCCGAAAACCCTGTAGAAGAGACCACCCGGATCTTGTCAATCCCCCTTTAATCTCCTTCCCTATTATAAATCATCATTCATAAATTATAAATCATGAAACAGCTTATTATTGCGGGACGTGAATTCAACTCCCGGCTATTCCTTGGTACAGGAAAATTCAACTCAAACGAGCTGATGGAACAATCTTTACTTGCATCGGGTACTGAAATGGTAACGGTGGCCATGAAACGCATAGATATGGATAATAAAGAGGATGACATGTTAAAACACATCATTCATCCGCACATCCAGTTGTTACCCAATACATCGGGTGTACGAAATGCGGAAGAGGCCGTATTTGCCGCACAAATGGCACGCGAAGCTTTCGGAACGAACTGGTTGAAGTTAGAGATTCATCCCGACCCGCGCTATCTGCTTCCGGATTCGGTAGAAACATTGAAGGCTACCGAAGAATTGGTAAAACTGGGATTTGTCGTACTTCCCTACTGCCAGGCCGATCCTGTATTATGCAAACAATTGGAAGAAGCCGGTGCGGCAACTGTAATGCCCCTCGGTGCACCCATCGGAACAAACAAAGGTCTGCAAACCAAAGAATTTCTGAAAATCATCATTGAACAAGCTAATATTCCGGTAGTGGTAGATGCCGGAATCGGTGCACCAAGCCATGCCGCCGAAGCAATGGAACTGGGCGCAGCAGCTTGTTTGGTAAACACAGCCATTGCCGTAGCCGGTAACCCGATAGAGATGGCTAAAGCCTTCAAACAGGCAGTTGAAGCGGGTCGAATGGCTTATGAAGCCGGATTGGGAATGCAAATCGACAACCTGATGGCTGAAGCCAGTTCGCCATTAACTGCTTTTCTTAACTCATAGACTTCCATGCTAAAAAGATATCATAACATACTATCACTTATCACTAATTAACAATTGCTTATAACATGGAACAAAAGATAAAATTTCCCCGTTCAGAGAAAGTATATATATCGGGAAAACTGTTTCCCGACATACGGGTAGCCATGCGTAAAGTGGAACAAGTGCCCAGTACGACTTTCAATGGCGACGAAAAGATTATAACCCCTAACCCGAAAATATATGTATACGATACCAGTGGGCCTTTCAGCGACCCCGAAATATCCGTGGATTTGAAAAAGGGGTTACCCCGTATGCGTGAAGAATGGATTCTGAAACGTGGTGATGTGGAGCAACTGCCCGAAATCACTTCCGAATACGGCCGTATGCGTCGTGATGATAAAAGTCTGGATCATCTCCGTTTCGAACATATCGCCCTGCCATACCGGGCTAAGGAAGGAGAGCACATCACCCAAATGGCATATGCCAAACGGGGAATTATCACTCCGGAAATGGAATATGTAGCCATCCGTGAAAACATGAACTGCGAAGAATTGGGCATCGAAACCTATATCACACCCGAATTTGTCCGCCGGGAAATAGCCGAAGGCCGTGCCGTGCTACCCGCCAACATCAATCATCCTGAAGCGGAACCAATGATCATCGGCCGTAATTTCCTTGTGAAGATCAATACGAACATCGGTAACTCGGCCACTACTTCCGGTATCGACGAGGAAGTAGAAAAAGCCGTATGGAGTTGTAAATGGGGTGGAGATACACTTATGGATCTTTCCACCGGAGAAAATATTCACGAAACGCGCGAATGGATTATCCGTAACTGCCCTGTACCGGTAGGCACCGTGCCCATCTATCAAGCATTGGAGAAAGTGAACGGTAAGGTAGAAGACCTCACTTGGGAACTTTACCGCGATACCTTGATCGAGCAATGTGAGCAGGGAGTGGATTATTTTACCATTCATGCGGGTATCCGTCGCCATAATGTGCATTTGGCCGACAAACGTCTTTGCGGTATCGTAAGCCGTGGCGGAAGCATCATGAGCAAATGGTGTCTGGTACACGATCGCGAGAGTTTTCTCTACGAACACTTTGATGACATCTGCGACATCTTAGCACAATATGATGTAGCCGTTTCACTGGGCGACGGACTGCGTCCCGGCTCTATCCACGATGCCAATGATGAAGCACAGTTTGCCGAACTCGACACCATGGGAGAACTCGTTGTACGTGCTTGGGAAAAGAATGTGCAAGCATTCATCGAAGGTCCGGGACACGTGCCCATGCACAAAATAAAAGAGAATATGGAACGTCAGATCGAAAAATGCCATAATGCACCGTTCTACACGCTCGGTCCGTTGGTCACGGACATCGCTCCGGGATACGACCATATCACATCGGCCATCGGTGCAGCCCAAATAGGATGGTTAGGTACAGCCATGCTCTGCTATGTCACTCCGAAAGAACATCTGGCGCTTCCGGATAAGGAAGACGTACGTGTAGGGGTCATCACTTACAAGATAGCCGCCCATGCCGCCGACCTTGCCAAAGGACATCCCGGGGCACAAGTTCGCGACAATGCATTGAGCAAAGCCCGTTATGAATTCCGTTGGAAAGATCAATTCGACCTTTCACTCGACCCGGAACGTGCTTTTTCTTATTTTCATGCCGGACGTCACACAGACGGAGAGTATTGCACCATGTGCGGCCCCAACTTCTGTGCCATGCGTCTGAGCCGTGAACTCAGAAATACTAAAAAAGAAGAATAAAGCAAATATGGAGAGAATAGACGAATTCCGTAATATGCTGTTGGTGCATATTTCCGAATTAGATATAAAGCCATTGGTAAAGGAAATCAACTACCATCCGGAATATTTCCCCGACATATACCAACTGACTTCCGACAGTAAGCCACTGGTATCATGGCGCGCCTTATGGGTGTGTGAAAAACTGAGTGAGATACATCCGGAATGGTTCATTCCGCTATACGGAGAACTGACCGACCGATTGCTGACTTGCAAACACGACGGTTCGAAACGCCTATATCTTTCCATACTTTTCAATCTTCCGATACAAGAACCAATATCGGTCCCCCTGCTGAATTTCTGTTTCGACCGTATGTTTTCACCTGCCGAAAGCATCGGTGTGCAAGCCTTATGTATCAAGATGGCCTATCGACTCTGCGAAAAAGAACCGGAGCTAATGGGTGAACTACGCATCATACTGGAAAATGCCGAAACGGAATTCTTCACAAAAGGAGTAACTACTGCTATCCGAAACACATTGAAAAAAATGGGGAGGAAGTAGTCAGGGGAAGAATTTAGTAGTTAAGTAGTCAAGTAGATAAGTAGTTGAATGATCAAATAATTAAGTAGTTAAGTAGTAGAATCAATATGTTTTCAGAAGAATTAGAAAAAATATCATGGGAGGAGACGACGAAAGCCATCTATTCCAAAACAGATGCCGACGTACGTCGTGCATTAGGCAAAGAACACTGTGATGTGAACGATTTCATGGCACTCATATCACCTGCCGCCACCCCTTATCTGGAAGTAATGGCGCGACTCAGTCAAAAGTACACAATGGAACGTTTCGGAAAGACGATCTCCATGTTTGTTCCCTTGTACCTCACCAACTCATGTACCAATTCATGCGTTTATTGTGGTTTTCACATTAGCAATCCTATGAAACGCACCATATTGACTGATGAAGAAATCATAAACGAATACAAAGCTATCAAACGGCTCGCTCCTTTCGAGAACCTGCTGCTGGTAACAGGAGAGAATCCGGCAGCCGCCGGAGTGCCCTACATAGCACGCGCTTTAGATTTGGCTAAACCTTACTTCAGCAACCTTCAGATAGAAGTGATGCCTCTCAAAGCGGAAGAATATGAAGAACTGACCTATCACGGACTGAACGGTGTCATCTGTTTTCAGGAGACATACAACAAGGCTAATTATAAAACCTATCATCCACGCGGCATGAAGTCCAAATTCGAATGGCGCGTCAACGGTTTCGACCGCATGGGACAAGCCGGCGTACACAAAATCGGCATGGGAGTGCTCATCGGCCTGGAAGAGTGGCGTACGGATGTTACAATGATGGCTTACCACCTGCGTTATCTTCAAAAACATTATTGGAAAACCAAATATAGTGTCAATTTCCCACGGATGCGTCCTTCGGAAAATGGCGGTTTCCAACCCAACATCATCATGAACGACCGCGAATTAGCACAGTTGACCTTTGCTATGCGCATCTTCGATCACGATGTAGATATCTCCTACTCCACCCGCGAAAGTGCCGAGATACGTAATCATATGGCAACATTAGGTGTAACTACCATGAGTGCTGAGAGCAAAACAGAGCCGGGCGGATATTACAGCTATCCGCAAACCCTGGAACAGTTTCACATAAATGATGACCGCAAAGCCGTGGAAGTGGAAAGAGATCTGAGAAAACTCGGTCGCGAGCCTGTATGGAAAGACTGGGATCAAAGTTTCGACAATCTGAAAAGAGTATAGTAACATCAACACTATTCATTCTACATTTACCTCAAAAGAAGCTTGAACAGTAGTTGTTTCTCAATTGTGATACGAACGTCTCACATCTATGATACGCGTGTCGCTCAATTGTGAGACGCTCGTCTCACAATTGAGAAAAGATAACTACTACGGTAACTTTTCATTTAAACTACAACAGCTTTTCATCTAAGCTATGCAACATCATTATCAACTATAAAAACATTTGAATATGCGTTATAACCGTCAAATCATGCTTCCCGAAATAGGAAACGAAGGACAAGCCAAGCTGAAAGCGGCCAAAGTATTGATAGTGGGTGTCGGCGGGTTGGGATCACCCATCGCTCTCTACCTAACAGGTGCCGGAGTAGGTACTATCGGACTGGTAGACAATGACGAAGTAAGTATCAGTAACCTGCAACGGCAAGTGATATACACCGAAGAGGAACTTGGAGATTTCAAAGCCGTATGTGCTGCTATGCATCTTACCGCACTCAACAGCGAAATTACTGTGAACTCCTGCCCGGGACGCCTAAATAAAGACAATGCAAGCGAACTTATCAGTGATTATGATATAGTTGTGGATGGGTGTGACAATTTTGCCACGCGTTATCTGATCAATGACATCTGCATAGAACAGGGAAAACCCTACGTCTACGGAGCCATCTGTGGCTTTGAAGGCCAAGTATCCGTTTTCAACTACGGAAATACTCCCAAAACATACAGAGACCTTTATCCCGATGAAGAAGAAATGCTACGCATACCTCCCCCGCCCAAAGGAGTATTAGGGGTTACTCCTGCTATCACAGGCAGTGTAGAAGCCACTGAAGTATTGAAAATAATCTGTGGTTTTGGAGAAGTTTTGGCAGGTAAATTATGGACAATTGACCTGCGGACATGGCAATCTAACATATTTTCACTATAAACGTTGGCATCGGATATAGTTAATTGCTAACTTTGCTAAACAAATTGTTTAACAAAAGAAATGAAGCTCATTGTAGTTACCACCCCCACCTTCTTCGTTGAAGAAGACAAAATAATTACTGCTCTTTTCGAAGAGGGTCTGGACATTCTACACCTTAGAAAACCGGAAACACCTGCTATGTACTCAGAACGTCTGCTGACGCTGATACCGGAGAAATTTCATCACCGTATCGTTACGCACGAACATTTCTACTTAAAAGAGGAATTCAATCTGATGGGAATCCACTTAAACAGTAGAAACCCTAAAGAGCCCCATGACTATGCAGGGCACGTAAGTTGTTCGTGTCATTCGGTAGAAGAGGTGAAAAATAAAAAGCACTTCTACGATTATGTATTCATGAGTCCCATCTACGACAGTATCTCGAAGGTGAATTATTACTCCACTTACACAGCCGAAGAACTACGCCAAGCACAGAAAGATAAAATTATCGACTGTAAAGTAATGGCGCTCGGTGGCATTAATGAAGAAAATATATTAGAAATAAAAGATTTTGGTTTCGGTGGTGCCGTAGTACTCGGAGACGTTTGGAATAAATTCGATGCTTGTTGTGACCGTGATTATCTGGCAGTAATAGAACACTTTAAAAAGTTGAAAAAGCTGGCTGATTGATATTTATAGCAATTCGATATAAGAACTCCCACTTTACTCTTAATGAATGAAGCGGGAGTTTGTTGCGTCAGCAAGGCAGTTAGGCCATTTAGAATTTATATCCTAAAGTAATAGCACAGTTTATATTTTTAGGGTTAGAGTCAAGGTTCAGATCTGCCAGTTTCACTAAACCAAACTGACCATCAATACCTACAATAATCCGACCGAACTCGGCTGCAACACCCACTCCCAAACCGGCATCAAAACGATCAAAGGCGTCACTTCCGAAAGTTTTTTCCTTGATATCCGTCTTCGATCCACTTATACTCATTTTGGTTCTGGTTTTTCCTCCTACTCCACAAGCTAAATATGGACCGGCGCTTACCACAATATTCGTATTATTGGCCACATTGAAACGCGCTGCCGCCATAATCGGCAATTCAAAATACATTGCATTGAACTTTACTTCAGCTTCATTACCGGAAACAGTTGCACTGAACTTAGCCCCCTTTTGGGACAAAAACAAAGAAGGCTGTAACAACCACGTATCGTTAAAGGCATATTCCATCCCTACCCCCAATTTAACACCAACCTTAGCACTCACATCCAAATCACCCGTAAAGTTACTGATATTCATACCGACTTTAGCATTCCAGGAAACTTGTGAAAAACCCGCTAAAGACAATAAAGCGAACATCACTAATAAAATACCTTTCTTCATAATTTTAATGTTTTTAATTAATATAAAGTCATTTTCTGTGTTAACAATGTTACAAATATATTATTTAAATACATTAAAAACAAACATATTGTTAATAATTATACAACAAATAGATATTACATACAAGAAAAGGGAATTCCCTATTTATTGGAACTCCCTTCCCTATTTCTGATTTGAAAATAAAGGATCTTCGCTTTAATCTTTCAAAACCGGTCTGTTAAAATTCATAATGAAAACCAAAGCTCAAGTCTTCACTCTGCAAACTGATACCAAAACCGTCTTCAGTCACCGAATAATCATCCCTGAAGCCCACGAAGCCACATTTAGCAATAAGACTAAAATTCTTATTCAACTTTAAAGCAATCCCCGGCTTCAAACCGATTTCATAACCATTGGTAGCTTTATCAGCACCTTTTATACGATTGGTTGAAAATCCCAGACCACCGTCAATAAACAGTCTGACAATCTTATTCTCATAATAAGAAAAACGTGCATAAGGTGCAATAGCAACGCTATTTCTTTTCATTTTCTCAAAATAATCGTGTGAATAAGAGAACGTAACTCCTACCGCCCACTGTTCATTAAGGTTATAACCGACTTCGGGGGCAATTGTAAAATTAGTTCTATTGGCATCACCATTACGCCATAAATTAAATACACCACCCATGTAAAGATCTTGAGCATTCACAGACAAGGCTGCCACCATTACAAATAAAGACACTAACAGTTTTTTCATTTTTCTTTTGTTTTAAATTAAACATAAAATAGGCAAGTTCATGTGTCTATTTATTTCGGGGCGCAAAGATATAACAAGAGTTTTGACTAAACAATATTTTAGTTAGTTTTTTATAAAACTTCGAAATAGATAAATAAAAAAGGGAAGCCGTTTTTAATGGCTTCCCTCTCCAAGATATGATTATAAACGTTATCAATCTTCTAATGCTGCCTGTGCCGCTGCAAGTCTCGCAATGGGTACACGGAATGGAGAACAACTTACATAGTTCAATCCTACTCTATGGCAAAACTTCACAGATGAAGGTTCACCACCATGTTCACCGCAAATACCACATTTCAAATCCGGACGAACCGCACGCCCCTTTTCCGTAGCCATACGAACCAACTGGCCTACACCGTTTTGGTCGAGCACTTGGAATGGGTCTACTTTCAGAATCTTCTTTTCCAGATAAACCGGAAGGAAAGAAGCAATGTCATCACGAGAATAACCGAATGTCATCTGTGTTAAATCATTCGTACCAAATGAGAAGAACTCGGCTGAAGAAGCAATGCGATCGGCTGTCAAAGCAGCACGTGGAATCTCAATCATCGTACCTACCTTATAATCAATACGATCACCAACCTCTGCAAAGAGTTTTTCAGCCTCAGCACGAATCACGTCTTCCTGCTGCTTGAATTCATAAAGGATACCGGTCAACGGTACCATGATTTCCGGATGTGTCTCAACACCTTCTTTCTTTAATTCGAGAGCAGCACCAAGAATGGCACGAGTCTGCATCTGAGTGATTTCCGGATAAGTATTACCCAAACGACAACCGCGGTGACCCAACATCGGATTATGTTCGCAAAGCGATTCTACACGCTGTTGGATATATTGCAAGCTTACCCCCATTGTATCTGCCATTTCCTGTTGTCCTTTCAAATCGTGCGGAACGAACTCGTGCAAAGGAGGATCGAGCAGACGAACAGTCACCGGACAACCAGCCATTGCCTTAAAGATTCCTTTAAAATCCGCTTGCTGGTACGGAAGAATTTTAGCCAACGCTTTACGACGTCCATCCGCGTTCTCAGCCAGAATCATCTCACGCATTGCTTTAATCTTCTCACCTTCGAAGAACATATGTTCCGTACGACAAAGACCGATTCCCACAGCACCAAAATCACGGGCTACTTTTGCATCATGCGGAGTATCGGCATTAGTACGTACCTGAAGTTTCGTATATTTATCGGCCAAAGCCATCAATTCGGCAAAATCACCGGAAAGCTCGGCAGCTTTCGTTTCTACTTTACCTTGATAAACTTCACCCGTACTACCGTTCAACGAGATATAATCGCCTTCTTTTAACAGAACACCGTCTACTTCTACCGTGCGTGCCTTATAATCGATATTCAAAGCACCGGCACCGGAAACACAACATTTACCCATACCACGTGCTACTACGGCAGCGTGAGAAGTCATACCACCGCGAGCAGTCAAGATACCCTGTGCAACAGCCATACCGGCAAGGTCTTCAGGAGAAGTCTCCACACGTACCATTACCACTTTCTTACCTCCGGCAGCCCATTCGGCAGCATCATCGGCAAAGAATACAATCTGTCCGGTTGCAGCACCCGGAGAAGCAGGAAGTCCGCGAGTCAGCACTTTCGCCTGTTTCAAAGCATTTTTATCGAATACCGGGTGAAGAAGCTCATCCAGCTTATTGGGTTCAACACGCATTAGAGCGGTCTTTTCGTCAATCATTCCCTGATGGAGCAAATCCATGGCAATTTTCACCATAGCCGCACCAGTACGTTTGCCGTTACGGGTTTGCAGGAACCACAATTTACCTTCCTGTACAGTAAACTCCATATCCTGCATATCGCGGTAATGATTTTCAAGTTTAGTCTGCAATGCATCCAGTTGTTTGTAGATTTCGGGCATAGCCTCTTCCATAGAAGGAAATTGAGCGGCGCGTACTTCTTCAGTCACACCGGCCAATACAGCCCAACGCTGAGACCCTATTTTAGTAATCTGTTGCGGAGTACGGATACCGGCCACCACATCTTCGCCCTGTGCATTAATCAGATATTCGCCATTGAACAGGTCTTCACCCGTAGCAGCATCGCGTGAGAAGCAAACACCGGTAGCAGAAGTATCGCCCATATTACCAAATACCATTGCCTGTACAGAAACGGCAGTCCCCCATTCATCAGGAATACCTTCCATTTTACGATAAAGGATGGCACGCTCGTTCATCCATGAATTAAATACGGCACAAATAGCTCCCCAAAGTTGTTCATAGGCACATGTCGGAAAATCTTTTCCTGTCTGTTCTTTTACAGCAGCCTTAAAGCGCTTCACCAGTTCCTTGAGGTCTTCTACTTCAAGCTGATTGTCCAATTTCACACCTTTAGCATGTTTCACCTCTTCAATGATAGCTTCGAACGGATCGACATCCTCCTTGTTCACAGGTTTCATGCCCAATACCACATCGCCATACATTTGCACGAAACGACGATAAGAGTCCCATGCAAAACGGGCATTACCGGTTTTGCGGGTCAATCCTTCCACCACCTCATCATTTAAGCCCAAATTCAAGATAGTATCCATCATACCCGGCATAGAAGCACGCGCTCCGGAACGGACCGAAACGAGCAGAGGATTTTCGATATCGCCGAATTTCGACTTCATCAGTACTTCTACATTTGCAATGGCTTTTTCTACTTCGTCTTTTAGGAGAGCTACGACTTTATCTTGTCCCAATTCATAATATTCGGTACAAACGTCTGTTGTAATTGTAAATCCGGGAGGAACAGGAACCCCGATAAGATTCATTTCTGCAAGATTGGCACCTTTACCACCCAATAGATTTCTCATACCGGCCTTGCCTTCCGCCTGGCCATTTCCAAAGGTATAAACTCTTTTTTTGTCCATAATATGCATTTAAAGTTATCTAATTGTGATTTTTTCTGTTCGCAAATCTAAGTATATTTCACAAACCAGAAAACTTTTCATGAAAAAAGTTTCTATTAAAATGCAATTTCGACATTGCAATCTTTATTATTTCATCTGATAGAGAGAAATCCCGAAAAAATACCTATTTTTGCGAAATAATTTATTAGATTGGTGTAAAAGTGGCAAGAAAGAAAAAAGAACTTCCCTTATTAGAGAAGGTAACAATTACGGATGTGGCTGCCGAAGGAAAAGCCATAGCAAAAGTAAACGACCTGGTGATTTTTGTTCCTTATGTAGTACCGGGTGATGTGGTAGATCTGCAAATCAAACGGAAAAAGAACAAATATGCCGAAGCAGAAGCTGTGAATTTCCACGAATATTCTTCAACACGTGCCGTTCCTTTCTGCCAGCACTATGGCATATGCGGTGGTTGTAAGTGGCAAGTGCTTCCCTATGCAGAGCAAATCAAATACAAGCAGAAACAAGTGGAAGATAACCTGAGAAGAATCGGAAAAATCGAACTGCCGGAAATTTCTCCGATATTGGGTTCCGCCAAAACCGAATTCTATCGGAATAAATTGGAATTTACCTTCTCGGACAAACGCTGGCTCACATACGAAGAAGTAAAACAAGAAGTGAAATACGACCAGATGAATGCTGTAGGATTCCACATTCCCGGAGCATTCGACAAGGTGCTGGCTATTGAGAAATGCTGGTTACAGAATGATATATCCAACCGTATCCGTAATGCGGTACGTGATTATGCTTACGAGCACAACTACTCTTTCATCAATCTGCGTTCGCAAGAAGGCATGCTTCGCAATATGATTATCCGCACCTCTTCTACGGGTGAGCTAATGGTTATTATTATCTGCAAGATCGTAGAAGACAGTGAAATGACACTCTTTAAGCAACTGCTGCAATACGTGGCAGACACATTCCCGGAAATTACTTCTCTGCTATATATTATTAATAATAAATGCAATGACACCATCAATGATCTGGATGTCTACGTTTTTAAAGGTAATGACCACATTTTCGAAGAAATGGAAGGATTGCGCTTCAAAGTCGGTCCGAAATCATTCTACCAGACCAACTCCGAACAAGCATACAATCTGTATAAGATAGCCCGTGATTTTGCCGGACTGACAGGAAACGAATTGGTGTACGACCTTTATACGGGTACGGGAACTATTGCCAACTTCGTGTCCCGCCAAGCTCGCCAAGTGATCGGTATCGAGTATGTACCCGAAGCCATAGAAGACGCCAAAGTGAATGCCGAAATCAATGGGATAGACAATACCTTGTTCTTTGCCGGAGATATGAAAGACATGCTGACCCAAGAGTTCATCAATGAATATGGTCGTCCGGATGTTATCATTACTGATCCTCCACGTGCCGGAATGCATCAGGATGTAGTAGATGTTATCCTTTTTGCTGAACCAAAACGAATTGTATATGTTAGTTGTAATCCGGCTACACAAGCACGTGACTTACAGTTGTTGGACGTGAAATATAAAGTAAAAGCAGTACAACCAGTCGATATGTTCCCACATACACACCATGTTGAGAATGTCGTTTTACTCGAACTCAGATAAAAGAGAAAATATGGCTAAAGAGAAAAAAACAAAAAGAAGTGCAGCCGAAAAAGCCAAAGCACAATATACGGGATATACGGTAAAAGAGCCTATGGAACTGATGGAGTTCCTCGCCAGCAAAATGCCGGATGCCAGCCGCACAAAGTTGAAATCATTGTTGAGTAAACGTATCGTATACGTTGATAAGGTTATCACCACACAATTCAATTTTCCGTTGCAACCGGGCATGAAAATAGAAATCAGCAAGGACAAAGGCCGGAAAGAATTCAGTAACCGCTTGCTAAAGATCGTCTACGAGGATGCCTATATCATCGTGGTGGAGAAAATGGAAGGACTATTGTCCGTCAATACGGAAAGACAGAAAGAACGTACGGCATATACCATTCTCAACGAGTATGTGCAACGTTCGGGAAAGCACCACCGTATATATATCGTACATCGTCTGGACAGAGACACTTCGGGATTGATGATGTTTGCCAAAGATGAAAAGACACAGCATACCTTACGTGAATATTGGCATGATATCGTGACAGACCGTCGCTACGTAGCAGTAGTTGCTGGTGAAATGGAAAAAGATCATGGAACGGTAACCTCTTGGTTGACCGATCGTACACTCTACGTAAGCTCCAGCAAATATGATGACGGCGGTTCGAAATCAATCACTCATTATCACACAATCAAACGTGCTAACGGATATTCATTGATGGAATTGGATCTGGAAACAGGACGCAAGAATCAGATTCGTGTACACATGCAAGACTTAGGACATCCTATCATTGGTGACGGTAGATACGGCGGAGAAAACACTCCGAATCCTATCGGACGCCTTGCCCTTCATGCATTCAAACTCTGCTTCTATCATCCGGTGACCAACGAATTGATGGAATTCGAAACTACATATCCGCCGGCATTCAAGAAACTGTTTCTGAAAAAATAAGAAGCGGTAAATGAAATACCCATATATATAATGATAATGCCCCGTAGCAAAACGTGTTACGGGGCATTATCATTATATATGGCAAGATACCTATTGGCATACTCACACGATTTTAATTATCCATTTCTAAGGAGACACTGAACTCATATGTACCATCGGCATAAAGTTCCCCGTTCAGGAATCGGCCGCTGACATATACACCTCTTATTTCCAACATAGGATGATCCCGTCCATAATCCAGATACAAAGTTCCCATGTCTATCCACCAGCGAACAGGTAAAGTAGCCGCTCTTCCTCCACCACCATCAGCATAATAATACTGCTCATCGATGGCATAATCGTTTCCTTTGAAAGTAATGCCGCTTTCCACATTATAAGGGCCTACCGCGAAACCCAGATCGCCCACCCAAGTACGATCTACAATATAGTAATAAATAGATTCGTCATCTTGCTCACAAGACGAGAAACTCAAAATAGCCACCGTCAATACCAGTAACAGTTTTATGTGATTCAATACTTTCATATTCTTTTCCTATTCCTTTCTAAATGTCACCTCAACTCCATCCAATTTACCGGAAAGATAATTCTGGCGCACCCAAACATTCTCAAAATAATGTACTTTGCCTGCACCATAGTTAAGCTTAATCCCTTCCATTTCCTGATCTATCCATTCCCAACTAAGAGTATAAGTCAGAGTACGCGCAGGAAGCGACTCCCCCAACCGATAATATTCAAATCTTTCCTGTCCACTTCTGTCTGGAGTAAATTCCAATTGATGCACACAGTACTCCGTATCATTATCAGTTTCATACTTTTCCGTCCATATTTTATTACATAACTTTTCATCGCTGTTACGCAAATAATCGTCCGTGTAATAAATATCGTCACCGCAAGCTCCTAAGCCAAGCACTAATATCAATAATAACAATGCCAATCTTGTACAGTTTAATCTTTTCATATTCTTATACTTTTTTGTTAATAATACATCGACAAATATAGCGTTTTTAATCTACTGTATGTAAATAAAGCTTGCTTTTTCTTATCTTTGCAGCCATAAACGTTAAACTTTTTACATGAAAATTCTTTGGCTCGACTTAAACAGTTCTTATGCTCACTCCTCATTGGCGCTACCGGCACTACATGCACAGATGGCTACCAACGACTCCTTCGAATGGGAAATCGTTTCAGCTACCATCAATGAAAACGTAGGAATGGTGACAAACAGTATCTATCATCACCATCCGGATATTATAGCAGCAACCAACTGGTTATTCAATCATGAGCAACTGTTACACATTCTCTCAAGGGCCAAAGCATTACTACCTTATTGCCGCATCGCTCTGGGAGGTCCGGAATTTTTAGGAGACAATGAAGACTTTCTACGTAAAAATCCTTTTGTCGATTGTGTATTCCGGGGAGAAGGTGAAGAAGTATTTCCTCAATGGTTACAATATCAAAATCAACCGGAACAATGGGATACAGTCACTGGACTATGCTACCTCGACAAGAAAAATCTGTATCACGACAACGGTATTGCCCGTGTAATGAACTTTGTTCATCTCATCCCGCCGGAAAAGAGCAGTTTCTTTAACTGGAGCAAACCATTCGTACAATTAGAGACAACACGAGGATGTTTCAACACTTGTGCTTTCTGTGTAAGCGGTGGAGAGAAGCCGGTACGAACACTTCCAATAGAAACAATCCGTGAACGCTTGATGGAAATTCACCGACATGGAATAAAGAATGTCCGTGTACTCGACCGTACGTTCAACTACAACAACAAGCGGGCCAAAGAACTACTAAACCTGTTTCTTGAGTTTTCACCGGATATCTGTTTTCATCTGGAAATACATCCCGCTTTACTTTCCGAAGAATTGAAAAAAGAACTGGCCGGACTTCCTAAAGGTTTGCTACACTTGGAAGCCGGTATCCAAAGTTTGCGCGAACCAGTACTGGAACAGAGCCGTAGAATGGGACGCTTATCTGATGCTTTAGACGGATTGAAATATCTATGTTCTTTGCACAATATGGAGACTCATGCCGATCTCATTGCCGGATTGCCTCTATATCATCTTTCTGAAATTTTCGAAGACATACATACTCTGGCTGAATACGGTGCAGGAGAGATTCAACTGGAATCATTGAAATTGCTTCCCGGAACGGAAATGCGGCGAAGAGCCGAAGAACTCGGCATTCAATATGCTCCTCTTCCTCCCTACGAAGTCCTACAAACAAGAGAAATCAGTGTAGACGAATTACAAACAGCCCGTGTGCTCTCGCGCTTACTGGATGGCTTTTATAATACTCCTACCTGGCAAAACATCACTCGGACACTGATGTTGGAAAACGAACATTTCTTGCATCATTTTCTGGATCACCTTATGCAAATCGGCTTGATAGACCAACCACTGAGCTTGGAAAAAAGAGGATTGATTTTGTATGAATTCTGTAAGCAAAATTATCCGGCCTATCAGACACAGGTCAGCATTGCTTGGATAGAAGCGGGCATGTCACTAAAGAAACTTCCGGCAGAAAAAGTAAAAACGAAACGACAAATCCCTCCCGAAACGTGGATAACCATTTATGGCAAGTACAAAGAGACATTACGCTTATGTTTCCTGCCCGCCAATCAAGAAGGACAAGCAGGATACTGGTTTGGATTTGAATCAGAAATACAAAAGGCAGAACCGGTATTTAAAGCGCTCACAATGTGATGTAGATCACCCTTTCATTTAATATCTATAAAATCTCATTTCATGGTAGTGCTATTAACATACAACACTCTGTTCCAACAAAATTACGGTTCACATGATTCAATTTCATATAATAATATAGTTGATACACTACTGAAAACGAACAAATTAAAACGGATTAGAATAAATTAAGATATTTCAATTCCATAACGGTACAATTAATACGAGAACCGTCATGGCCATCACATGCGGCAGAAAGTAGTTTCAATTCCATTATATATCTTCACAGTACTACCCAATTCTGCTGTAAAGCTAGGAATTATTCGAACTGATTTATAACCGTTCATCACTACATTTGCTCCATTTTTAATTGTCACATTCTCAACACTTATATTAGAATGTTCATAGGTCTTATTAGATGTTATTGTTACATTCTTTATAATACCATCAAAAGGAGATGAAGGAGGTATTTCTCTTTTAATCTTTATTGTTTTTGAATTTCCCAAGACACCACCATATCCAATAGGAGTAACTACTATCTTATCTCCATCTCCTGTAGTCGCATCATACTTTATCTTAATGGTTCTTTTATCCTTAAAAACTCCTCCTCCCCATGATTTTGGAGTATCCCATTGACAAGCGTCCATTTTCATATGTACAATAGGATACTCTAAATCCGTCACAGAAGCATTCTATAATACCAGACTTTCCAAATGGAAGGTTAATATTAATGATTAAAACCAGTATAAAAATACTAATCAATACTGATCCAGCAAATAATATAGTACCCCCCCAACGGAAGTCGAGGCGAAAAAATATTGATTTTATTGAGTTGATGCTATCTTTAGAAATTCTATATTATTATCCTTTATGAATATCTCAAGGTCATTCTTTAGCCGACTGTCCAATTTTAGTTCATTATTCCAAGCAGGGAGTCTTTTATTACGAACAAGATACTCCAAAATCAAGCAATATTCAACAATCAATGGGTTATCGTCTCCTGTGTTATACCAGCATATCCTAAGTTTATTAATAGATAATTCACGCATCTTCTTAGGCCACAATATACCTCTTGAAACCTTCTGTTGTTTTCCGTAAATTCTTCTTTCCAAACCACCCTGACGATGTACCAGTCTGCCATCCTTCATATGTCCAGAACTCCCTATATAAACAATACTCTCTTCATTTTCACAACAAGCATACACAATGTAAACACCACAACAATCATTAGGTACTTTAGCCTCTTTACATTTAGTTTTTAAATTATCACCAGAACTAAAATAGAAAGAACCACCTACATATATTTTAGATAAATCAAACATACTGTTTATTTTTAATACCGCAAACATACAAAGAAGAAATGAACAATCAAAGAGTATGTAAAAAGAAAGCCTCGGTCCCGAAGAACCAAGGCTTCACCACTTGTCGCTACAAGTAAGCTTCTACAATATTATAACAATAGGAATTATATAACAGCTCCCAAAGATATACCTGTTCCATTACCCAATCCTATTGTCCATGCAAACAGTTTACTTTCCGGACGGCCATGAATAATCACCGGACACATACTGGCTTTATTCTTTATACCGTGTATCGTCACCAATTTCTTTTTCTTATTCATATAGCTTAAGTCAAATTCCACTTTTAAAGTATCATCATCGGGTAATCCGGCTTCCCGCATTTTATGTTTCAGTGTTTCCGTCATCAGGTCATTGCTCTCCCGATCATCATAAAAATAGAATTTCTGCTCCTTCTTTCCATTTCCTTCTATCAACCGTTTAATAAAAATCGGGGTAGCGAGCCTGAAAAAAGCAGGTTCTTCCGTAAACGTCGGCTCCCGTTCGAACGTAACCTCTTTCACCGAAAGCCCACAGAACATCTCAGGGTCCGACAAAATTGTATCTATCAACACCTTGAGATATTTGTTCTCATAAAAGCTGATAAAAAGAGTGGCACCTTTTGAAAAGTTATAACCTTTATCCATAATCATATTTCCACCTAAAAGCCAAGAAAAAGAATACAAAAAGATTTTATCATGTATCTCATTATTACCAAGCCATTTATGTATCGTACCGACTATCTTCTGCTGATAATCGAAAGGAACAATAACATCATTCGGAGTGGTTCTTAAATATATACGCATAATTCTGTTTCATTTATTTTCCACGCAAAGGAAAGATTTTATTTCAAAATAAAGATACATTTCATGAAATAATATAGCAACAATGTTGCTAAACATAAAAAAGCGTATTTCTATTTTATCCCTTGATGTCTATCACCGTTTTCTCATTATTATCTTTGCTTGGTCCTGATTGATCTCTATTTCTATTTTAACATTGTTAACGGCTTTTTCCATATACCATTTTCCGTCAGACAAAGAATATATTTTTTAAAACTAAAGAATGCATTCTTTATCCACAAGAATACGCTTTTAACAGCACATTAATATTAATTCTTTATACGAAGAAAAAACGACTTTTCCGCCGATACGATACATCTAATATACAACTGATATATAACACTTTAGCTTACCGATTACATATTTCTTCAAACTATGCAGATTTTTCCGGTTCTAAGGACACTTTGCCTATACTTATCAAATTGACAACTTCGGGAAAATTCCTATCTACTCGAATTCCACAATAATACGCTTTAGGTAGAATCAATCCGGTGAAAAATAAATGGTACGTCTGCATTTCAATTACTAACATTTATTCTCTACCTTTGTGCTATAGATTGAAAGACAAAATTTATAGAAACAATGAAAAAGTTTATCAAGGGCTTCCGGTTCACCCCTTCCAATTACCCGGACGAGATAGAAGATAAAATACAGAAATATAGAAAACAGGGCTTAAAACTTCCTCCCAGAAAAGTACTCCGTACACCGGAACAGTTGGAAGGTATACGCGAAAGCGCCAAAATCAACACCGCCTTGCTGGATTACATATCCGAAAATATCCGTGAAGGGATGTCCACCGAAGAGATCGATCGCATGGTTTATGATTTTACTACCAGTCACGGGGCCATTCCGGCTCCACTCAATTATGAGGGTTTTCCCAAGAGCGTTTGCACAAGCATCAACGATGTAGTGTGTCACGGAATACCGAGCAAAGACGAAATTCTACGAAGTGGAGACATCATAAATGTAGATGTTTCTACCATATACAAAGGATATTTTTCGGATGCTTCGCGCATGTTTATGATTGGAGAAGTCAGTCCGGAAATGCGTCGGCTGGTACAAGTCACCAAAGAATGTATGGAAATAGGTATCGCCACTGCACAACCTTGGGCACGGTTGGGAGACGTAGGTGCCGCCATCCAGGAACATGCCGAAAAAAACGGATATAGCGTGGTACGCGACCTTTGCGGACACGGAGTCGGGATGCAGTTTCATGAAGAACCCGATGTGGAACATTTCGGCCGTCGGGGTACAGGCATGCTGATTGTTCCGGGAATGACATTTACCATAGAACCGATGATAAATATGGGAACATACGAGGTGTTCGTAGACGATGAAGACGGCTGGACCATATGCACCGATGACGGACTGCCATCGGCACAATGGGAAAATATGATCTTGATAACAGAAACCGGAAACGAAATTCTGACCTATTGATTTATGGAGTTGATTTTACTCATAGTTGTCATCTTATTATTGGCCGGTCTTATCATCCTGATACTGACCAGAAATAACGGACAGGCACAAAACGAACAATTACAAACCGCCTTGCGGCTGCAAATGCAGGAGAATCGCGAAGAACTGAACCGCAGCATCCGCGAGCTCCGCATGGAGATGACGCAAACCATTAATCAAAGTATGCAGCAATTACAGGATGCATTGCACAAAAACATGATAACTAATGGCGAATTGCAACGGCAGAAGTTCGATACAATGGCACGCCAACAGGAAATGCTACTGAAATCTACCGAAAAGCGTTTGGACGACATGCGGCTCATGGTAGAAGAAAAGCTGCAAAAAACGCTGAACGAACGCATCGGACAATCTTTCGAGATAGTCCGTTCGCAACTCGAAAATGTGCAAAAGGGACTGGGGGAAATGAAGTCTCTGGCACAGGATGTAGGCGGATTAAAGAAAGTACTGAGCAATGTGAAGATGCGGGGCACTTTCGGCGAAGTGCAGTTAGGGGCATTGCTGGAACAGATGATGAGCCCGGAACAGTATGATGCCAATGTGAAAACCAAGAAAAGCGGAACAGAGTTTGTGGAGTTTGCTATCAAACTTCCGGGTAAGGACGATGCTAACAGCACTGTATATCTGCCCATCGACGCCAAATTCCCCAAAGACGTGTACGAGCAATACTACGACGCTTTCGAAGCCGGAGACACCGCATTGATCGAATCGTCCGGAAAACAATTGGAGAATACCATCAAGAAAATGGCAAAAGATATTCATGACAAATACGTCGATCCTCCTTTTACCACCGATTTTGCCATTCTGTTTTTACCGTTCGAAAGTATCTATGCGGAGGTAATACGCCGGACAGCGCTGGTAGAAATGCTGCAAAAAGAGTATAAAATAGTAATTACCGGTCCTACCACTTTGGGTGCCATCCTCAACAGCCTGCAAATGGGCTTCCGCACACTCGCCATCCAAAAACGGACGGGAGAAGTATGGACTGTTTTGGGAGCGGTAAAAACCGAATTCAGTAAATTTGGCGGCTTGCTCGAAAAAGTGCAGAAGAACCTCCAAAGCGCAGGAGACCAACTGGAAGAAGTAATGGGAAAACGCACCCGTGCCATTGAGAGAAAACTCCGCCAAGTGGAACAACTACCTCATGAAGAAAGCCAAAAAATTCTACCGATTGACGACGGAGAGGACGAATAAATAAAGCAAATACCCACACTATAATACAAACAGAACTCCGAAAGTTTTCATATTCAACTTTCGGAGTTCTGTTTATTCTGGGTATCCATATTAAGATACTATCTGGAACGGACTTCTCTCCTCATAAATACAATATAAGATATAGCAAAACAAACAACAGTGGCAGCTATCAACCCCGTCAATTGCGACCAAACAATCATTATACTTTCTCCCAAAGGTAACGGACTGGGAATGGCTCCCTGCAATTGCTCCATTGTCAACGGTCCCAGACTTCGGATAGAAGGCATCAGCAATGTTGTGGTCGCTTCATTAAATAACTCACTTGGTGCCAACCGCATCAGTCCCAAAATGAATTTCTGATAACTGATCTGATGATATACAGACACCATACCAGATGGACTCAACGCCTTGGCCACCACATTGACTATCATTGCATAAAACACGCTGAAAAACAACCAAACTGCAACCGAAGCCAACGCAGAAGTTGCAGCTTGACGAAAGCAAAGAGAAAACAAAATAGATATATTCAACCAGAATGCCACATAAAAAATACCAGTGATAATAAAAAGGATGATCCTCCAGAACTCTTCCGGCGTAGGAGGAATGCCAATAGCGATCAATCCACACCCCATCACCAGTAATCCAAGTGCAAACAATAAAGCACCTATAATTATCAATGCTGCCACAAACTTTGCATTGATAATACAATCACGATGGATAGGCTGTGCAAGCATACGGCTGAGTGTTCCTTTATTCTGCTCGGAATTGACAGCATCAAAACCAAGTGCTATCCCCAGTAAGGGACCTAAAAAATTAATGAAAAGAACAAATGAAGGCAGCGTTCCATCCGATACCGTAAAAAGTTTCAAAAAAAGAAACGAGCCATCCGGATCATCGGGCTTTATTGCTGCACCGATATTGGTAAGGGCCGTATACAAAGCTCCCATGCAAGTCAATACAATGATGCTTATCAAAATGATAAAACGCAGACTGTGTACATGATCGGCAATCTCTTTATGGACAATAACCCAAAACGGATGTTTTACTTTATTCATTTTACAACCCTCCTTCCATAAAGTATTGATTATAAATATCTGTTAATTCGCGATGTTCCTTTTCCAATTCGGATAGGTTGATGAGTGCAACAAGCTTCCCTCGATTAAATAAACCGACATTGTCACATACCTTTTGTACCTGATCCAAATTATGAGACGAAAACAATACAGTCAACTTTTCCTCACGACTTAATTGTTTAATAAGAGAGATAAATTCCTGAACCCCTGCAGGATCTATCCCCGATGTCGGCTCATCCAATATTATTATTTCCGGATCTTTAATTAAGACATCAGCCAATCCCAATCTTTGCCTCATCCCACGCGAGTATTTCCCGGTTTTCTTCTGCATTTGTTCACCCAATCCTACACGAGCCATTAGTTCTTTAGCTTTCGCCTGAGCTCTCTCCGGCATCATTCCATTCAGGGCAGCCGTATAGACCAGATTTTCAACACCCGTCATATCATCATAGAAACCAACATCTTCGGGCAAATATCCGATTTTTCTTTTTACCTCTATGGGACGTTTCGTTGCATCAATACCACAAATAGAGACGCTGCCCGAAGTAGGTTCCGTTAGTCCGAGCATCATAAGAATCGTAGTCGACTTTCCGGCTCCATTAGGGCCAAGCAAACCGAAAATCTCTCCTTTCCCGACCGACAAGCAAATATGATCTACTGCTGTAAAGCTCCCATATTTTTTTGTCAAATCAGTGAGTACGATTACTTCTTCACCCATAATCTACCTCCTCCCATATTTACGGAACAGAAAATAAACGCCTCCAATAGTAACAACGATGACAAGTGCCCCCATCCATCCCCATATCAAGGGAGTTTTGACCGCTATCCGAAATTGTGCATTGGCATTTACTTCAGGAGTTTTGGCATCTATTGTCACCACATAATCACCGGGAAGAGCTTTCGATGAAGCTTTAAGAATAGCGGTCACGTTGGCAATAGCCCCCGCTTTCAATGATTCAACTTTAGAAGGCTCAAAAGACACCTCCCAATCAGAAGGCTTACGCGATGTCAACTGAATATCTTTCAGCATAGACGAACCGGAATTTACAATTTCCAAGTCAATACGTTTGGTATCTCCGGCCGTAATGTCCGAACTCAATAATCCTTGCGGTGTAGTCAATTCCATCTGAAACGTACCTGTAATGGCAACTTCCAATGCCAACTCGGCAGAAGTACTTTTAGTTACAGCCCGCACAGGAATTTTATATGTACCGGTTTCTGTATTAGCAGCAGGAGTAATTTCGATAGTAATATTCTGACTTGCATTAGCTTCAATCTGTGCAGAAGTAGCCTGCTTGTAGTTTGGTTTAAAAATGACATTCCAGCCTCTGGGAGCATCGGCCATCAAGGCATAAAGTTGCTGATCTGCAGTTTGATTTTTCAGTGTAGTGCTAAAAGTAAAATTTGCCTTGGAATTACCTTGCATATTGGGTTGATCTGTTGTAAATTCGCTCTGATAGGTACCTTGCTGTGCTACAATAATGGAAAGTGGAAGTTTCGCCTCGCCGGCTGATACTAAAAAGTTGTAATTACCTCGATTTATCTTTAGCGGTACATTCACCGTTAAACTGAAATTCTTTTTTTCATTGGGCAGTACAGCTAATTGTTTGATATTCCAACTACCGGATTTTATATCGTATTTCCAACTGGACGGCAATCCACTCAATGAGATATTCTCATTATAAATCTCACTACCATTATTTATTAAATCGATACTGTAGTTAATACTTTCTCCGGGCGATACTGAGATTTTCGTGTAAGGAGAATAAAGTACTACATTGTTTGAAATAGAATCGGATGCTTGTGTGTGACTCAAGGGAAATATTCCCAACATGATTACTAAAAATAATAAATAATTAGTTCGCATAGTCATATAAAATATATAGGTTAATAATTAAATATGAATTGTCGAATTGGGGTCTCAAAAATAGAAATTAGGTTAATTATCTGATGTTAAATGATATAAAAGAATATAATTGCGCGTTTTCTTCTTGTATTTTTTAACAAATAAAAAAGTAGTAACATAGATAGCAAAAGATTACACATAAGGATAATCTCAAATTATTCCATAACGGTACAATTAAGACGAGTATGACTATATCTAAAAACAATAGCGGATCAACGTTTCAATTCCACAACGGTACAATTAAGCCACACATTAAATATTCAAAAAAAGACATCTAATAATAAGCAAGTTACCCAATAAACAACACCATTTTATAACATCAATTATGTCGATGGCTAATCGTGTAAAAAACATGGAACATCGACACAATAGCTATTTCACTGTATATCAACATTTCAAAGAAAAATTTATATATCAATCCCGATTAATCAGACTATACAAACGATTATCGACAACTAAATTACAAATAAAATTCTGACATAATTTTATTTCTTAAGAAAAAAATAAGTAATACATAAGCATACATTTTCATCTGATCAATCAGAGGCTTTCTATTTAATAAAACTATATCAAAACCCAATATAACAATTAATATTTCTCTTTGCGTTCAAACTCCCCCTCGTCCGTATAATACTTCCATGTACCTTTAGGTAAGTTATTGGCATATTTCCCGCGAAGTTTCAGTTTTCCATTTTCATAATATTCGCGATAACGTCCATGACGTTTCCCTTCTTTTACTTCTGCTTCACTTTTCAGTGCACCTTCCGGATAAAACTCCCGCAAAACATTTCCTTCAAACTTCTCGACATAAAAACGCTTCAGTTCACTCATTTGCTCTTTTTCCGTAGCAACATCCCCATCCATTTCCTCATCTTCTTCATCCGTATCAATCGCAGCAATAGTTTCTTCGGGAGCATATGGACTATAATCCATCACATACTGCAAAGAAGCCGACTCCTTATTACCCACAATCTGCATTGTCCAATAAGGAAATGAATACAAAACCTCCTTATTGGCCCGTATTTCATTCCATGTGGCAGTATTCATCATCGGTTTCAGCAGAGAATAGAACTTATGCACATCCGTATACAAAAAGAGAGTCGAACTCGAATTCAAATATGAAAATGCATTTTTAAATCCTAAGGTGTTTTTCAATAAGTTCTTCTGTTCATAATCTTCTACAAATGAAAGCAAAGACGAAGCCTTATTACTGAAAACCACATAATCATCTACATATGTATAATATGGTTTCTCGAACTTATCAAACAATCCTCCGAAAAACAAACGGAAGAAACCTTTCATTTCAATATAGTTGATCTCGAAATCTTTATAATTAACCGTTTTGACTTTAACCGGAGTACGCCGTTTAACTTTCTTTTCAATGAATTCCATATTCTTACGGGCATCCTTGATACTTTTTGCACCGATAGCCAAAATAAGTTCGGGCTCATGCCCCAACAAGCCCGGCTCGGACTGCGTAATGGCAAATTCTCCCGACATCCAACTCAGAAAGTTCTCTTCCAGAGAGATGCCAAACAATCCTTCGATCTTTTTCCGGGAACTCTTATAAGAATCATACAACGGTTTGTCATGAGTAGAAAGAGCACTCTCCAACTCTTTCACAAAAGTTATCGGATTATTAAAGCCGATATTAGTATAAAAAGCTGTCCGCCCAGACAAAATCTCATGCGCTTTCATTTTATGCCTTCCCGAATTCAGCAAAGCAATAACGTAAGGATCGGCTGTATCTTTTTGTAATGTATAACCTTTCACTTCCATCCTTTTTTTATCCGTATTGAAATAAAGACCGGCAAAATCCATGGAATTACTGAACATATCGATATACTCGTTTTTAGCCCCCAGATAGATAGCCATAAACTGAGGTAAACGTGCATAATTAATAAACACCCGGACAAGACCTTTGCCGGAAACCAACCTCTCGGCTTCGATAAAGGCACGATCAAGCCCTATTTTGGGTTTATCACGCGAATCAATGGCTGCTTCTACCAGTTTGGATGTATAAGAAGCCACAAAATGATTGTCAACAAAAGCCGTATAAAAAATAGCACGCGTATTCGGATCGCGCATTTCAAGAATATTAATGCCATTATAATTTCGGTTAGTGACCGAATTGCCAGCCATCGTCAGCACTGTCTCAATCTGATCTTTCAACAAATCGATTTTGGATGCTTTCTGCATATCCAGAATAATCAGAAAATCCCAATCGGAAGTACGAGTCTTATGAATTGAAATAAGCATATCCCGCTTACCGACAAGTGACAACAATACTTTGTTGCCCTTAACAATCGAATCCAATGTCTCCACACTTTTCGTTATTTCCTCAAAAGATTTCGCTTTCTTCAGGCATTGCCATGTTTCACTTCCACTGAACTTTTCCCAATCCTTGACCGGAGCGGACGATTGAATGATAAATGCAGCGTCTTCCGGGACTAAATAGACCTGCTGAATATTACGATCAGGGGAAAGAAATAAATGAACTATAGAGTATACCATATAAACTGCCAATGTCACCCCTATTACAAGCAAAATTCTCTTTATAGTTTTTCGTGCAGTATTCTTTTTCTCTCCGAAATCGAAACATTGTTCTTGCTGAACATCATTAAATTCATCCATCATAATCAGTTGTTAGCTTAAGTGAACAAAACTACAGAAAAAGATGATGCCTTACTCTTTTCTTCAGAAAAGAAACAGATTCTTTGGTTATCTTTTCTTCGGTAATACGAGATATAACACAATATACCCCAAAATACCTGCCAAAGCCGTACCGGAAAGTACACCAAATTTAGCTTGATTCAGCAATACCGGATGGGTTACACCGAATGACAGATTTGCAATAAACAAAGATACCGTAAAACCGATACCACCCAGCAAAGCAACACCGGCAATGTTTTTCCAGTCCATACCTTGCGGCATAGGCGTAAGCTTACTTTTAACTGCCAACCACGTAAAGAAGTAAATACCCAGAAATTTACCACACAATAACCCTAAAGCTACGGCAATGCTCACTTCCCCTATCACTTCTCCTCCACCACTGAACACCACTCCTGCATTCACAAAAGCGAACAGAGGAAGAATGATATAATTAACCACTCCATGAAGATTATCTTCCAGAGACTGTAAAGGACTGATCACGCGATCGGAAGCCGACTCCACTCTTTTCAACTGTGCTATCTGCTCATTGGTCAATACAATATCATTCTCACCCATAACCGGAAAAGTATTGATGATACGCCGGATACGTTCGATATATCTGCCTGCACGCAGTTGAGGTTTGGCAGGTATTACAAAAGCCAACAGTACCCCGGCAATCGTACTATGAATGCCCGATTGTAAAAACAGATACCAAATAACAACACCGATAACCAGAAAAAACAATTTATTGGCAACCGTCCGTTTACCGATGAAATAAAGTAAGATTAAAAGTAAAATAGCTACCAACAAATATCCATAAGCCACATGAGAGCTATAAAAAACAGCAATAACAAGAATACCTCCAATATCATCGACTACGGCAAAAGCCGTCAGAAAAATTTTCAGACTCAACGGTACGCGCTTTCCCAACAGGCTCAGTACTCCCAACGAGAAAGCAATATCCGTAGCCATCGGAATAGCAAGTCCCTGCCCACCCGGAGTACCCGGCGCACAAACAAATGAATAGACTAAAACAGGAAACAGCATACCACCACAAGCAGCGATAAACGGCAATGCCGCTTTCCGAAAAGAAGACAGCTCTCCTACCAACAATTCACGTTTTATCTCCAATCCTACCAACAGAAAAAAGACAGTCATCAATCCGTCGTTAATAAACTCGATCATTGTCAGATTCTGACCTCCATGAGAAAGCAGATTAAAATTGCCAATCCGGAAATGAAGTTCATGCGACAGGAATTCCTGATAGACAGGAGCCACTGGAGAGTTGGCAATAATAGCAGCAGCAATCGCTGTCAGAAATAGCAAAATACTCGCCGCAATATTCATGGACGAGAAGTGTCTCATTGTTCGCAAGATAGTCATGGTATATGTGTTTTAATAATAAGATTTAAAGTATTACTCAGTTTGCGCTATTCCACATAACTTCTCAGGGCAAGTTTCTTCACCCAAAGAACAAAAATACCGGTCAATATCAGATTCAATACTATTGTAAGAACTGAAATGAGCAGAGCAGGCCCTCCCAAATTATAACCGAGAGCAATAAAAATAACTCCCGCCCCCACTTCACCACGGGTAAACATACCGATGGATAAAGCCAATCGTTCACTGAATTTACGATCACGATAGAAAAAGACAGGAAATAACTTTCCTATATTAGATAGCAGAGAAACAATAAGTACATGAAAGATAATCACGCCCCAAGGCATCATCTCCTGCGAACCGGTAACCGAATATTCTCCGGCTTGAGTCTCCGCAAAATCAACTCCAATAAAATGAGGCATACTCATCCCTACCAGAAACATGAATAGAAAAGAGATTCCGGTAGCCACTTTATGTTCAACCGGTGTATCTATCTCTTTATGTTTCATAATCATACCTACTATAAATGCAGGCAGCAGCACCTCAATATGGATGCTTCCCGCTTCGCCATACAAACTTTTACTAATCAGATAGAGAGACTGAGTAGCGATAAAGACAAGGAAAGAATAAAACAAAATGGCTTTCCAATCTTGCCGCCAATTATATTTGCCCAACTGCTTCCAGCCAAATGACAACAACAAAAACACAATCAGGACAACAATAATAAGCTGCCAGCGCAAACCGATCATCATGATCTGGAGAGGGATCATCAAAAGAATGGTATCGAGATCATCGAAAATGGCAAGTACCTGAATTTTCTTATACATCCAACTGGACTTAAGACCGATAGCTGCCAACATAGTGAAAAGAATACCGGCAGAAGTCGGTGCGGCAAAACGGCTCAGTAACAAATTCTCTTTCCAAGCTTCCCAACTATTCCAAAACTCAGGTGGAAGCAATACAAACACATAATAGAGTGCAATCAGAAACCAAGGCATGGCAGCCGTGGCCATCGCAATAAAATAATCTTGCGTATAACTTTTCCAACGAGATTTATCTACTTCAAACTCCCTGCCCACATTAATCATAATGAAGCTCAGACAGACATAAAGCAATATATTAGCAACGGTTCTTACTGCACCAATTCCTTCTGTTCCTACCAACACTGGCAGAGACTGAGACAAGACAAGACCGGCTACCAAGAAAACCGAAAACGACAGAACTTTTCTCATTTTGTATCGTATATGTTAAAATAATTGCCAGGGAAAGCTCTGTAGACAGATGGCAATTACCTGGTGTATCTAAAACTATTTACAACGATATTTGTTCAAGATACACCCCCTTTTTAGCTATCATAAAAAAGGCTTAATCAAGTTTCAGTACGGCAAGGAACGCTTTTTGAGGCACTTCCACATTACCGATCTGCTTCATACGCTTCTTTCCTTTTTTCTGTTTCTCAAGCAACTTTCGTTTACGGCTGATATCTCCCCCGTAACACTTAGCCGTTACATCCTTACGAACAGCCTTAATGGTTTCACGGGCAATAATCTTAGCACCGATAGCTGCCTGGATAGCAATTTCAAACTGTTGTCTCGGAATCAGCTCTTTCAGCTTCTCGCACATGCGGCGTCCCATGTCATAAGCATTGTCAAAATGGGTCAATGTAGAAAGCGCATCGACGGACTCACCGTTCAACAGAATATCCAACTTCACAAGTTTGGACGGACGGAAACCGGCCGGATGATAATCAAAAGAGGCATATCCTTTGGAAATACTCTTCAATCTGTCATAGAAATCGATTACAATCTCCCCCAAAGGCATATTATAGTATAACTCCACCCGATTGCCGGATATGTATTCCTGCTTAATCAACTCACCACGTTTACCGAGGCAAAGTGTCATAATAGGACCGATATAATCGGTAGTAGTAATGATAGAAGACTTGATATAGGGTTCTTCGATATGATCTATCATCGTAGGATCGGGCATACCACCGGGGTTGTGTACCTCAGTCACGTGTCCCTGCTTATCATAAATATTATAAGAAACGTTCGGCACAGTGGTAATCACATTCATGTCAAACTCACGATCGAGACGCTCCTGAACAATCTCCATATGCAATAGTCCAAGAAATCCACAACGGAAACCAAATCCCAATGCCAATGAAGATTCCGGTTGAAAAGTAAGCGAAGCATCATTCAACTGCAATTTCTCAAGAGAAGCACGCAGATCCTCAAATTCCTCTGCTTCAATAGGATATACACCGGCAAACACCATCGGTTTCACTTCCTCAAAACCTTCGATGGCCTTATCGCAAGGACGGGCGATATGCGTGATAGTATCCCCAACCTTCACTTCCTTAGAAGTTTTAATACCTGAAATAATATAACCTACATCCCCCGTACGCAGCTCTTTACGTGGAACCATATCCATTTTAAGAACTCCTATCTCATCGGCATCATACTCTTTTCCGGTATTAAAAAACTTCACTTTATCGCCTGTACGGATCACCCCGTTCAAAATTTTAAAATAAGCAATAATTCCGCGGAAAGAATTGAATACAGAATCAAAAATCAGCGCCTGCAACGGTGCTTCTTCATCTCCTTTCGGATGTGGAATACGTTCGATAACAGCAGATAGTATTTCTTCAACTCCCATACCAGTTTTACCAGATGCACGAATAATTTCATCACGCTTGCAACCAAGCAGCTCTACGATTTCATCCTCCACTTCCTCGGGCATGGCACTTGCCATATCGCACTTATTGATAACAGGAATAATTTCCAAATCATGCTCAATAGCCATATAAAGATTCGAGATCGTCTGAGCTTGCACACCCTGCGAAGCATCTACAATCAACAATGCCCCTTCACAAGCAGCAATCGAACGTGAAACTTCATAAGAAAAATCGACATGTCCCGGAGTATCGATCAGATTCAGAATATACTTTTCACCTTTATAGGTATATTCCATCTGTATAGCATGGCTCTTGATGGTAATGCCTCTCTCCTTTTCCAAATCCATATCATCCAACATCTGACCGTTAGTTACCTGTATCGTATTAGTGAATTCCAACAGACGATCCGCCAGCGTTGATTTACCATGGTCAATGTGAGCAATGATGCAGAAATTACGTATATTCTTCATTCTTTTCTTATTATATTTCTTATTTTTTTAATGATTCGTCAACAAGAATTCTTGCCGGACATTTACATGTCTCCTTTCTTATTCCTTCAATTCGTTTGCAAATTTAGAGAAAAAAATGGGAATGTAAAACAAGTTATTAATTATATAGAGCAAAGGTCGGCAACAAGATAATACCATCGACTTACCATAAATAACATTCAGAACACATTCTATTTATTAGAATACAAAAAAATGCGTTGATCACATTCAGAATGTATCAACGCATTTTTTTATAAGTAAGTGATTTACCTTCTTAGATCAATTGAATGAAAAGTTCACCTTCAATTTCCTGAGTAGAGATCTTATCCTCTCTCAACAACCAACCAAGACCTAAAAACAAGTCTTTGTCTACTAACTTGGTTGCTTTTTTGATTTGCTTAGCGGTCAGACCTTCTGTACCGTTCAGTGCATTCCAGATTTTACCTGCAATTTCACCTGCTTTTTCTTTCAACATTTGCTTTAGAAATTTAAGTTCGACATGATGTAAAAATCGAAAGTTATATCAACTTTCAGATTTTATTTCAACTGCAAAGATAGTTATATTTATGTTATATAACACTTTATTGGTCGTTTTTTTGCAAAATCTGTAATAAAAACAGCTTTTTTAGCCTTGTTTCCGATTTTTTTCAAGGTATTCCGCCCAAATTCTTGCAGCTTCCTCTACCATCTTGGAACACGGACGTTTAGCATAATATTGCTCGGTCCGTTCTTCCGGAACAGACGAAATCTCCGCCCTTTTCTTCAACCCCAACAGTTCACCGCAATTCAATGAACCGTTTCTTTTCTTAAATTCAGCCGCAAGTTCTTGTACCAAAGCATAATTAGCAGCCTTCCCTTCCTTATCAGCACCGTCAACCGCACCTTTTTCCAGTCCTGCCAGTAGAAACATACCGCAAGCGGCGCCACAAGTTTCTCTCATTCTCCCGATACCGCCACCGAAAGAGGCTGCCATACGTAACGCCTGTTCTTCCGTAAATCCATATATATCGGCAAAAGCAGCTACTACGGACTGCGAACAATTATAACCGCTTTTGAAAAGCTGAGTAGCTCGTTGTATTCTATCTTCCATTTTTTATTTCTATCATTTAGTTGTGCAAAAGTATAAAAAAGTATCTTTGCAGAAGTAATTTAAATGAAGTAATATTATGGCTATCACTCTCGATATACAGTTACCACACTATCCACGCGGTTTCCATCTGGTGACGCGTGACATCATATCCCATCTGCCTGAATTACCTGAAAGTGGATTGCTTGTGGTGTTTATCAAGCATACTTCGGCAGGAATTACAATCAATGAAAATGCAGATCCGGATGTACGGTACGATTTCCAGACGTTCTTCAACAAACTTGTTCCGGACGGCGCACCTTACTTTGTGCATACACTGGAAGGCCCGGACGATATGAGCGCGCATATAAAGGCGTCTCTGATAGGTAGTTCAGTAACTATCCCTATCAAGAACCACAAGTTGAACCTGGGCACTTGGCAGGGAATTTATTTATGTGAGTTTCGTGATGGAGGAGATAGCCGCAAACTGAGTATCACCATACTCTGAATCCTCTAATCTTCCAATTCCAACATCATCGGGCAATGATCGGAATGTACCGCCTCATTCAATATACGTGCAGCCTTTAACATCGGTCGTACAGGTTCACTGACCATACAGTAATCTATGCGCCATCCCTTATTTTTCGCTCTCGAATTGAAACGATAGCTCCACCAGGTATACTCCTGCTTTTCAGGATAAAGCGTACGGAAAGAATCGACAAAACCGGCAGACAGGAAACGAGTCATCCATTCTCGTTCTTCGGGTAGGAAACCGCTATTTGTCGCATTTCGGATAGGATCATGAATATCGATCGGTTCATGACAAATGTTATAGTCTCCGCAAAGAATCAGCTTAGGGCGGGACTTTTGCAATTCTGTCACATACTGCTGAAAGGCTTCCAGCCATACCATCTTGAATGCCTGACGTTCATCGCCACTTGTTCCTGAGGGATGATATACACTCACAACAGACAAGTCTCCATAATCCGCACGGATAAAACGGCCTTCATTATCATATTCTTCAATTCCCATACCATATTCCACATGATCGGGCTCACGGCGGGTAAGGATAGCCACCCCACTATATCCTTTTTTCTGTGCAGAGTACAGATAGGCCTTATAACCCAATGCTTCAAACGCTTCTGCCGGATACTGTTCCGGTTGCAATTTAGTTTCTTGCAGACAGAGAACATCCGGCTGCTCCTGTGACAGCCATTCGGGCAAACCTTTGGTTACTGCGGCCCGCAGGCCATTCACATTATAAGTTATTATTTTCATAAAAACATCTATTATATGCTATTCCATTATTTTTTATTTCTCAATCTTTGCTGCTTCCCATCCTATCATAGCAGTTTTTCGAGTCAACCCCCAACGATAGCCCCCCAATGCACCGGTAGAGCGAATCACACGGTGGCAAGGAATAAGAAAAGCAACCGGATTATCTCCTACTGCCGTCCCCACAGCACGAGAGGATTTCGGATTATCCAGATAACAGGCAATATCTCCATAGGTGGTTAATGCCCCCATCGGTATTTTAAGCAATGTTTCCCATACTTTCAGTTGGAATTCAGTACCCCGTAGGTGAAGTTTCACCTCATCTATATTCGTCCAATCCATAGAAAAGACAGCAAGGGCACGTTCTTGAAATTCATCCGGACGCTTTTCGAACGTAGCATACGGAAAATGATGTCCTAACTCGTCCAACACCTGCTCCCGGTCATCACAGAAAGCCATATAACATACCCCTTTAGAGGTAGATGCCACCAGCATTTCCCCAAAGTGAGTTTCTGCGAAACGATAGTTAATGGTCAATCCACGACCACCGATTTTATATTCTCCCGGGGTCATCCCTTCGATATGGATAAAAAGTTCGTGCAAACGCCCCGTACCGGAAAGTCCCGTCTCAAAAGCAGCATCGAAAAGGCTTCCCTGTCCTTCTCTTAAAATCTTCTTGGCATGATTGACACTGATATACTGCAAAAACTTCTTTGGGCTTACTCCGGCCCATTCTGTAAATAGCCGCTGAAAATGATGGATACTTACATTCACTTCCTCCGCTACATCGAACAGAGAAGGTTGTTCCCGGTAATTTCGGGTAATATATTCAATGGCGTCTGCCACACGGGCAAAATTAATTTCGTCTTGTTTATTACTCATAATCATCCAATTTTACCGGGTAAAGTTAATGTCGCCATCCAACAACGACAACCTGTTTCTTGCTTTCTTCATTCAAGAAAACAGCAACATGATATTCAATATAGAAACTACTATCGCAATTGTATAAAGTATAAACGTACTCCAACGACTATTGACGTAATTGCCCATTACTTTCTTAGAAGAAGTCAACCCCACTTGCAAAAATACGGTAAACGGCAACTGAATACTCAGAATCATTTGTGAAATGATCAGTCCTTTAAAAGGATCGCCTATAAAAAATATCAATAACAAAGCAATGCCTAACGAGAGAATGACTCCCACCTGCGAATGACTGTCCTTTATATGATATGATTCACCAAATATTCCGGCAAAGATAGAACCGGCGGCCATTCCACTCGTTATCGTAGAAGAAATACCTGCCATCAGCAAAGCCAAAGCAAAAACAATGGCGGCATTACTGCCCAACAAAGGTTCCAGCAGTGATTTTGCCTGCTGCAGCTCCTCTACTTGTATCCCACTTTTAAAAAAAGTAGCGGCAGCAAGCAAGATCATTGCACTGTTGATGGCCCATCCCACAATCATTGAAAAAAGCGTATCGAACAATTCATACTTCAAAACTTTCCGAATAGAAGCGTCATCCTGTTTGTTATATTCATGGCTCTGTATCACTTCCGAATGAAGAAACAGATTGTGAGGCATCACTACTGCGCCAAGCACGCTCATAATAATAAGCATGCTTCCCTTAGGAATGGCCGGTGTAACCCATCCTTGCACAGCCAATGGCCAATCTATATCTACAAGAAAAAGTTCATAAATAAACGAGAGGCCGATCACAGACACAAAAGCAATGATAGACCGTTCGATTTTTTTATAAGAGTTTGTAAACAACATGACGGAAACGAAAACAGTAGTCAATACAGCTCCCCAAATTATAGGAACATCGAGTAACATTTCCAAAGCAATGGCTCCACCCAGGATTTCTGCCAGCGAAGTGGATATGGAGGCCAGCACGGCTGTTCCCAAGATAGGACGTGACACCCATTTAGGAGTATATTGGGTAGCCGCTTCAGACAAACAAAGCCCGGTTACAATTCCCAAATGCGCCACATTGTGCTGAAGTACGATTAGCATGATAGTAGACAGAGTAACCACCCACAGCAATGAATATCCGAATTCGGAGCCGGCGGCAAAATTTGAAGCCCAATTACCCGGATCTATAAAACCGACAGTGACCAATAATCCGGGACCGATGTATCTGAACACATCCAATCCTCCCAAATAACGTTTATGGTCTTTACGTTTTAAATCCTTAAATATATTCTGCATAATAAAGTTCTGTTCTTTTCTTTTAATGTTTGCACAAAATTACGATTAAATGAAATTAAACGCAATTTTTAACACGGTTTTGTTGGATGAGAACCGCCAACCTTAATGATATTAAACAAAACAATCCGCCCATTTGTTCAGTTCATCAAAAACAATTACCTTTGAAATATTATTTATTAAAAACAAGATATCATTATGAAAAAGATCATCACAGCAGTTTGCCTTACCGTTCTCGTACTGACCTCATGCCAGCAAGCAAAACAAAAAGTATTCGAAATAGCCTCTCAGGAAGTCAATAAGCAGTGTCCCATGACCATAGACGAAATGACACGAATGGATAGCACAAGCTATACGGGAGGAGATAATACATTTACTTATTATTATACCCTGACAGGAGCAGCAGACGATCCGAACATAGCGGAAACCACTCAAAAACATTTGGAGGAAAATCTACCGGGAATCATCAAAAACACAGATGATCTCAAGATGTACAGAGATATGGATGTAACCATGGCATATGTCTATCTATCGGATAAGACTCAGCAAGAACTCTTCCGTGTAAAGGTCACACCGGATATGTACAAATAGAATCTGATAATAACATCAAAATGAGAATTCTCCTCATAAAAAACGGCGATGCTTTTTCAAGTATCGCCGTTTTTTATGTGCCCTATCAAGGTTAATATCCCATTTCATGCAACGCTTTACACAACTGATCCGGACAGGAAGTAGAACGGCGTCCACATCTGACACCTTCCAGCTTTTCAATGACATCTTCTACTTTCATACCTGTCACCAGACGGGAAATACCTTGCAAACTACCGTTACATCCACCCCAGTAAGCCACTTCTTTCAGCACACCCTCTTCTACATCGAGTTCGATATTCGTGCTGCAAGTCCCCTGGGTTCTATAAACATATTTCATTCCTCGCCTTCCTCTGCCGGTTTCATGTTGGTATAGACATTCTGAACATCCTCATCCTCTTCCAGACGTTCCACCATTTTATCAATAGTAGCACGTTGTTCGGCAGTCAGTTCTTTCTCGTCATTAGGAATACGGGTAAATTCGGCTCCTTTTACTTCGAAGCCATTATCCTCAAGATATTTCTGAATCTGAGCAAACGATTTAGGGTCGCCATAAATGGTGATTTCCTCTTCATCTTCGTCATATTCATCTTCTACTCCATAATCGATCAATTCAAGAATCAGTTCATCCATCTCCAAACCTTCTTTCTTAGCGATGGTAAACATCGATTTCCAACTGAACATAAAGTCAAGGCTACCGGAAGTTCCCAGAGTGCCGCCGAACTTATTGAAAACACTACGGACATTGGCAACCGTACGAGTCGTATTATCTGTAGCGGTCTCTACAAACACAGCAATACCAAAAGGTCCGTATCCTTCATAGTTCATCTCTTTATAGTCCTTCTGGTCTTTACCCATTGCATTCTTGATAGCGCGTTCCACGTTATCTTTCGGCATATTCTCACGCTTTGCTGTGGCAACAACTGCACGCAGATGCGGGTTATTTTCAGGATCCGGACCACCGGCTTTCACTGCAATTGCGATTTGTTTACCTATTCTCGTAAATGTACGGGCCATATTGCCCCATCTTTTCAGCTTGGTAGCTTTTCTATATTCGAATGCTCTTCCCATTGGTTTATATTTTTATATATTGATTTTAAATTCTTATCTTAATTTCGCACCCAGTTTGTCTTCCAGGTTCTTCACGAGTTTCGACATGATTTTATCAATCATCTTATCATTCAGTGTCTGTGTTTCATCTTGCAACAAGAAACTTACAGCATATGACTTTTTACCCGCTTCCAGATTCTTACCTTCGTATACATCGAAGAGCTCTACTTCTTTCAGGAGTTTCTTCTCTGTTTCGTAAGCAATCTTTTCAATTTCAGCAAACTGGATATTCTTGTCGAGCAACAGCGCAAGGTCACGTTTCACAGCCGGAAATTTAGATATTTCCTTGAAGCTGACTTTCACTGAACGGATCGCTCTCATCAGTTCTTTCCAGTCCAGATCGGCATAATATACCTCATTGTCAATATCAAATGCTTTCAACAATTTCTTTGTCACAACACCGAATGTAGCCAGACGTTTACCGCCTCTGGTATGAACGGTAAGAGCCGCAGCAAAAATATCATCCGTAAGATTACCCACCACCAGATTGCGTAAATCCAATCCCAGACGTTTCAAGATATTCTCTACATAAGCTTTCAACTCATATACCGAACTATTCTCATCCGCATGTATCCAAGAATTGGAAACCTTCTTGCCCGTCACCCACAATCCAAGATGGTAATCTTCGGCATAAGCTGCCAATGTTTTTTCCGGATTCTTCTTATCGGCATCGAAATAATAGCAATTACCGAACTCGAAGAATTTCAAGTCGGCATTCTTACGGTTCGCATTATGAGCGATACTTTCGAGCCCTCCAAATAACAATGTTTGGCGCATACTGTTCAAATCAGCGCTCAACGGATTCATCAGCATCACCAAGTGATTGGAAGGATAAGACTCTAACCCGTCGTAATAAGCAGCACGTGTCAGAGAGTTGTTTAGTATTTCATTAAATCCGCAACCAACCAACTGCTCAGCTATCAAATTCTGCAGTTTATTTGATTTATCTTCCTCTCCTTTGGTAGTTAGGCTCGATTTCAAGGTAGATGGTATCTCTACGTTATTATACCCGTAAATACGAAGAATATCTTCAATCACATCACAATCACGTTGCACATCCACACGATAAGGAGGAACTGCCAATGTCAAGCCTTCAGCCGTTTCATTCGTGATCTTCATTTCCAGACTTTTCACAATACTCTTGATTGTTTCCACCGGAATCACTTTGCCAACCAGAGAATTAACTTTTTCATATGCTAACTCTACGATAAAATCTTGCGCAGGAGCCACACACACGTCCTTAATCTCACTGGAGATGGTACCACCGGCCAACTCTTTTACCATGATGGCCGCCAACTTCAGGCAATAAATAGTTATATTCGGATCGATACCTCTTTCGAAACGGAAAGAAGCATCCGTATTCAATCCATGACGACGAGCCGTTTTACGCACCCAAGTAGGATGAAAATAAGCACTCTCGATAAAAACGTTTGTGGTTGCCTCCGTAGAACCGGAATCCAATCCGCCAAACACACCGGCAATGCACATCGCCTCTTCCTTGTTACAGATCATCAAATCACGCTCATTCAATTTACGCTCTACACCGTCTAATGTAACAAAAGGAGTACCTTCGGACAAAGTCTTTACAATGACTTCCCCACCCTTTATTTTATCTGCATCAAAGCAGTGTAACGGCTGTCCGAAAGCATGAACAATATAGTTCGTAACGTCCACAACATTATTGATAGGGCGCACCCCAATCAACCGAAGCTTATTCTGCAACCACTCAGGACTCTCTTTTACAGTAACACCTTTTACAGTAATACCGGCATATCGGGGACATGCTTCACTGTTCTCTACCGTTACTTTAATATCGAGATCGTGATTTTCTACCGCAAAAGCATCGACCGACGGACATTTTAACGTAGCTTGCTTACCATTCTGAATCAGATAAGCATACAAGTCGCGTGCCACACCATAATGCGAACAGGCATCCGCACGATTGGGCGTGATATCCACTTCGAGCACATAATCACTCTTTACATTATAATAATCTTTGGCCAATGTGCCCGGAACAGCCTGTTCGGGCAAGACGATAATACCATCATGAGAAGTCCCGATACCGATTTCATCCTCTGCACAAATCATACCGATAGACTCTACACCACGAATTTTTGATTTTTTAATCGTAAAACATTCATCACCATCGTAGAGTTTCGTGCCTAAGGTAGCAACAACAACCTTTTGTCCGGTAGCTACATTGGGCGCTCCGCATACAATCTGGGTGGGCTCGCCATTTCCCAAATTAACCGTAGTGATGTGTAAGTGGTCTGAATTCGGATGCTCCACACATGTCAACACCTCGCCAATAACGAGACCTTCCAGACCGCCTTTAATGGTTTGAACTTCTTCCACACTTCCTGTTTCCAATCCGATGGAAGTAAGCGCAGCAGCCACTTCTTCCGGTGTCAAATCGAAATCGACATACTCTTTCAGCCAATTATAAGAGATATTCATATCATTAAGTTTTTATTATTTCTCAAAAAGATTCGCAAAGTTAATAAGTTTTTTCGGTTGGCAGGAAATTTAATACATAGAAAATTAATGAAGTACAAAAATAGCCGGTATCATTTCTTAAAATCCGGAAACAATCCCAATTAGTTTACTTCACTTGCAGAGTAGTCAAGTAGTGAGCTGTTAAGTAGTGAGTAGTTAAGTAGTAAGTAGTGAGTAGTAAGTAGTTAAGTAGTAAGCAACTAAGCATTAAATAAATAATAAGCAACTAAGTAACAAGTAGATAAGCGAAAAGCATCAGACAATACATTTCTACTTACTACTTAACTACTTGACTACTTAGCTACTATATATAAACAATTCAAGCTAAAAATATTTAGAAAGGCAATGGCCCGTCACCGCCTATTCCGCCAAACGGATTATCAGCTTGCGGAGCAAAATCAGGTGTAGGAGGCGGAACGTTACCGGCACTATTCATTCGTGAACCCACTATAGGCATCGCCCCTGCATCGGGTGCAGGAATCACCATATCATCATCCGGATTTTGGAATCGAGTGTATTCACCTTTGAAACGTAAGAGCACATCTCCTACAGCACCGTTACGATGCTTGGCAATAATAATTTCCGCCATACCACGCAAGTCGTTTCCATGATCGTCTTGAAAGATCTTATAGTATTCCGGACGATGAATAAAGCACACCATATCGGCATCCTGTTCAATGGCCCCGGATTCACGAAGGTCGCTCAACTGAGGTCGTTTTCCTTCGATACCCTCACGACTCTCGACACCACGATTCAACTGCGACAAGGCAATAATAGGTATATTCAACTCCTTAGCAAGTCCTTTGAGCGAACGCGAGATAGTACTTACCTCTTCCTGACGGCTACCAAATGCCATGCCGCTCGCATTCATCAACTGAAGGTAGTCGATAATGATAATCCGGACCCCATGCTCACGCACCAGACGACGCGCTTTGGTACGAAGTTCAAAAACAGACAACGAAGGGGTATCGTCGACATACAAAGGTGCGTCGATCAGATCTTTCAACTTATAATCCAGTTGCTGCCACTCATATGCAGCGAGCTGGCCGCTCTTGATTTTCTCACTCGGAATTTCACAGACATTGGAAATCAGACGATTTACCAACTGTACATTACTCATTTCAAGCGAGAACAGCGCAACAGGATTCCTGAAATTTACCGCTATATTCTTTGCCATAGAAAGCACAAATGCCGTTTTACCCATAGCAGGACGGGCAGCGATAACAATAAGGTCAGAGTTTTGCCAACCGGAAGTCATCTTGTCCAACTTGGTATAACCACTCTCCAAGCCACTCAAACCATCGGTACGGGCAGCAGCTTTCTGAATCAACTGATACGCCTCACTAATCACCGGATTGATCTGCGTATAGTCTTTCTTCATGTTCCGTTGCGAAATCTCAAATAACTTTCCTTCTGCCTCCTGCATCAGATCGTCCACATCGAGCGTCTCATCAAATGCCTTGCTTTGAATCCCACTGGTAAAAGTAATCAGTTCACGCGCCAGATATTTCTGTGCAATGATACGCGCATGATACTCGATATGAGCAGAAGAAGCAACCTTACTACTCAACTGTGTTATATAAAACGGACCACCAACCTCTTTCAAATCACCGCGTTTAGCCAATTGCTCTTTCACAGTAAGGATATCCACCGGTTGCTGATTAACAGCCAAGTCTGTAATAGCTGCATAAATCAGTTGATGGCGATGCTCATAAAACGATTCCGGGCGAAGAATTTCACTTACTAGGGAATATGCATCTTTTTCAATCATCAAAGCCCCCAACACGGCTTCTTCCAATTCCGGGGCCTGTGGCTGGATACGTCCATAGTCGGTTATAGGTTGCGGAGTTTTGGATTTCATATTACGGGAAGTTCTTTTTTGTTGTTCAGCCATCTTTCTATTTACAATTTAATATCTGCCTAATTTATTATTAAAAACCAAAACAAACCGACCGGTCGGTTCGTAAAGGGATGGCAAAGATAGAATATAATAATGAAGAATAAATAAAGAAAAATGAAGATTTTACTAACTTTGCATCGATACTTATAAACCATGAGAATCTATTTTGTTTTTTATAGAATTTCTTTTCAGGTTTCTGAGATTTCAATTGTAAATTGTAGTTTTCCTAATCGTAAATAAAAAAATGATCACATTTCCGAATGCAAAAATAAACTTGGGGTTGAATATCACAGAGAAACGCCCGGACGGATATCATAATCTGGAAACCGTTTTTTATCCCGTTCCCATCGAAGACGCTTTAGAGATACATGTGCAAAACAACTGCCAATTACCTGCTGCCAACGGGCAAGTACAAAAGTTTTCTCTTCATCAAGCAGGCTTGGAAATAACAGGAAATGCAGCAGACAATCTGGTTGTGAAAGCCTATCTGATGTTGGACAAAGTGTTCGACCTTCCTCCGGTAGATATTCATTTGTATAAGCATATCCCATCGGGTGCGGGATTGGGCGGCGGATCGTCCGATGCCGCTTTCATGCTAAAACTTTTAAACAAAAGGTTCGAACTGGGACTAACCACCGAAAAACTGGAAGAATATGCTGCGGCGTTAGGAGCCGACTGTGCTTTCTTTATCAACAATATGCCAACCTATGCCGAAGGAATCGGAAACCTATTCTCTCCTATCACGCTTTCTTTAAAAGATTATCAGATCCTATTGGTAAAACCCGATATTTTTGTATCTACGCGAGAAGCTTTTTCACTGATTAAGCCTCATAAGCCGGAATACTCGTTAAAAGAAACCATCGCCCTGCCTGTCAGCGAGTGGAAAGAAAGGTTAGTAAACGACTTCGAGGCAAGCGTATTTCCACAATACCCTGCCATCGGAGAGATAAAAGACGAGCTATACCAAAAAGGAGCCATATATGCTGCGATGAGTGGTTCGGGATCCTCCGTCTTCGGCTTATTCGCCCCGGGTACTCCCCTGCCGGAAGCCGATTTTGGAAAAGAAAGCTTTGTGTTTAAAGGAAAAATGATATAACATTTTTCCACGCAAGCAGACAGTTTCAGAAGAAACATATAATTAGAGTCTTTTTGTGCGATATTTCATGTAATTGCATAGTGTATAAGTATACCGATAATCAGATATTAGTAGGTTTTGCGGTCTGCAGAAAAACATGTATATTTGCGGTAGTTTTCATGCGAAAAGGTCACCTGAAGGTCACCGAAATGAGCGAAGTATCACTTATAAATTAACGCACGCAACTATATACTTTATTGTACCACGCATTGTGTATAAATACCGTTTGCCCATGTTGGGGTATTGACTTTATAAAGTAAAGTATAATACAGTTATTGATTGTAAAACTAAACATTAGCTAAGTTACATAGATTAAAATAATTAAGTGAACTAATACAAGTATTAATATTACAATCTTATAGTAATTATTGTATGTCCTTGCTGGAGAGAAAGGTCGTTCAAACTCTGTATAAAATTCCTTCATTACAATAGATATCTCATAATTTCCTTTATAAAAAGGCATTGGTTGAAGAAAAGCGAAGTGCCAAAACTGAGCGAGACAGGGTTTTGGCGCAAAGTCGCACATCAGCCATTGAGAGGAACGAGACTGTCAGGTAGCTTCAAGCGCAGGAAGCAAACATACAGCAGCGCATCAGCCAAGCGGTTCTTACAGCCACCAAGAAGAAAGACAATACTACCCGTTTGTTGCAGGAGGCTTTGGAAGCCAGCCGGAAAATTTTAAATGTCATAGCTAATATCCTCTACCAAGCAAGCGAAGTGTTCAGACGAGCAATTGATGCGATTGTTCATTTTGGCACAAAGCAACATAAGTCAATCTTTGCCCCATCCGAAGCCGCTGACATTAAAAGTGTGATGCAGAAATATGGGGAAACGACTGAAATACAAAAAGCTGTTGGTGACTGGCTGTGTGGCTATGCAGAACATAAGCAACCCTTTGACGAAATCAAACATCTCCACACACTCAAAGAGGTGGGCGATGTTGCAGAGGGGGCGTATGATTGGAAAATTGAGAAAGGACAAAGAAGTTTAATTTCAATGTAATAATCCTTACTTTTAGTTCTCTAAACCAGTTAATTCAGCTTTGTGAATTTTCCATTCTTTGTAACAATATTTGATGGCAATATTAAGAGATTCCATTCTATCTTTACGATAAAAATCAGAGCAATGCTTTTTCTGATTCGGACACATCTTTATCCTTATACAAGTTGGATAAAGAGGGCATAAATTGCATTCCTTTTGCTTGTCGTATCTTTCGTTCCACATCTTCAGAACAGATGAATCAATATCTTCAGTAAATATCGAACCAATCATTTTTTCTTCGGTAAAATGCTCACATTTGCCAATTATCCCGGATGGAGTTATGACTAAAGAATGACTGCTATCGGCCATACACTGATGATCGGTCATACCGTTAGGAAGTTTATAACCTTTTATATACTCCAAAACGGTGAGTTTATTCTTTAATTTGTAATAACAGCCTATTTGCTCTTGTGTATAGTCTCCCTCGAAATTAAACAGGAGGTGATTGTATATTGTCAGGTACGGATTAGTCCCAAAACGATTATGTAGAATAGCAAGTAACTCTAAAAGGTCCTCTGTGTTGTATGCGTCTTGATTAAGACGGATATTGACAGCTATCTTTGAGTTTAATAATGCCTCAATGTTGTCTAAAACAATTTGGAACTCGGACCCTTGAGAGTTAACGTATGCTTTCGCGCGCAGATATACTTGCTCCGTGCCATCTAATGTAATTTGAACTCGTTTGAGTTTCCACACATTTATTGCTTTGTTGACTATGTTTCGTGTAAAGAGCAGTCCATTGGTGATTATGTGCGAAAAGTACGAAATGCCGAAATCATTTAGTTTTTGACATATCAAATCCATTACTACTGTATTCAGCAAAGGTTCTCCTCCAAACCAAGTTAGCTTAACCTTATTTGTAGAATGGCGTTGAATATACTCACTTGTGACAAGTGCATTTTTTTCGGTCATAGAAATACGCGGAGTTCCTTTTTCATAGCAATAGAAACACCTTGCATTACAGTCTAAAGTGGTCATAATCACATAAGAATTGATGCCTTGATGCGATGCGTCATCAATCCTTTTTGTGCGCAAAAAATCGACCCAATCGCACTCATTAAAAGAATCGACAGGTAAATAGAACCAATACTCTACCAAAAAAATGAAATTTTCTTTAATATCTTTCTCAGACTTAAAAAAGAGAAGACAGCCCGTTACATTGTTATACAACAGTATTCCATCGTCAGTTACTTGTTTAACAACGAAATGGGATAGTCTGTACTTGATATTCTGCTTAGGCTGTCTTACTAAATGATCACGAAACCAAATTTGCTCCTGACGTATTACTTCCATGAGTCAAGCTTAGTCATAATCAATCATGCAATCATCGTCACAATAAACATAGTGCTCATCACACATGCTACAATTGTGGTATACAACAGCGTCGTCGCCTTTTGAACAAGTGTTAGATGACGAACTTACATAGCACCAACTATAATCTATTTTTTCCATAATTGTTAAATTGTAGGATTTAAAACTGTAAGATGTATTATCATGACAAAATTAAACAATATTTATCTTTCTTACAAACTTGTGGATTAAAAGTTCCACCTCAAAGAGTCCATTTATTCTCTTGATAAGAGAAAGCTAATTTCCTCAAGAGAAATGGCTACACAACATAGAAAAATATCATGAAATCGTATGCACTTTTATGAAATCAGATACTCCCCGTGTGAATATACTTTGCGCACAAAAAGGTCACCTGAAGTTCATCAATAAAAGAAAAAGCACCTGTAATTTCTCGTAAATACTTGATTTTTTTAACAAATAACAACCTAAGTTTAAACCAAGGACCTCCAGATTATGAGTCTGTTTAAATTTTGCCCGGTATTATTCTGAGAGGAAAATGTTACTATTTTGACAAGTACAGGCAGGAACTATTTTCCGAGCCAATGAGGGATGTCCAATACAGGGGGAATAACAATGTACGATATTACCCATTGTATATCAAACCATTAACCATTCGTTCAATAAACAAATGAACCGATATTCTCAACCTGCAAGAATACGCTTTTAATGTTGTGTTAAACACGTATTCTTGTCGGCAGGAATACGCTTCTTTACCAACAAGATATTAATGTTTTGCAAAAAAAGGAATGATATGCAAGAAAACGGAATTAACAATGTTAAAATCAGACGTGCGATTTTCTCACTGTACGGTATGCGACAATCTATTTTTTTACGATTGCTTAATACAAAATAAATCCCATCACCCCGGCCAGACAGATCATCAGAATCGGATGAACTTTATATCTCCAAGTAAGAATAAAAGCAGCAATGAATATTAAAATGCTCTTATAATCTATAAAGTTTTCTCCGTTCATCAGCAGCAAAGCGGCAGCTCCGATCAAAGCTACGGACATAGGCAACAGGCCTGACATTGCCGCATTAACATATTTATTATTCTTGAATTTCACAAAGAAGTAAGAGATAAACAATACCATAAGAAATGAAGGCAGACAAACAGCAACCGTCGCAACAACAGCCCCCCAAACACTCCCAGTCACCGAATAGCCAATATAAGTGGCACTATTTATCCCGATAGGCCCGGGAGTCATCTGTGAAATAGCGACAATATCCGTAAATTGCTGTAACGTCAGCCAATGATGCCGATCTACAATCTCGAACTGAATCAACGAAAGCATGGCATATCCCCCGCCAAAACCAAACAATCCGATTTTCAAATAAACATAGATTAATTGCCAATAGATCATATATCTCCTCCTTTCAATTTATCTTTTAGCCATAATGTATAAACCAATCCGCCGACAATACCCGCCAATACGATATATACCGGGGATACACCTGCTTTCCATATCAACAAAGTTCCTATGATCGGGGCTATCAATTCCATATAACCCATGCGAATAGCCTTAATGGCCGAAAGACAGGGCACCAAGATCAAAGCAACAACAGCCGGCCGGATTCCATTAAATATCCTGATGACATAAGGGTTATCCTGGAACTGATTGAAGAACAAAGCTATTATCAGTATAATGGCAAACGAAGGCAAAATAGTGCCTAAAGCACAAACCAGACTACCCCAAAAGCCTTTCAGCCTGTAACCGACAAAAATAGAAATATTAACAGCAAAAACTCCGGGCAGAGACTGGGTAATAGCAAACATCTGCATAAAATCTTCCTTAGTCATCCACTGGCGTTTCACGATTTCACGCTCGATAAGCGGAATCATAGCATATCCTCCACCTATGGTAAACATTCCTATTTTTACGAAGTTGAGAAAAAGAGTCAGATACATATATTGCTGAATACATAAAAGATAATGGATACAAAGTTAAGAAAAAACGGAGCAATCCAAAAGCCCATGGAGCTTTTAAACCAAGCAGGAAGTAATTCCAATCGTAAATTACAAACCGCCTAATCGTAAATAAAAACGTATCATCAGACAAAAACGGCTCAATGCATGCAACAGAAGCAAACCTGATATTATAAATGCCAAAACGGTACCACGACTCCCGTCGTAGTACCGTCACAACACAAACACAAAATAAAACACGACAAAACTACTATGCAATCTTACCTGTCTATGCCGAGAGGCATATGTACTTTCCATGGATATTCGCATACACATAAAAAAGTTTCAGGCCGATTTGCACTTGATAAACAAACGATCTATGCATTTGTTTATTTCTTCAATGTTAATAGAGCATAATACACTCTTTATTGTATGCCTCTTTCACGGAGTTTCAACTGCCAGTTCCATGCAGAACGTAAAGTATCTTCAATACTCTCTACAGCTTTCCATCCTAATTCTTTATTTGCATAATCGGGATTCGCCCATACTTTTTCAATATCACCGGCACGACGTCCTACAATCTTGTAGTTCAGTTTCACACCGGTAGCCTTTTCGAAAGCGTTAATCAGTTCCAACACAGACAGTCCACGACCCGTACCGATATTGAATACTTCCACTTTCTCTTTCTGTTTTTGTTCAAGAATACGCTTGATGGCAATCACGTGAGCTTTAGCAAGGTCAACCACGTTGATAAAGTCACGGATACAAGAACCGTCAGGAGTATCATAATCGTCACCGAATACACTCAACTGCTCACGAATTCCGATAGCGGTCTGAGTAAGGTAAGGAATCAGGTTCTGAGGCACTCCATTAGGAAGTTCACCTAACAATGCGGTAGGATGCGCTCCTATCGGGTTGAAGTAACGCAACAATATTGCATTGATCGGTGCTCCGGAAGCTACTGTATCACGAACGATCTCTTCGTTAATCTGCTTGGTATTTCCATAAGGAGATTCTGCCTTTTTGATAGGAGCCTGTTCTGTTACAGGAAGTTCGTCAGGCTGTCCGTAAACCGTACAGGAAGACGAGAATACGATTCCGCCTACATTATGTTTAGGCATCAATTCGAGCAAATTGATCAAAGACACAAGGTTATTACGATAATAAAGCAAAGGCTTCTGAACAGACTCACCCACCGCCTTGCTGGCTGCGAAATGAATAATTGCTTTAATACCCGGATATTTAGCAAACATGGCATCAAGGCCGGCAAAATCAAGACAATCGAGTTTTTCAAAAACAGGACGTATACCGGATACCTTTTCAATATTGTCAACGACATCGGCGCTCGAGTTTGAGAGGTTATCAATGATGATGACTTCGTATCCGCTGTTTTGGAGTTCTACCACTGTGTGAGAACCGATATAACCAGTTCCACCGGTAACTAAAATTCTTTCTTTCATAAAATTATATATGGTTAGTTTTTTCGGTTTTTCCTTTGTTCAGTCTGCAAATTTAAAAAATTAATTTGTAATATCCGTTTCAGAGTAAAAAAAACATCCCTTGAATACAAAAAAAGCTACGGGCTATCAATTATGGCTGATAAGTGACTGTGTCATGAAACACAAAAGACTTATAAACCGTAATTGATAACCCGTAGCTACTTATATAACCCGTAGTTTAAATCCTACTTATACTACTCCTGAGAAGCCCATAAATGCCATAGCCAGCAGCCCGGCTGTAATCAAGGCAATCGGTGTACCTTTCATACCTTCGGGAATCTTCACCAGACTCATCTGTTCGCGTAAACCGGCAAACAACACAAGAGCAAGGCCGAAACCGATTGCTGTAGAGAAAGCATATACAACCCCTGTCAGCAAATCATAGTCTTTCTGGATTACCAGAATAGCTACACCCAAAATACAGCAGTTGGTAGTGATCAACGGCAGAAATACGCCCAATGCCTGATACAGTGAGGGAGATACCTTCTTTAATATAATTTCCACCATCTGCACCAGAGCGGCAATCACCAGAATGAAAGTAATCGTCTGCAAATAACCTAAATCGAAAGCATCGAGCACGAACTTTTGGATAAGGAAAGTTACAATCGTAGCAATCGTAAGCACAAATGCTACGGCAGCACTCATACCCAACGCAGTATCTACCTTCTTGGAAACACCTAAAAAAGGACAAATCCCAAGGAACTGTGACAATACAATGTTATTTACAAAAATTGCCGATATAAATATCAATATATATTCCATAATTCTAAATTAATAATGAAAAAATGAATAATGAAAAAAGCGGTGGTAAACACCACTATTTCTTCTCAATTCTTCTTCAAACTGTTAATTAGCGCAATAAGATACCCCAATGCGATGAAAGCGCCCGGTGCCAATACGAATACCAACATACCGTATTCTTCCGGAAGAATGGCAAAGTCGAACACCTTACCCGTTCCTAAAAATTCACGTACGGCGCCCAGTAATGTCAAGGCAATGGTGAAACCGAGCCCCATACCGATACCATCGAACATAGAAGCCACTGCATTATTTTTGGCAGCAAAGGCTTCGGCACGGCCCAACACAATACAATTTACAACGATCAACGGAATAAAAAGCCCCAGAGTAGCATACAATCCCGGCACATAAGCCTGCATTACCATTTGCAACAGCGTTACGAATGAAGCGATAACCACAATAAAAGACGGAATACGCACCATATCGGGTATCAGATTCTTAATCAGTGAGATTACCACATTCGAGCAAATAAGCACAAACATGGTAGCCAATCCCATACCCATACCGTTGATAGCGGAAGAGGTAGTTCCCAATGTAGGACACATACCTAACAGGAGCACAAATGTAGGATTCTCTTTGACAATCCCGTTCATCATGACTTTAAAGTTATTCATATCTATATACTCCTTTCTTAATTAACACTGACGGAATCAGCAGGTTCAACAACTTTTTGCGTGGCACCGGTAGTCCCGTTCGTATCACCATCGCCTTTATAAGCAGCATAAGCAGCATTTACGGCATTAAGAAAAGCACGCGAAGTAATCGTAGAAGCCGTAATGGCATCTATCTGCCCGCCATCTTTACTTACCGTAAGCGGAGCTTCCCCCGGATTCATACCTTTGATGCTCCCTTTGTTGCCCTCTTTAAACCAATCGGCAGCCTTAGAACCCAATCCCGGGGTTTCGGCATGAGACAACAGTGAATAGTCATAGATCTTGCCGTCGGCATCGAAGCCCACCAGCACTTTCAGTTCACCGCCAAAACCCATAGCCGAAGATTCTACAGCAGCGCCTACCCATTGTCCGTCTTTCTTAGCCGGATAGATAGTATACTCCACTCCGTTTACCGTCTCCTTCGTAGCTTCTGCCGTCGGATTGTTATCAAATGCCGGTACTACAATGCTGATCGCATCGCTGAGCGTCTTGGCATTCGCTTCAGCAATCGGACCTTTTGTAAGCTCATTCACATATGCCAGTAACGCTACCGAAATGGCAGTAACACCGGTAAGTACCAGCAACATATTTTTTAATGATGATTCTAACTTTTTCATTTCTTCTTCGCCACCTCCCCAAAGCGTTTAGGTTTACAATATGTATTAATCAGCGGAGTAAATGCATTCATAATCAGAATAGCGAACGACATACCTTCGGGGTAAGCACCGAACAAACGGATAATAACCGTCAGCAAACCGATACAAACACCATAAATCAACATACCTTTCTTACTCATCGGAGAAGTTACGTAATCTGTCGCCATAAAGACAGCTCCCAACATCAAACCTCCGGAAAGCAATTGTATCACCGGAGACACGTATAACTCGGGATTAACCAAATGCATGATGCCCGAAAAGACAAACACAGTGACCAGAATAGACACCGGGATATGCCAGGAAATAATCTTTTTCCACAGCATATAGATAAGACCGAGCAATAGCGCAGCCGCACTCACTTCACCCAAACATCCGCCGTTCTGACCGATAAGCAAACTCAAAGAATCGGGAAGCTGGTCGAGCGACACACCCGGCGCTCCATTGATCACCCCTTTCATGATTGCCAACGGAGTAGCTCCTGTAGTAGCATCGGCATAAGCCGTCAACTGGCCAACCACCGGCCACGTAGTCATCTGTACCGGGAAAGAAAGCAATAAGAACACACGTCCTGCCAATGCAGGGTTAAAAGGATTATTTCCCAAACCTCCGAACGACATTTTGCCCACACCGATAGCAAACAGCGCACCCAGAATAATAATCCATACAGGAAGATTGGAGGGCAGATTGAAAGCCAGCAATACACCGGTGATGATGGCCGAACCGTCACAAATAGTAGTAGTTTCTTTTTTCAGCAGGTACTTGCCGATAGCCCATTCAAAAAAAACACAGGCTGCCACGGAAGTAGCCGTAACGATAAGGGCTCCCAATCCGAAAAAGACAAGCGACACGATAAAAGCCGGAAACAGGGCAATCAGCACACCGTACATATTCTTCTGTACGCTGTCTCCGCTATGAACGTGAGGGGATAATGATACTATAAATTTATTTTCCATACTTCGTTATTTTTTAGCTTGACGTGCACGAATCATAGCGCCTACTTTCCCTTTACCCAAACGACAATAGTCGAGCAACGGACGGTTGGCAGGGCAAGTGAACTGGCAAGAACCGCACTCGATGCAATCCATGATTCTTTCTGTTTCCATTCTTTCAAATTCTGTATTCTCAGCCAATGCAGAAAGCAAATAAGGCTCAAGCCCCATCGGACAAGCCCCCACACACTTCGCACAACGAATACAATTCTGTATCTCGCCACGCTTTGCCTCTTTCCGATCCATAATCAGAACACCGGAACTACCTTTTGCCGTGGGAACATCGATATTCACCAGCGCTTTACCCATCATCGGACCACCACCGATCACCTTACCCGTATCTTCGGGCAAACCACCGCAAGCTTCGATCAACTGACGCATCGGCGTACCCACACGTGCCATGAAATTGGAAGGTTTGGCCAGCGACTTTCCGGTCACGGTAATCACCCGCTCAAACAACGGCTTATTTTTCTGCACAGCCTGATAAACAGCAAAAGCCGTACCTACATTCTGCACTACGGCACCGGTAGAAATAGGAAGCGCCCCACTTGCCACCTGCCGTTTTGTCACAGCATCGATCAACTGCTTTTCACCTCCCTGAGGATATTTCACTTTCAAAGGAACAACTTCGATACCGGCATAACTGGAAGCGACCTTAGTCATCAACCCAATGGCATCGGGCTTATTATTCTCAATACCGATAAAGGCCTTATTTACTTTCACCGCTTTCATCAAAATAGAAACCCCTACCATGATTTCTTCGGCATGTTCCAACATCAGCTGATGGTCGGCAGTCAAATACGGTTCACACTCAACGGCATTAATGATTACACATTCCGCCTTGAACGAAGGAGGAGGACACAGCTTCACTTGAGTGGGAAAACAAGCACCACCCAAACCAACAATACCGGCATCGGCAATTTTCTTCACAATCTCCTCGGCTGTCAGTTCACACTCTCTCACCAGTGTTTCGCTACGGTCAATGGTTTCTTCCCACTCGTCACCTTCCACATCGATAAAGATAGCAGGCTTAGCATAACCACTGGCATCGATAATGGAGTCTATTTTTGCGACCTTTCCGCTGACAGAAGAGTGAATGGCTGCCGAAACAAAACCGGCGGGCTCGGCAATCTTAGTGCCCACTTTCACCACATCCCCTTTAGCTACCACCGGTTTGGCAGGAGCACCGATATGCTGCCCCAACAGGATAACCGCCTTTGACGGAATCTCCGCCATGATAATGGGCTGATGTGCCGACAGTTTATTTTCGTGTGGATGAACACCACCAATTGAAAATGTCTTCAACATACAATTTCTGTATTTTATCTGTTTATTATTCTTTTATTTACGCTTCAGCAACCGGCTTTGCTTCGGAAGTTTCCCCTTTCGGAGCCTTTACGGCAGGAGCCTCTTCCGCTTTCGGTTTACGCGGCGGGAAATTCAATTCAATAATGGTTCCCTGCGGACAAACTTCCACACACTTACGGCATGACTTACATTTGTTCGGATCGATATAAGCTAAATTGTTTTCAAGCGTAATTGCCTCAAACGGACAAGTTTTGACGCATTTACCACAACCGATACAGCTCACCGTACAAGCCTTACGTGCCACAGCACCCTTGTCTTTGTTGACACAAGACACATACACACGGCGCGACTTCTTACCTTGCGGACGAATTTCGATAATCGCCTTCGGACAGGCCTTGACACAAGCACCGCAAGCCGTACATTTGGCCTCATCCACTTCCGGAAGTCCGGTTTCGGCATTCATATGAATGGCATCGAACTGACAAGCGGCCACACAGTCGCCACAGCCCAGACAACCAAAACTACAACCTGTCTCACCACCGTAAAGAGAAGCGGCAATCGCACAACTCTTCGCCCCGTCGTACACATTGGTACGAGGACGGTTGGCACAGGTTCCGTTACATCTCACAACCGCAACCATCGGTTCGGCTTCGCCTGCATCAAGTCCGAGGATAGAGGCTATCTGCGTCATGACAGGCTGTCCGCCTACCGGGCAAAATTTTCCATCCAATGAACCAGCCTTTACACAAGCATCGGCAAACCCACTGCACCCCGGATAACCACATCCACCGCAATTAGCTTGGGGCAGCACTTCGGATACCTGGGCAATACGCGGGTCTTCATACACGGCAAATTTCTTGGAAGCGGCATACAGAATAGCGGCTGAAACCAGCGCAATGGCTCCCAATGAAATTACTGCAATCAGAATCAAATTCATAAATTAGTTATTTTATTGGTTTTATAGTAAATGAAAATGTTTGTTTCAATCGTGTCTTATTCAGCCACAACAGACAATAATATGGAACAAGGACAGCCAGCGAAAGAAGCGACGCATAGAGTTCATCGCCTATTACTGCCATAAATATAAAAAGGGAAAGTATTAAAAGTATAAAAGGAAATACAAAAGCCAGTGTCACGGCCATCATCCCCATAGAGGTTTCACCGATAACCATCACCTGCTCACCTACCCGAAAAGTCTGTGCCGAAGGGTCTGTGACATCAATCACTTTCTCTTTACTGTCAGCAGAAGAACAATGTCCCTTGACACTGCATGCCGCACATGCCGATGTCTGGATAATTCTCACTGAAAGATGGGAACCGTTTATGTTTTCCACAATACCTTGATGCTTTATTGTATTAGCCATTTTGCAAACTGAACATTACAAATTGCGGCAAATTTAAGCATTATTTGTGAACTACGAAGCTTTCAACTGTTTTTTCTATGTGTTAAAGTGCTATTTTTACTTTTTTTGTTACCGCACACGATAAACAACACGGGCGACCCTGATAGGGTCGCCCGTGTTATTATGCTTACTAAAAGTCAGTTTACCATTGATAATTGATACCAAAACTCAACAATTCTTTTACCTGAAAATAGCTTTTCCCCTCGGCAGGTTTCGAACTGTCATCATAACGTGCATGTACATAAAGCTTGGTAGACAGATAACGGTTCAGCACAAAATTCACTGTATTTTCCCACTCGATACGTACCCATTTGTAACTGGTCAGATAATTCAAACGCGAATCAAACGAGATGGAAGGAATAATATTCCAGGTTAAAGTAGGCTGAAACTGTGAACCGAAATCATTCTTGGAAGACTTGCCTTCATCCAGACCGAATTTCGTTTCGTTCACTTCGCTGTTGCCCACATACCGCAGGTTGTATGTCAACGGCGCAAGGAACAAAGAGAAGTTGAATTTCTTCTTCTTCAGTTTATAGTCCATACCGACACTGATCGCTAAATCGGCAGGAGCAAAGAATGCAGAAACCAGTTCTTCACTATTGGCCTTATAACCGTTGCAGAACTGCGTTTTGAATTCAGCAGAAATGGTATAATACCAGTTATGGGCTGCCTGTATACCCAATTTGCTATACAAACGGAGCTGGTCGGTGTTCACCAGATATTTATGATATTCGTCCGACGGTGTCGAATTGAATCCGAGTTTCGCTTCCAGCATATTTTCAAATTGCACCTTCTCACGGTCATTATAGTTGGCAAACAATTGCAGATTGGCCAACAGCGCATTGTTACTTTCCCCTCCTTTATACCAGTTGTCGGAAATATAGTTCTGGGTAATCTGCAACGAACCGTTACCACCTGTTACCCACCAGTTTGGCTTGCTGATCTTCAATTCGGCTTCTCCTACCCCCACATCCATCGGCTCTTTATCAAACAAACGCAACACTTCTGTTTTCGCTTTCGGCTTCACATCTTCCCGGAACACTTTCCGGCTTCTGATCTGCTTTTCCGTAGTACGTACAAGCTGGGGTGCATTCAGGTAAACCCCCATCAATGTGCGGTCTACAATTTTATTTGAACGCTTCAAAGAGGTGAACTGATCTTCATTGTAAGGCAGCCATTTGGAATAATCAACAGATACCGTATCGATCTTAGGAAGTTCCCAGTCAATTTTAGAATACTCCGCTATCGGAGAATAATAATAAGCCAACGGTGTAAACAACCGATAATATTGGGGATTTACCGGAATATAGCGTTCCGGCACAGCAGGGTCATTCAAGTAGTTCAATGCCCCGATATATTTCTCATACAAAATCGAAACCGTATCCAATTTATTTGTTTTAGGATCCAGTTTTAATATAAGATATGGCTGAAGTCCCGCAGCAAGCGTATCCGGTTTCTCCGGTACGGGCGTTACAGCTTTTAACGACGGCTTCGTACCTGTCTTCACCACCAACGGCCTATCGGATTTTACAGCCCGCAGTGTATCGTTTTTTTCCGACAATTGCACATCGGGCTTCGCCGCCGGCAACGAATCAACTTTTACCGGCAACAACGTATCCGCCTTTACTACATTATTTAAACTATCCAACACAGGTTTAACCGCATCTTGCGCCATCACCGATGAAGATAAAATAATCGCTAATGTGAATAATGAAATGTAACAGTTCTTCATGTCGTTTGTAATTTGAGCGCAAAAATACATTAAAATCTTTAAAAAAGGAAAGAAAAGGAAAGTTGTTTTTGCCACCCTTTCTTCCCTCTTAAAAAGAACGAATTGCATTTTTTAATAAATTTGTTTCAACGATTACTCATTACTTGCCCATTTTTTTGTAATTTTGCAGTTTTTAATGCGTTAGACTTATAAGAATTACATCATAGTAAACAAATAATTAAAACAGTTATAGCTGTGGGAGAAACAAAGTATATTTTCGTCACCGGTGGTGTAGCTTCCTCGTTAGGAAAAGGTATTATTTCATCATCCATCGGTAAATTGCTGCAAGCAAGAGGTTATAAAGTAACCATTCAGAAGTTTGACCCGTATATCAACATCGACCCGGGAACACTGAATCCTTATGAACACGGAGAATGCTACGTAACCGTAGACGGACATGAAGCCGACCTTGATTTGGGACACTACGAACGCTTCTTAGGTATCCAGACAACAAAAGCCAACAACATCACCACCGGACGTATCTACAAAAGCGTTATTGACAAAGAACGCCGCGGTGACTATCTGGGTAGAACGATTCAGGTAATTCCACATATCACCGATGAGATTAAGCGCAACGTGAAGTTGCTGGGCAATAAATATAAATTCGACTTTGTAATCACCGAAATAGGCGGAACCGTAGGCGATATCGAATCACTCCCTTACGTAGAAAGCATCCGTCAGTTGAAATGGGAGTTAGGAAAAGATGCATTGTGCGTACATCTTACTTATGTTCCTTATTTGGCTGCAGCCGGCGAGTTAAAGACAAAACCGACCCAACACTCCGTAAAAGAGTTGCAAAGCGCCGGTATCCAACCGGATATCCTCGTACTGCGCGCCGAACACGAACTGAGCGCCAGCCTTCGCAAGAAAGTAGCCCTATTCTGCAATGTAGACGAGAACGCCGTCGTACAGAGCATCGATGCTCCTACTATCTATGAAGTGCCTATACTGATGCAGGCACAAGGATTGGATGAAACGATTCTGAGAAAGATGGGGCTTCCCGTAGGCGAGACTCCGGGACTCGGCCCATGGCGCACATTCCTCGAACGCCGTCATAAAGCGGAAAACACAGAACCGGTACACATTGCCCTGGTAGGTAAATATGATTTGCAGGATGCCTACAAATCGATCCGCGAAGCTCTTTCACAGGCAGGAACTTACAACGACTGTAAAGTTCAGGTGGATTTTGTAAACAGTGAAACGCTGACAGAGGACAATGTAGCAGAAGCATTGAAAGGCATGGCAGGCGTGATGATAGGTCCCGGCTTCGGCCAACGCGGCATCGAAGGTAAATTCGTTGCTATCAAACATACCCGTACCCATAACATACCGACATTCGGTATCTGCTTAGGTATGCAATGTATCGCTATCGAGTTTGCCCGCAACGTATTAGGATATAAGGATGCCAATTCACGCGAAATGGACGAAAAAACACCGCACAACGTCATTGACATCATGGAGGAACAGAAAGCAATCACCAATATGGGTGGAACGATGCGTCTGGGCGCCTACGAATGTACGTTGGAAAAAGGCAGCAAGGCTTATGAAGCCTACAAGACCGAATATATCCAAGAACGCCACCGCCACCGCTATGAATTCAACAACGAATTTAAAGCCGAATACGAAGCCGCAGGTATGAAGTGTACGGGTATCAATCCGGAATCGGGTTTAGTGGAAATTGTGGAAATCCCCGCATTGAAATGGTTCGTAGGAACTCAGTTCCATCCGGAATATAGCAGTACGGTATTGAATCCGCATCCGCTATTCGTATCATTCATCAAGGCAGCAATCAGCAAATAATAATTAAATAATCAAGAATTAAAAATGGATAAAAACACCATAACAGGTCTCGTTTTAATAGCTATCTTATTAGTAGGTTTCAGCTTTCTGAGCCGTCCGAGCGAGGAACAGATCGCTGCACAAAAGAAATACTACGACTCCATTGCAGTGGTGCAGAAACAGGAGGAAGCCCTCAAAGCCAAAGCGGCAGCAGCGTTGGCCAATGAGAAAGGAGAAGCCACCGGTACGGTAGATTCGACTTCGCTTTTCTTCAATGCCATGCAAGGCAAAGAATCTTTCACCACTATTCAGAATAACTTAGTGGAAATCACTTTCGACAATAAAGGAGGACGTGTTTATTCCGCGATGCTAAAAGACTATAACGGACAGGATGGTAAACCGGTTGTGCTGTTCAATGGCAGTGATGCCGAAATGAACTTCAACTTCTATAATAAAAAAGAGACCATCCAGACAAAGGATTATTATTTTGAGGTTGTCAACAAAACCGACAGCAGCCTGACCATGCGTCTGACTGCCGACAGCGACAGCTATATCGACTTTACCTATACGCTGAAGCCGGACAGTTATCTGTTGAGATTCACCATTCAGGCAACAGGTATGGCAGGAAAACTCGCTTCAACGGATTATGTAGATATCTCTTGGTCGCAACGTGCACGTCAACTTGAAAAAGGGTTCACCTATGAAAACCGTCTGGCCGAGTTGATGTACAAAATAGCCAATGACGATACAGACAATCTTTCGGCTGCCAAAGACGATGAAAAGCAGATTGAAGGACGTGTAGACTGGATTGCCTTCAAGAATCAGTTCTTCTCTTCCGTATTCATCGCCAATCAGGACTTTGATAAGGTAAACGTCAAGTCGAGAATGGAGAAACAGGGAAGCGGCTATATCAAAGATTATTCCGCAGAAATGAATACTTTCTTCGATCCGACCGGAAAACAAGCTACCGACATGTATTTCTATTTCGGTCCGAACCATTACAAAACGCTAAAAGCACTTGATAAAGGACGCGATGATAAATGGGAACTCGACAATCTGGTTTATTTAGGATGGCCGTTGATTCGCTGGATCAACAAATTTATCACCATCAACGTGTTCGACTGGCTTTCCGGTTGGGGACTGAGCATGGGTATCGTTCTGCTGATTCTGACCATCATAGTGAAAATCGCCGTATATCCGGCCACTTGGAAGACTTACATGTCATCGGCCAAAATGCGCGTACTGAAACCGAAAATAGATGAAATAAACAAGAAATATCCGAAACAGGAAGATGCGATGAAAAAACAACAGGAAGTAATGAGCCTGTATAGCCAGTATGGAGTAAGCCCGATGGGAGGTTGTTTGCCAATGCTGTTACAGTTCCCTATCCTCATGGCATTGTTTATGTTTGTGCCGAGCGCTATCGAGCTTCGCCAGCAAAGCTTCCTTTGGGCGGACGACTTGTCTACTTACGATGCATTCATTACATTCCCGTTCCATATCCCATTCTTAGGCAATCACCTCAGTTTGTTCTGTCTGTTGATGACAGTGACCAACATCCTGAACACTAAGTTCACCATGCAACAGCAGGATACCGGTGCACAGCCCCAGATGGCAGCAATGAAATGGATGATGTATCTGATGCCCGTAATGTTCCTTTTCGTCTTGAATGACTATCCTTCGGGATTGAATTATTACTACTTTATTTCAACGCTGATCAGCGTGGGTACGATGATCGTACTTCGCAAAACAACCGACGAAGACAAGTTGCTTGCCATTCTCGAAGCGAAGAAAAAAGACCCGAAACAAATGAAAAAAACCGGCTTTGCCGCCCGTCTTGAAGCTATGCAAAAGCAGCAGGAAGAGATGGCAAAAGCAAAACAGCAGCAGAATAAGCGATAAAAGCTATTCCATTATAATGCAAAAGCCGGGTAAACTTAAGAAAGAGTTAGTCCGGCTTTTGTGATTTTTATACAGGCATGCATGTCAAGTCAGACAACGACAAAACAGTAAAGAGTAGAATGAAAACTAAATATACTTATAAGGAAATATGGATTATCTCCTATCCAATTTTGATCAGTCTCGTCATGGAGCAGATGATCGGAATGACAGACACAGCCTTTCTGGGGCGTGTAGGAGAAATAGAACTGGGTGCATCAGCCATTGCAGGTATCTATTACATGGTCATCTTTATGATGGCATTCGGTTTCAGCATCGGGGCACAGATCATGATGGCACGGCGCAACGGAGAACGGCAATACAATGAAATAGGCCCTATCTTCTATCAGGGGATTTATTTCTTATTGGTGCTGGCGGTAATCGTATTTGCCATGTCGCTGCATTTCTCACCACATCTATTGAAGAACATCATCTCTTCGCCCAACATTTATGAAGCAGCCCTCAGCTACATCAATTGGCGCATCTTCGGTTTCTTCTTCTCATTCATCATGGTGATGTTCCGGGCATTCTTCGTGGGCACCACTCAAACCAAAACGCTGACATTGAATTCCATTGTCATGGTACTGTCGAATGTGGTATTCAACTACATCCTGATTTTCGGAAAATTCGGCTTCCCCAAACTGGGAATTGCCGGAGCAGCCATCGGTTCGTCATTGGCAGAATTGGTCTCTGTACTATTCTTCATCATCTATACCTGGAGGCGGATTGACTGCCGGAAGTATGCGCTCAACAAGCTACCCGCCTTCCAACCGGAAATATTAAAACGCATATTGGGGGTCTCTCTCTGGACAATGATACAGAACCTCCTATCCATGTCTACCTGGCTTACATTCTTCCTGTTCGTGGAACATCTGGGAGAACGTGCATTGGCTGTTACGAATATCATCCGCAATGTTTCCGGCATACCGTTCATGATGACTATGGCATTTGCTGCCACCTGCGGTTCACTGGTGAGTAACCTGATCGGAGCCGGAGAGACGCAATGCGTACAAGGAACGATCCGCCAGCATATACGGATAGCCTATGCTTTCGTTATCCCGCTACTGATATTTTTTGCCCTGTTTCCCAACCTGATATTAAGTATCTACACGGATATCCCCTCACTGCGGGAAGCTTCTGTCCCATCGTTGTGGGTACTGTGTACGGGTTATCTCATCATGGTCCCGGCCAATGTATACTTCCAGTCCGTATCGGGTACGGGTAATACACGTACAGCACTGATCATGGAGATGTCCGTGCTGGTGGTTTATGTTGCCTACATCACCTATCTGATTCTGTATTTGAGAGTGGACATAGCCCTCTGCTGGACTTCGGAACACGTGTATGCGATCCTTACACTGATACTCTGCCGATGGTATATCCAAAAAGGAAATTGGCAACAGAAAAAGATATAACCAGTAGATGAGCAAAAGAATTTAAGGTTTAATTAATTGTAACAAAATAGAATGAAAATCAAAATATCGCATAGAATATAAATGTATAAATATATCACATATATACTTTTTCCATACCTATTAAATTATGCTATTATAAAGAAAACAAGATTCAGTATAAAATTCTAATATTCAATAAGATAAATAAACATTAGGGTTCACAAAGGTTCAACGTTCCTTTTAGACCCTATTTGGCTGAAAAAGATCAGAATCATTTACTATAACGTATATAAAAAATCAAAAATACAAAAAAATACAAAAAGCACATGATTGTTAAAAACTTTCCATAAACAAACAATAGTAATAAAGATATTTATTCGCTAAATTCGCTCAAAAAGCAGAAACACAGAATATACATATATATTTGAACAACAAACTTTTAAGACAAAATAAGTTCCACAGAAGGGGCCATAGATGAACGATGAACCTTGTGAACCCTAAGTCTCAAAACTGCGTCTGAAAAACGTAACACAAATACACCATTTTCATCTTTAGAAATCAAGTTCATACAAATCAATCAAAAAACAGAACATATCTCTCACGATACCTGTAATGTTCCGCATCTACCAACTTATTCAGGGCTTAGACGAAATAGATGTAAACCGGTTCAGTTATAAGTTTTCCATTGTTTTCCTTCGTGACAACTATTTCAGGAACAATACAGATAAGCCAACAACTTTTTCAGGAAAGAATAACAGAATCTGACAACTCAATTAGCAACTAACCGTTGAAAGTAACAACCGGTTTTTAGTATAAATCAGTATAAGTCAAAAAGACGTAGCAGACTTTAGAAAAAGACGTAGCAAGTTTAGAAAAAAGACATAACGTGTTTCTCTCAAAGGACATATATCTTTTTAGAAAAGACGTAGCATCTTTTAGCCCTTGCCATAAGAACTTAAACTATTTCACATCACCCTACAGAGAAATAAAATTTAATCGTTATCTTCGCACAACTAAAATTAACAAGAAAAAATATGAGACAAGCCAAACTGTTAGTTATGTCAACAACAATGATGTTAGCAGCCTGCGGCGACACCAAAGACGCAGGACAGAGCGCAGAAGCACTCATCTGTAAATCGGATATTAAAATCGAAGGGATGCGCATGACGCCCGAAGCATTATGGGCAATGGGGCGTATCGGCGAGCTATCCGTATCACCCGATAACAAACAGATAGTGTACAGCGTAGCTTATTACAGCGTATCCCAGAACAAAAGTAACCGAGAACTCTTCGTGATGAATGCGGATGGAAGTGACACCAAGCAGATCACCCATACTCCCTATCAAGAGAACGCTGCTGTCTGGATCAAAAACGGAACTAAAATAGCTTTCTTAAGCAACGACAACGGAAGCAGCCAGATTTATGAAATGAATCCGGACGGTAGCGGACGCAGACAACTCACCAACTACGACGGAGATATCGAGGGATTCTCCATCTCACCGGACGGAAAGAAGATCCTTTTCATTTCGCAAGTGAAAACAGTGAAAAGCACAGCCGACAAATATCCCGATCTACCCAAGGCAACAGGCATCATCGTCACCGATCTGATGTACAAACATTGGGACGAATGGGTAACCACCGCCCCGCATCCGTTTGTGGCCGATTTCGATGGCAATGCAATCTCGAATATTGTCGACATACTGGATGGTGAACCCTACGAAAGCCCGATGAAACCTTGGGGTGGCATCGAACAACTGGCTTGGAACACTACTTCGGATAAAGTGGCATATACTTGCCGCAAGAAAACCGGACTGGCATACGCCATCTCTACCAATTCCGATATCTATGTTTATGATTTGAACACCAAGCAAACCGTAAACATAACCGAAGAAAACAAAGGATACGACACCAACCCGCAATACTCACCGGATGGTAAATACATCGCTTGGCAAAGTATGGAACGCGACGGATACGAAGCCGACCAGAACCGGCTCATGGTAATGAATCTCGAAACGGGCGAAAAAAGATTTGCCAGCAAAGGATTCGAATCGAATGTGGATGCTTTTATCTGGAGTGCCGATGCGAAAACGATCTATTTCACAGGTGTATGGCACGGAGAGGTACAAATATATGCCCTCAACCTTACCGACAATTCTGTCAGAGCCATTACCGAAGGCATGTACGACTATGGTGTTCCTGCCCTTTTCGGAGACAAGCTGATCGCCAAACGCCATTCTATCAGTATGGGTGATGAAATTTATGCCATCAGTCTGGATGGAAAGACTACTCAGCTGACACAGGAGAACAAGCAGATATACGACCAACTCGAAATGGGAAAAGTGGAAGGACGCTGGATGAAAACCACCGACGGCAAACAGATGCTGACTTGGGTAATTTATCCTCCCAAATTCGACCCGAACAAGAAATATCCCACGCTACTTTTCTGCGAAGGTGGCCCACAAAGCCCCGTCAGCCAATTCTGGAGTTACCGCTGGAACTTCCAAATCATGGCTGCCAACGATTATATCATTGTAGCCCCGAACCGTCGCGGCCTTCCGGGATTCGGTAACGAATGGAACGAAGCCATCAGTGGCGACTATGGCGGCCAGTGCATGAAAGACTACTTCACTGCAATCGATGAAATGGCTAAAGAGCCTTTCGTGGATAAGGAACGTCTGGGCTGCGTAGGTGCCAGCTTCGGAGGATTCTCCGTCTACTGGCTTGCGGGACATCACGACAAACGCTTCAAAGCATTCATTGCTCACGACGGTATCTTCAACATGGAAATGCAATACCTCGAAACAGAAGAGAAATGGTTTGCCAATTGGGACATGGGCGGCGCTTATTGGGAAAAGCAGAACGCAACAGCGCAACGCACCTTCGCCAACTCTCCACATCTGTTCGTAGACAAATGGGACACTCCCATTCTGTGTATCCATGGAGAGAAAGACTATCGCATCCTTGCCAATCAGGCAATGGCTGCTTTCGATGCTGCGGTAATGCGCGGAGTTCCTGCGGAACTGTTAATCTATCCGGACGAAAACCATTGGGTACTGAAACCGCAGAATGGTATTCTGTGGCAACGTACCTTCTTCGAATGGTTGGATAAATGGCTGAAATAAACCGGTAAGCCGATTGAAAATGAAAAAGCTCCTTTGGATCGCCAAAGGAGCTTTTTGCTATATATTTGTACATTTTTCTTAAATTCATACAGAATCTTTTATTTCTTAGCAAATAAATGTTATCGCGTCAATATTTTCCATTAGAAAATTGTTTTATTAGAAAAAAGTTAATATAATCAAACAATGAGACACCTCTGTAGAGAGGGAGCTTCAAAAATATGGAGTAATTATGATGACAAAAACACACGGCTTTACCCAATAAAAAATTCGCCCAGAAAATTCAAAAAAAAGGAGTGAAATTCTTCGATGTACGTACTTTTGCCGAATATGCAGAAAAAAAATTCAAGTCTACGTATTGGACAATGGACTACAGAAATGGAAAGGAAAAACAGAAAAATAAAATAGGTTTTAGGTGATTGAGGTTTTTCTTTCTTCTGAGTTGATGGGGCTGATCGAGTCGTCAGCCTCATCTATTTGCACAATCGTATAGACACTGTCTTAAGATATGCAATCATTATCAACGAATCAACAAATCCATATGGCAGCAAATCAGCGCATCCACACATTTTCTATTTCAACTACATACATTTTATGAAATCCACCGTGCGAACCTCCATACCATTTCTCAATCAAATTCTTATCTAAAAAGTTTTCAGGACCAATCTCCCCGGCATAAAGCTTCCTGCACTCCAAACTCAAACGGGCTTGTTCAAAAAGTACATTCCCTTGTGCTGTAAACAACGGTTTCAATCCGGTTTCCTTCACTTTATCCACCTCCCTGCCGGACTTGGAACCACAAACAGCATGAATCTTCTTATTCTCTTCTCCCAAAAAAGAAAGCGTAAGGAAATCGCCCTTTTCAATAAATTCATAAGTATACCGTTCGGGACGAACAAAAACAAAAGCCACAGGCTTATTCCAAAGCCAGCCGATACCACCCCAACTGGCAGTCATTGTATTGAATGCTTCCTTGTTTCCGGCCGTAACTAACATCCATTCTTTTCCTATTGCTTCAAAAAAATTCTCTGAGAGTTCTTTAACTTCTACTTTTTTCATGATCATCTCTTTCTATGTTTATACACTATCTTCTTTGGTACACCATTTTTTCTGATACACATCTTCTTTATCACTATACAAAGAAAAATACATCCTTCGCATACACAACGGTAACAAACTGAACTTCCTACTTTTGCTTTTTCAGTTTCACGATATCTCCCAGCGTAGGAATAGCTACTTTAATATTCCTTTTCCTTGCCTCAGCAGCAAAAACTTGAGGAGGATCGTGGAGCGGTTCATCCGATAGATCAAATGTACCATAATGCATCGGAATAGTCAACCCGGCATGCATCTCCTGCGAAGCCGTCAACGCTTCATGAGGAGAAATATGATTGGGACGCATGAACCACCGGGGCTTATAGGCACCGATACCTACCAACGCATAATCAGGAGAACTGAACAATTCGGGTATCTCCGCAAAATGATTGGAATAGCCCGTATCACCACTATAATAAATAGAAATACCATCACCTTGAAGCATAAACGCCCCCCACAAGCGTTGTCCCCCATCGCGCACCGAACGTTTACTCCAATGCTGTGCAGGTAGGAAGGTTATTTTCAAGTGCCCGTCTTCTATCTGCTGATACCATCCGGCTTCCAGCATCTCTATCTCCGGAAACCAACTCTTTACCAATTCACCGGTACCTAAGCCACAAAACAACTTCATGTGCGGATTGTTCTCCAACAACCGCCCGACACTCTGTTTATCCAAATGATCGAAGTGATCGTGACTAATCAGCAAATAATCGATTCCCGTAAAAATATTCGGATTGGCAGGAAACTGACTTCTCCGACGCACAAATGGAATATTGCCAAATACCGGATCGAACATAATCCTTTTACCCGACAACTGCATAAAAAATGAATTATGTCCCAGCCATATCAATGAATTGCCGTTCACCGCATCCAACGAACGAAGATAATTGACCTTCGGTTCCCACTTTACAGTACGTTTTTCTTTTCGTTGCGGATTAGGAGACAAACGCCACTTCAACACACTGCCCATTCCAGGCCGGAAACGATGCTGACGGTTGAAAAATCGTCCTTTTACCATTGGATTTCCCCTCCAATAGGGGTTTATAGTCGCCAAGCGCTCATTTCGCCTGAAACATATATGTTCACCCATCTTTCTAAACCAAATAATATATTACAAACATAAATAAAAATATCGATTTATGCAGAAGGGAAGTGATAAAAGTAGTTAAGTAGTAAGTAGTCAAGTAGTAAGTAGTAAGTAGTAAGTAGTTAAGTAGTCAAGTAGTAAGTAGTCAAGTAGTAAGTAGTCAAGTAGTAAGTAGTTAAGTAGTAAGTAGCCAAGTAGTAAGTAGTTAAGTAGTAAGTAGCCAAGTAGTAAGTAGTTAAGTAGTAAGTAGCCAAGTAGTTAAGTAGTAAGTAGTAAAGCGGTAAGTAGTAAATAATTAAATTAGGTAAACAAAAAAACTATAACTCAGATCTATTCTACTTAACTACTTAACTACTTGACTACTTGGCTACTTACTACTTTACTACTTACCGCTTACTGCTTGGCTATTCTTATCACTTGATTATTAAAAAAGTCTATGGATTCCATAAAGGGGAAATTGCCAACCCAAAGCAGATAAATTAATAAGGAAAATAGCCAATCCGAGAATCCAAAGGATAAGCAATGACCATTTCAACCCGGTAGCCATTGGCGACCAATGAAATATCTGACGAAGAATAGTATAGACAATACATGCCAATGGGATACCGACCAGAACAATACCTGCCATACTTCCTGCCACTGTCATCAATGGAGAAATAGAAGCCAAAGGTGACCAATCCACCGAAGGAAGTATCTCATAGAGTATAGCTCCACCACCGATGGCTGCTGCAATAGCCGCTATAACCAATGCCACAAACACAATGGCAAGTAAAAATAATACAGGACTGAAAATAATAGCTAATACCACAAGACATGCTTTCAAGAAGAATCCCGCTACAGCAACAAACGCATCACCCAATTTCTGGAGAAAAGTACGCGGCTTTTCAGAATTCATATAGCTGTTTACTCCGTTAGCCATTTTCTCAAAACCATCAGTCACCGTTTTACCTATATTTTCAACCGTCACCGCCTCTCCACGCATACTGAGTTTCTCTGCTGCTGTACGGGCTTCCGGGATAACCAGCCAGCAAATGATATACACGGGGATCAAAGTGCCATATCCACAAATAAGGATTACCAATGCGAGAAGACGCAACAGCGTGGGATCCCACCCTAAATATGCCGCCAAACCACCCATGACTCCTCCCAATATCTTATCATCCGAATTGCGATATAAACGGCGACGGGACGTATAAGTAGCAGAGGCGGCAGAAGTACCGGACGAAGTCCTCTTTTCCTCTTCATCTGTAGTCCCAAAATCCTCCGGTTTTCCGACACGAGCAATCACCTCCTCTACGTCAGCAAGCGTAATCACTTGCGAACCGGCATTCAGCTTTTCCAAAAACAATTCCGAAATACGAGCTTCAATATCATCTACGATCTCTTCTGCCCCTTCCTGTTTACGGAAATGCAGCTTAAGATTGCACAAATAATTGTCCAACAGGCGGTAAGCATCTTCATCTATATGAAAAACAGTTCCACCTAAATTTACAGTCAATGTTTTTTTCATTATTATATCTTCCTTTAATCTGTTATCTATTTGCTATATGACTCACGGTTTCATTCAATTCTTTCCAGGAATTTTCCAGTTCTCCCAGAAAAATCTCCCCTTTCTCTGTCAGCTTGTAATATTTACGCGGGGGGCCTTGAGTAGATTCTATCCATTCATAACTTAACAGTTCATCATTCTTCAACCGGGTAAGCAATGGATACAGCGTACCTTCCACCACAATTAACCGGGCCTCTTTCAGCTTCTGGATAATGTCCGAAGCGTAAGCCGGCTCTTTATGCAATAATAGCATAATGCAGTACTCCAACATCCCTTTCCGCATCTGCGACTTTACATTATCTACATTCATAAATCACTTTTTTTAATTTGATGAAACAAATATATGTATCATATAAGTACTATGCAATACAAAGTACTATAATTTAATAATAATTAATCTATCATTATTCAGTCACATTATCATATGGTTATATGATAGATCCATATTGATCATATCATATAACGCATCTTACCGAATAAGATATGTACCCTACTGAAAATACGATTTTAACTCACATTAAAATACCACTCATTCAATTATACCGATTATTACCTTATATTTGTACCATTCAAAACCAAAATACGATACACTTATGTTTACTGTCCGAAAAGCGACAACAAAAGATTGCGGATTGATTCACAATATGGCTTCCATCGTCTTTCCCGCTACTTATAAAGAAATAATCTCAACCGAACAGTTAGATTTTATGATGGACTGGATGTACTCTCACGAAAATATTCGCAAGCAAATGGAAGAAGAAGGCCATGTTTATTTCATAGCCTACAAAGGAGACGAACCTTGCGGATATGTATCGGTACAGCCTCAGGAAGATGCTATATTTCATTTACAAAAGATTTATGTGCTCCCGGCTTTCCAAGGACAACACTTGGGTAGTTTCCTATTTCGGCAGGCTATCAAGTATATAAAGGAAATACACCCTGCCCCCTGTCTGATGGAACTGAATGTAAACCGGAATAATAAAGCCCTGCACTTTTATGAAAAAATGGGAATGAGAAAATTACGCGAAGGAGATTTTCCGATAGGAAACGGATATTATATGAATGATTATATCATGGGGTTGAACATTTAGTAATGACAGATGGAAGCAAATGCCATTCTTGCCTTTTATCAAGCTGTATACGGTGCTTCAGAAGTTTACCGCAAGAAGAACAACGATAATACCTTATATCGGCTATTCCTTTCTCAAGCTCCGTACAATCGCTCTCATACAATAACGGATCGGACTCTGCATCGGAAAGCGATTTAAGGGATATCTCCCCGCATTTAGGACAGGTACATCCTAAACGGACGTTATATTTATGCTGCCATCCCCAATACCAAATAAATATGATCAGCAAGGCGGGCCATACAGGAATGAACCATATCATATAAAGCAAAACATGCATTCCCCATGCTTTGTATAAAGCTAAAATATCAAGAGCATCCAAGGCCGTATCCTTCTTCGGACAAAAATGAAAAGCGACAGACTTCCATAACAACCAATTTACCAACACAAGTAATATCCCCAAAATAATGCTGACAAATATAACTCCGATACCATTGGCTCTAAAAAGATATCGCACCATTACATAAAAAACACCATAACCCATCCCGAACAGGACGATTAACCAACTAAAAGGATGCTTATGCCATTCCTTTAAACATGTTTTAACATTGGTATCTCTCTCCATTATCTTTATTGTACTTTCACATGATGGTTTTAGAGCCCCAGAAAGACGTTCCAAATATCCATTTTCTTATATGATATAATAAAAACATAAAACACGTACAAATATAGAAACAAAGATTTATCTTTATAATAATATTTTAGTTTTTAAACAGAAAAAATAAATAATGCACCAATGTATCAATGTGCCAATTAAAGAATGAAGAATGAAGAATGAACAATGGAACAATTAAAGAATAAGGCCATGGGCTAATTACTACTCAAGACCACGACGCAACCAATTGGCACATTAGCATATTGACACATTGGCACATTACAAAAAGGGTGCACCGGAAAATTACCGATACACCCTTTCATCATATTCAAAAAAAACAAATTAAAAAAAGATTCTTTTATTTAGCCACTCTTTCCAGCCATTTCAACATAAAAAGCATAGTAATCATCGAGATACTACATGCAACAACGAACACGGTCCATGTCATCCAGATAGGAATTGTCTCATATAATACCGCACCAATGAAAAGCAACTGATTACCGATGGCGGTAGCACCCAACCAACCACCTTGCATGATTCCTTGATACTTAGGAGGAGCCACTTTAGATACGAACGAAATACCCAATGGAGAAATATACAATTCGGCAACCGTAAGGATAAGGTAAGTCACCATCAGCAACAATGGAGTTACTTTTACCGGAGACGTTCCTACTTCAAGAATTTCTTTGTGCAAAGGTAAGTTGGAAACGAAAGAACCGACAGCCATCACAACAAATGCCGAAGCAGCAATTCCCATACCGATAGCAATCTTCTTGGGAGTAGACGGTTCACATCCACGGGCACGCTGACGGGCAAATATCGCCATAACTACCGGAGTAAGGAATACCACAAAGAAAGGATTCAGCGATTGGAACAACTCTGCGGAAATAGGCATACCGAAAAGATTCAGATCAGTGTATTCTTTTGCAAAGAATGTCAATGTCAAACCATTCTGATGGAATGAGAACCAGAAGAAAATAACAACACCAAATACAGCAAACAGAGCATAAATGCGTTGCTTCACTTCTTGGGCGCTCATCTCCGTAACGGCTGCAGAAGTTCCGGCAGTTTTATTGGCTTCCGCTTTCTTGCTGGGATCAGGAAAGTTCTTCTTATTCAATACATAAATGAGAAGCGAAACTGCCATAGCCACGATAGCAACACCAAAAGCATAATGGAATCCGGTAGTAAATACGTTCAAATAATCGGCTGCAAAAGCGGTCAGATCGGTAACAGGCACTGACGATGATTCCGAAGCAAGCCTCGTATAAGTTTCTATGGCTTCGGGAGTAAGTGTCTGCGCCAACTGTCCGTGACACAGCGCAGGAAGATCGGCATTATAGGCAAAACCGAAAGTAGACAACCACCAGTTACGTACACCGATAGCAGCCATCGGAGCAAAAATAGCACCGATATTAATAAACATATAGAAAAGGGAGAAACCGGAGTCACGCATAGCAGAATATTGCGGATTATCGTACATCTGCCCGACCAATGCCTGAAGATTTCCTTTAAAAAGCCCGTTACCAAAAGCAATAACAAATAACCCGATACAAGTGATAGCCAAAAATAAAGTCTGATTGTCTACCGGAGTTTTAGAAGGAATGGCAAGCATCAGATAGCCTAATGCCATCAAAACAATACCTACCATAATCGTACCTTTATAATTTCGCGTTTTATCAGCAATAATGCCGCCTACAAGGGCAAGAATGTAAATAGAAAAATAAAATGTAGAATAGATAAATCCGGCGCTTTTTCCATCCAGTCCAAATTTTGCTTGTAAGAAAAGAACGAGGATTGCCATCATAGTATAAAAGCCAAAGCGTTCGCCAAGATTGGCTAAGGCGGCTGCTATCAGCCCTTTAGGGTGTTTACTAAACATAAGATATAAATATTTAATTAATAATGGTTTACTTTTTTTTTGGTATAGTTTCTGCAAATATATGCTTTTTTTTGAATTATTCAACAAACAAGATGCAAACTTCAGCATGTATTTCTTTTATTAAATCGTTCGGGTCAACCTTTATCTGTAACCCACGCTGGCCGGCACTTACATAAATATACGGAAATTCAAGACAGGTCTCATGAATATAAGTAGGAAAATGCTTTTTCATCCCTATAGGCGAACAAGCTCCCCGAATATACCCGGTAGTAGGAAGAAGTTCTTTCATCGGTATCATATCACAACTTTTATTGCCGGATACTTTAGCAGCAAGTTTCAGATTCACCTCTTTGTCTCCGGGAATGACACAGACAAAATACCCGGTTTTATCACCCTGCAAAACAAGCGTTTTGAACACCTGGCTTATATTCTCGCCAAGATTAGCCGCTACATGGACTGCACTCAAATCATTCTCGTCCACTTCATAAGGAATCAACTCATAAGAGATTTTTGACTTATCCAAAAGACGGGCGGCATTTGTTTTATTTATTTTCATAACTATCGAGTCTAATTAAGAGCTCGTTCAAATTCTCCTCAAAACAATGATGAGTAAAATTCAAATAAGACTGAATATCTGTTTTAGAGGAACAAAATTAAGAAAAAATAATCCCCCGGCAAAAACAAAATAACGTTTTTGTCGGGGAATCATACTTAGAGTCTGTTTAAACTTTCCTCTTAAAAATATTTACCAGTTTATTTCTTTACAAACTTAAACGTTTTCACATGGTCAGATTTCACTATTTGCAAAATATAAACACCGCTTCCGAAAGATTCTACAGAAAGCTCGCCATCTCCATTCATCCTTCTTTCCAACATTTTATTTCCATTTACACTATAAATGGAAACCGAGTATGGCTCTCCGTTTTCCGAAAGCAACAGTAGCTTGTTACCCTGCTGTATCATCGACAGTTTTCCTTCCGTCCGATCATTCATGCCGGTTGCTGAAGAATCGATAAAGAACGTAATATCGAGCGTTTCGTCCGCTTTTATCTCTATTGTACCGGCCTGCACTTGAGCTCCGCCAATAGAAATTGTATAATTATTCTTACCACAAGGAATGCTCGTAAACAAAGCGTAATTCTTATGCACATAATCCGGTGTCTTTCCTGCGATGACCACATCTGTATTTTCTACCGGTTCGAACTTCTCGTTTCTTACCTCTGTGAAAACAAGAGAAGTATTAGCATGTTCAAAACGCACATCTATGATCTGGTCTTTACCGGATACGGTGAAAGATACCCATTTTTGGAAAACTTCTGTCTCATCTTCATCCCAAACCAGCGCTTTATAATTCCCATTTTCAAATAAATACTCTCTCCCTTCTCCCGACATAAAAGGCTCGCCATCTTTGAAGAGTTCCACGATCGGATATTCCACTTCAACACCATCAGGAGTCGATACGTTAAAACTCACACAATGATAATCTTTCAAATCCACATTCAACACACGATTGGCAGCATCCACTTTACAATTCCCTTCTTTCATAAAGCCATAACCATTATATGCATCATGTTCAACTGTATAAGAATATTCACCGGCAGGTATTTGCAAACTGTACGAACTACCGGATATACTCCCCTTGTATCCCTTAGGAATAAAATAGGCATACCAAGAATTAAGTTCGTCAGTATCGACGGGCGAATTGATAAAATTCAATTCCACATCGAGCAGATTCAAAGCTTGTGTATTATAAATGAAACGCTGTTCCGATTGGTTCAGTTGGATTTTCATACCCGTTTGAGGAGTATCATGCCCATTGATTTCGTATTCTCCGGCAAGAAGATAAACGATAGCTGTTCTGTCCGCTTGCCCCGGTGTCTCCCCTCCTTCCGGACCAGCATAATCAGGAAACGAAATATTCCATATCGGCTCATATTCTTCTTTTGCAGGATCATACACATTGATAAATCTGACATCCTGGCTACACTCTATAATTGCTTTTTTATAACCACTGAAATCAAATGTCTTTTCTATATCCGAATTACCGACTTGAATCAAACCATATTGTGCAGAAGTAGCATTAAAATTAACCTCGTACATATAAAGCCCTTCCGGCATATAATAAGAATCACCGGAAATGGAAGAAGAATAATCCTCACCTTGAGTATAAAGATAAAAATGACTCACATGAATATCCATATTCTCACCATTCTTCACTTTGAAAGATAAATGTTTGTATCCTTCAAAAGAAAGACTTACCGTTTCAGTAGCACTGTTCACCACAAGTTCTTTGTTCAAGCTCCAATATCCGGTAGCCGACAGACAAACTTCATAATTACCATCAGTTAGAAACATAGTCGCTTCCCCTTCTTCATTCGTCTGTACAGAGAAAGAACTTCTGTCTTCCTCTACCATTACATTGGCATACGCCATTGCGTCTCCTTTATGATCCGTAACCTTAAAGTTCACTTTTCTATAATCATCGAGCGTGAATGTCACATTACGATCGGCTCCTGCCATTGTTATGCTTTTTTTCAAAGGAGAGTAGCCCGAAGCGGAAATTGAAAAATCATAGGTACCATTAGGCATATAGAATCGCAATTGTCCCTCTTGATCAAGCTGGTAACTGTTTCCGTAAGGATATTCCTGCAAAGAAGCATTCGAAAACGGATTACCATAATAATCTTTCACGGTAACATTACACTGATGGTATACATTCCGTAGATCCAATTTCATGGTTTCCCCTACTGTCACACGCTGTACAAACGAATAAGGCAAAATATAGGCATATTGCTGCCAGTAAGAGTAATACACATTAATGAGAAAATCCGCCGATTCCTCCAAATCATGAATCTCATATTTTCCGGTTTCAGAATTGTATGCAGCGTAAAACTCCCGCCCAACTTCCGTATCCGAAGAAGTCGGGACACGAAGCATTAAATGCAATTCATAAGGTTCGGACATGAAATCGGGGCGCTGGACCTCAAAGGATGTGACCGGCTGTGCAGATACATTACCGCACAATAGCAAACACAGAATAAAGCAGGCGCTTAGCCAGAACGTTGAGTAATTGTGTTTCATAAATCATGTAATTTTAGTGTATAATACAGAATATAATATTTAGCGTTTCTTCAGAGAAATAATGCCTTTGGAAATGGCTTTCATCACCAGATCCACTGCATTACGAGCATTCAATTTCAGCATCAGCCGCTTGCGGTGAGATTCAATCGTGTTATCCGACAGATGTAACAATTCAGCTATCTCATTAGTATTCAACCCATCGGCAATAGCCTGCAATACATCCATCTCCCGAGTAGTGAGCACATCATTCGGAAATATTCCGGTATCCGTATTTTTAAGTTTACGGCATAAAGACTCAAAGTGATCACAAAAATATTGTTTACCGGATAATACAGTAAGGATCGCCTGTTTTACTTCCTGTATATTGGAAGATTTAAGGATAACGGAAGATACTTTCATCTGAAGCAGGCGGCTGATGTTCCACATTTCATCATGCATGGTATTGATTATAATGCGGGCTTCCGGATGCTTTTCACGGATGCGGTCGATCAACTCGAATCCAGACGCATCCGGAAGTTCGACATCTAAGATATAAAGATCAAAAGGCTGGCTGGAAATACACCGACAAGCTTCTTCTGCAGAAGAAGCTGTACAAAGTTGATTTATTTCCGGTATCTGATCGACAATGTATTTAATGCCTTGAAGAATTAAATCATGATCATCGACCAATAATATGCTTTTCTTGGTTTCACTCATTTACTGTCCTTCGTTATTCATCTGCAAAGTAATGAATATTAGTAAAAACACACTTCACGGAAAACCGTGAAAAATCAGCGAAAGAATGAATAATATGCCAATGTACCAATTGGCTGCACTATGACATTGAAAAGCGATTGATGCATTCTTTCTTGTATCCTTTCATTAAGTACCAATGTTTTAATTTTGCTCTTAAAAATATCGATCAGTTTATTTTAAGCAAAATTTAAACAAGCTCTAAATCCCCGTTTCTACAATAAAAGAAGTTCCCTTAGCATCTGAAGTCAACGAATAAACACCATCAATGCATTTTACACGATCTTCCACCGTTCGCAATCCGATACCGTTACCACTGGCAAGTGAAACCGATGCCCCCTTACCATTATCAGAAACTGTCAATACAATCTTCCTCTCCTCTGCGATCATCGATAAGATTATTTCAATTTCAGTAGCTTTGCTGTGAGACAAAGAATTGCCTAACACTTCCTGCACGATACGATAAAGTTCATATGCTTTTTGACAGGAAACAAGTTCCCAATTTGCTTGCTCCGGCAAAGAAAAATAATGAAAGTGAATAAGCTGGTGTACATTGCCGAGCCGCTCGACATAATCCTCCAACATCACATTCAAATTGGCATATTGAAAAGCAGGAGGCATCAATTCGTGCGAAATGAAACGAACATCCGTACGAGTCTGCTCAATCATAGGAAAAAGCTTCTGCTGTACTTCTTTCCCTATGGCATCCGATGTCTGCATGTAATATTGTATGCCCAACAGGTCATTACATACTCCGTCATGAAGTTCTTTTGCCAGACGCTTCCGTTCGCTCTCCAATCCATCGATATACTGACGTGCCAGACGAAGATCAGTTTCTTTCTCCAAAGCCTTTTTCTTATACAGCAAAACGAGAAACGCTGCAATCAGGACCAATAAGAAAAGTACAAGATAAAAAATTCTTTTTACCATCAGAGCATGCTGCTCGGTTTGAATCTGCTTTAATTGCGCTATCTCAAGTTCTTTCTCTTTCGTCTGATATTTTACAGTCATGTCAGACAATTGCTTTTGTACCTCACCGGCGAACAGGGAATCTTTTGCCAGATAAGCCTTTTTCATATACACATATGCAGAAGTAAAATCCTTCAAGCCATAATAATTGCTTGCAAACCGGAAATAAAGCAGATCGAGCGGTGTATGCAGATTCTTTCCGCGCAGATTTTCGATCTTTTTCAGAGCTTCCAAACTCTCACGATATTGCCCGTATCTGTTAAACAGTTCTCCTTTTACTTCATAAAAACCGAGTACTTCTATCGCATTGGGAGATAACTCAGGAAGTTCTTTCTCTGCTATATCCATGTAATATTTTACAGAATCGGCCTGCCCCAAACAATCAAAGACAGACAGCAAAGGAGTAATACACTTCACTACAAGTTGTGATGACTGCATCTTTTTCGACTCCGCCACCCCGTTTCTCAATATCTGCGAAGCTTTTTCCCACTCCTTATTCTTTATCAGCAAAGAACCATAAACAGAGTAGCTATACACCGTCTGAACAGGATCATTTCCTTTCAGAGAAAATCCTACTGCCTTTTCTGCATAAGGAATCGCCTCCGACAAACGGGAAGTAGCACTATACAACACCGCAATATTAGTGTATAAATTGGCAATAGTTGCAAAGTCATTCTGATGTTCCGCAAACTCCAGCGCTCTATTATAATAATAAAGAGCAGAATCCGGCATCTCCTTTCTACGATAAATCACTCCGAGTGACGAAGATACTAAAGTGGAAATCTCATCATGCCCTAATCTCACGGCCTCTTGCAAAGCAAAAAGATAAGAAGAAAGTGCCTTATCTATATCCCCTATAGAGTAATAATAGGTAGCCATATTACTCAACAATCCGGAATAACAGAAATCGGTATGATTGTGAAGATGATCTATGCCTTTCTGAAAATAATAATAAGCCGAATCGGGCTGCTTATACATGTAATAATCCCCCAAATCCGAATAGGCTTCGGCCAAGGCATTCCCTGTTTTTCCCTCAGCCGTTTCCAAGTTCAAACGCAGACTGTCCAACAAGGCATCATCGTTGGCAGATACCGGAAAACAAACCAATAATAACGATAAAACAAATAAATAATTCTTCATCTTCAGGGTATGTGTTCTTTGGGAATCCGATCAAAGGGCCAGTTCCTCGCGAAGAAACTTCGGAGTATATCCTTTCTTGCTCTTCGCAACTTCCTCCGGAGTACCGAAGCTCAATAACTCACCGCCGCCTTTACCCCCATCCGGTCCCATATCGATAATATAATCAGCCATTTTGATTACATCCAAATTATGTTCAATCACAATAACCGTATTTCCCTTGTCTACCAGTTTATTCAGCACATTCATCAGTACGCGGATATCTTCAAAATGCAACCCGGTAGTGGGTTCGTCAAGAATATAAAGGGTTTTGCCCGTATCGCGTTTCGAGAGCTCGGTAGCCAATTTCACACGCTGGCTTTCACCACCGGAAAGGGTTGTTGACGATTGTCCTAACTTTATATATCCCAGTCCGACATCCTGTATCACCTTGATTTTATTCAGAATCTGCGGCACGTTTTCAAAGAACTCCACAGCACGGTTGATCGTCATATCGAGCACATCAGCAATGGATTTTCCTTTAAAACGTACTTCTAAGGTTTCACGGTTATAACGCTTACCATGACATACTTCGCAAGGTACATACACATCCGGCAGAAAATTCATTTCAATCGTCTTATAGCCATTTCCGGAACATGCCTCACAACGCCCGCCGGATACATTAAAAGAGAAACGGCCGGGTTTATAACCGCGTATCTTCGCTTCAGGTAAGCCGACAAAAAGATTACGAATATCAGAAAAGACACCGGTATACGTTGCCGGATTGGAACGCGGGGTACGGCCCAATGGTGACTGGTCTACGTTCACCACTTTATCTATATTCTCCAACCCTTCGATAGAATCGTATTCCAACGGATCCTGCAAAGACCGATAGAACTTTTGTGAAAGAATCGGTTGCAAGGTCTCATTAATCAAAGTGGATTTACCACTGCCGGAGACACCGGTTACACAAATCAACTTACCCAATGGAAACTCCACATCGACATTTTTCAGATTGTTCCCTTTCGCCCCGCGAAGCCATAACGACTTACCGTTACCGGGACGGCGCTTGGCAGGAATCTCAATCCTTTGTTGCCCGTTGAGGTATTGGGAAGTCAGCGTATTGGTTTGCAACATTTCCTGCGGTGTACCGGCAAACACGACTTCACCTCCCAACCGGCCGGCCTTCGGCCCCATATCGATCACATAGTCGGCTGCAAGCATCATATCTTTATCATGTTCGACCACAATAACAGAATTCCCCATATCGCGCAATTCCTTTAACGAATTGATGAGTCGCAGATTGTCCCGCTGATGGAGCCCGATACTCGGTTCATCAAGAATATAAAGTACATTCACCAACTGCGAACCTATCTGCGTAGCCAAACGTATACGCTGACTTTCCCCTCCCGATAAACTTACCGAACTACGGTTCAACGCCAGATAATCGAGTCCTACATCCAACAAAAACTTCAGGCGCGTACGTATTTCTTTTAATATTTCAGCAGCGATTTTCTTTTGTTTATCCGACAAGAATTCATCTACTTTCATCAACCAGTCATAAAGCTCGTTGATATCCATATTGGAGAGTTCATTGATATTCTTATCGTGAATGCGGAAATGCAATGCTTCTTTATTCAATCGTGCTCCCTTACATTCCGGACAAACGGTAGTACGTGCAAACTGCTCCGCCCATTTCTGGGCAGTGGCCGAAGCATCTTTCTCCTGCAGCATCTGAATATATTTAACCACGCCTTCATAAGTCACAAAATAATCGGAAGAAGTTCCGATCAGAGAACTTTTTATTTTGATTCTTTCATCCGAACCATATAAGATTTCATCAATGGCATCATCCGGCAAATCCTTAACAGGAGTCTTCAACGTAGCCTCATACTTTTCAAGCAATGCTCCTATCTGCCAGAATATCATCGCATTCTTATACTTGCCCAATGGGGCGATAGCACCCTCATAGATAGACATACTTCGATCGGGAACTACCTTGTCCACATCAATCTGGCTTACTACTCCGAGCCCTTTACACTTCGGACAGGCTCCTTGCGGAGAATTAAACGAAAAGTTGTGCGGCGCCGGTTCCCGATAAGACAATCCGGTAACAGGACACATCAGCCGCTTACTATAATGACGGATACTTTCAGTCGCCACATCCAGAATCAGTAATAAACCATCTCCTTGCCTCATAGCAGTGGCAACACTTTGTTTCAAACGTTTGTCATCTTTATCAGTTACCACCATCTTATCGATCACTACTTCGATATCATGATTTTTGTAACGATCCAGTTTCATGCCGTGCGTCACTTCGCGCACCTCTCCATCTACACGTACATATAGATATCCCTTCTTACGCACCTGTTCGAATAATTCCTTATAATGTCCTTTGCGTGAACGAACCAACGGTGCCAGCATATAAATCTTCTTTCCCTTATAATCTTTCAGAATAAGATCGAGTATTTGTTCTTCAGTATACTTCACCATCTCTTCTCCCGAAAGATAAGAATAAGCTGTTCCCGCGCGGGCATAAAGCAAACGGAGGTAATCATATATCTCCGTTGTCGTTCCCACCGTAGATCGGGGATTTTTATTCGTTGTTTTCTGTTCTATGGAAATTACCGGACTTAATCCGGTGATTTTATCTACATCAGGGCGTTCCAAGTTACCCAAGAAGTTACGGGCATAAGCCGAAAATGTTTCAATATACCGTCGCTGTCCTTCGGCAAATATCGTATCAAATGCTAACGAGGATTTACCACTTCCGCTCAGTCCGGTAATCACCGTCATACTGTTACGGGGAATTTCAGCATCAATATCTTTCAAATTATGTACACGCGCACCGTATACATTTATATATTCTGTTTCCTGCATATTCTTTTTACCTAAGTATATTTATATCTCCTTTATGTTTGTACACTACTCCATCCGATCCACGGGCTTCTATGACAATGAAATAGACACCGGCAGGAACCTGATGCCCATTCGATGTCCCATCCCATCCTTTATCAATATCCGGAAATCCCCACTGATACATTTTTTGTCCCCAGCGATTAAACACTACCGCATTGAAACTGACCAATGAATTATGCTTCACCTTAAAAATGTCATTAATACCGTCTCCGTTGGGTGAGAAAGCATTCGGAATCTTCAGCTCCGATTCGGGTACCTGGATTACAAAAATGTCCGAAGTCGAAGTCGGACCGTCCTCCACACTCGTATCACTCACCTGCAACCGGACATAAAATGTTCCTGAAGTATCAAAGGGTACAGTGGTCTCTTCATCATAACGCGGTGGCAGGTAATTATCCGTAAATTCTGCATCGTATGCAAAATTCCATTCATAACGCAATGTAGCAGAAGGTGACTCTATATTAGCCATAAAGCGAATTTCAAGCGGGGCAGCTCCCTGGTAGGTTTCTCCACCCGCTTCAAGCGTTTTGGTCTCTTCCGGTTCAACTCCATTCTCCTTCAGCACTATGCCTACAGGATTCAAGCTGATCTGCGCCTTGCTTTCTGAGAAAGGAAGGGCGATGCATAATAGCACGATATAAGATAATATACGTAGTGACATAACATCTGCAAAATTAATGTTTCCGCTCGAATTATGGTATTAAAGAAACACAATATTATTTTCTTAACGCAATTATTAGGCAGATATATAGCAGAATTCGTACCTTTGTTGCCTGATTTTAAGAACCAATAGTTTAAAAATTGATGAAACCGATAATCAGTCGTATACTCTTTTTTCTGTTTTTTATAAGTATCTCTTGTATGAGCCTTTATGCTCAAGAGAATCAATCCTACTTCCTTCACACTATTGAAAAGGGACAAAGTCTATATTCCATATCCAGTATGTATGGAGTAAGCCAAGCCGACATCATCAGATTAAACCCCGGATGTGATGAAAAAATATACGCAGGTCAAACGATCAAAATTCCTCAAAAGAAAACTGCCCAACAAAGCGAAATATTCCATACAATCCAAGCTGGAGAGACTTTATACAAACTGACAATTGTATACAATATATCGGCTAAGGCTATTTGTGAAGCCAACCCCGGACTGAGTGCGGAAAACTTTCGCATCGGTCAAGTGATCCGTATTCCTTCTGCCGAAGAAGCCGCACAAGCAACTGCCGACTCACAAGAGCCAAATAATGCAGACACAGAGAAAACAACCAATACGATTCAAGGCCCTGTTCAGTCCAGATGCAAAGAGATGCACAAAGTAAAGCGTCGTGAAACGATCTTTAGTGTCAGCCGTGAATACGGAATCAGTGAACAAGAACTTATCAACGCCAATCCGGAATTAAAACAAGGAATGAAAAAGGGACAATTCTTATGTATTCCTTATCCATCGGAAAAGCCGGTGACATCGCCAGGAAACAGAAACCCCATTCCCCCTACCGATAGAGAATTATTCCTTGCCAATAAAGAAACTCCGGAAAAAATAAGTACTGTAAAAGCAGCGATCTTACTTCCTTTTTTGCAGGACAAACGGATGATCGAATACTACGAAGGATTTCTTATCGCCGTGGATAGCCTGAAACGTACAGGCACTTCTGTCGATCTTTATGTTTATAACTGTGGAGACGACAAGGCTTCACTGAACACAATCCTCGCCAAGGAGGAAATGAAAAACATGAATATCATTTTCGGACCATCACAATCACAACATGTGAAAACGCTGGCAACCTTTGCCAAAAAACACGATATCCGCATGGTTATCCCTTTCTCTTCCAAAGAAGAGGAGGTATTCAACAACCCCTTTATTTATCAAATCAATACTCCACAGTCTTATCTGTACTCTGAAGTATACGAACATTTTACACGCCAATTTCCGGACGCCAATATAATAATATTGGAAGCTACGGCAGTAGAAAAAGATAAAACCGAATTTATCAAAGGGTTGAAACAGGAATTAAGCAACAAAGGAATCTCCGTTAAAACGCTGTCCGAATCAGCAACGGCACAAAACATGAAAGAGGTTCTCCGAAATGATAAAGAGAATATCTTTATTCCCACTTCCGGCAGTGATGTAACACTTATCAAAATCATCCCCCAATTAACCATGCTGGTAAGGGAAAACCCGGACGTCAACATTCACCTTTTCGGCTATCCCGAATGGCAAACTTATACCAAAAACCATTTAGACAGTTTCTTTGAACTGGACACTTATTTTTATTCCTCGTTCTACACGAACAATATGCTTCCAGCAGCTATCAACTTTATCAACTCTTACCATAAATGGTACAGTAAAGACATGACCGTAAACTATCCGCAGTACGGTATGCTTGGGTTTGATACCGGTTTTTTCTTCTTGAAGGGACTGGCTAAATACGGCTCCGAACTGGAAAAAAATCTGCCTAAAATGGATTTGACTCCTATACAAACCGGGTTTAAATTCCAAAGAGTTAACAACTGGGGCGGTTTCATTAATAAGAAAGTATTCTTCGTCCGTTTTACCAAGAATTTTGAATTAGTAAAACTTGATTTTGAATAAAATGATTAATAAAAAAAAATCAATAATAGCAGTTATCATATTATTATTGTCAGGCATTGCCTTTCCGTCAATGGCACAAATAGGCGAATTGCGACATAATTTCTCTATTGGCGTCAACGGTGGCGTTAACCTCAATAAAGTGACTTTCGAACCAAAGATCAAACAAAACATGCCTATGGGCATCACAGCCGGTCTGACAGGACGTTATATTTCCGAAAAATATTTTGCAATGATCTGTGGTGCGCAAGTTGAATTAAACATATCACAGCGTGGTTGGGAAGCCCTATTTGAAACAGCTGACGGACAAAAAGATTTAAGCCGTAGTTATAGCCGGGAGATGACATATTTAGAAATTCCATTTCTTGCTCATTTGGCTTTTGGCAAAGACAAGGGCGTACAGTTTTTTATCAATTTGGGGCCACAGGTAGCTTTCCTAATCAACGAATCGGAAAAAGCAGACGGCTGGACTGCTGAGCAAATAGCCATAAGACCAGAATACGGAAAAAAGATAGAAAATAAATTCGACTATGGAATTGCAGGTGGTGGCGGACTCGAGATCAGAACCAAAAGAGCCGGCAATTTCCTGTTAGAAGGCAGATACTATTTCGGGTTAGCCGATTTTTATAAGACCAGAAAGAAAGATGATTTTTCCCGCGCTGCCCATAACACTATATCGATAAAACTTACCTATTTGTTTGATATAACCAAATAGCTGACACAAAGAAGAAGTCCAAAAGAATTTATATATAATACAGAAAGTCCGCTGTTATCTCTAAGAGATATGGCGGACTTTCTGTATTTTTAAACAAAACTAAAAAACTATAAATACACGTAACTTACCGTTTATTTTACCGTAATCTGTCAGCCGCATGTATCATAGCCTCATCACGGCCAATTGCACGCATAGCAAGATAATTCAGTATAATAGCTATCAATGGAAAGCACAATGCCCAATGGAACTGAAAAGATGTATCGTCACTACGAAGCACAAAGTAGAAAGCTAAAAAAGCCAGATAATATCCTACCAGTAAAAGACTATTGAATATAACCATACGAATCTGCAAAATACGATTCTTAAACAAGAAAATAGTGGCAAATGCAATAATAGCAGCCAACATCAATATCCCAAAAAGTCCCCATGTAGACTGAAACGTCTCACCTATCATAAGTCCTAACGGTTTAAACACATTCGCTGCTCCGTTAAAGTCGATTATAGAGCCCACAGGCAAACACATACTTGCTATCAACAAACCGGTAACAAGCAGTAAATAAACACTCTGAATTCGTTGAATCATAATTATTTTAGTAATTAGAAGTTAGTAGTCAGACGGTCGATAGTCAATAAAAAATTAGTGACTAAAAAAATAGCCAAGTAATAATAAGAATATAATTCCTACTTACTACCTGACTATTTTATTCTTATCTATTCCTTATTTACAGTTTTCCTTTACTGCAATTTTTCTTTCTCTTTAGCCGGATTTCTATAATAAATTTTACCTTCGATATACTCTTGAGTAGCAATCAATGTCGGTTTCGGCAATTTCTCATAATAACGGGAAATCTCAATCTGCTCCCGGTTTTCAAAAACCTCTTCCAAATTATCATTATAAGAAGCAAACTCTGCCAACTTCTTAGAAAGGTCATTTTTGATTTCCACACTAATCTGATTGGCACGCTTACCAATGATAGCCACAGTCTCATAAACATTACCTGTATCTGCGCACAGTTCCATCATGTCACGCGTTACAGTATTAGACGGAGCATTCGTTTTTTTGTAATCCATAAATCTATTTATAATTTAATCTTTTATTACTTTGGTTGATGCATTAAATATCTTCTCAGCTTCTCTCAAATATTTACTTTCCGGAAACTCATTCTTAAAAGCATAGTATTCATCAATCGTTTCACGGTAACGGTCTATCTTTTTTTCTTCTATACTATTAACCGCCATTTCGTATTTAGCCCGAAGAATAAGAATGGAAAGATCTTCGCGATAGTCAGTATAAGGATAATCTTTCAGTGCATTCTGAGCAGTGATTACACACGACTCATAATTATTCCCCATATAATTACCCAAATTATAGTATAACTTAGCTGACATAAACTCTTTCAACACAAGTTTATCCTGAAGAGCAAAAACCATGTCTTGTGCTTCCTGCTTTTTAGAACTTGCCGGATAATATTCAAGGAATGTCTGTAATTGCTGAATAGCCGTATAAGTACCCGACTGATCCAACCGTGCTTCCGGCGTATCTAAAAATAAAGCTTTACCGGCATGATAACTGGCCAATTCGGCAAATGTACCACGCGGATAAGTATTTGTATAAGTTATAAACGTCTGGGCTGCGGTAGAGTAGTCTTTTTGATTATAATAACTCATACCCAACATGTAAAGGGATTCCTCCGCTTTATCCGTACCTTTCAGAATGGTAATCAACTCGTTCAACAATGTAGCCGAACGCCCATACTGCCCTTTGGCAAAGTAGTTTTTAGCTGCCTCATACTTGTATTCGTAATCAGTACTTTTCAGCAATTTATTATACTCTCCACACGAGGAAAGCGTAGCAGCTGCAAGCAGAGTTATAACGATATTTTTCTTCATTCTATTTCAAATAATGCGCAAAGTTACAGAATCGTACCGAATTAACCAATTAATCAATGTTTTTTAATATAAAATAGGAGTTGGGAGGTGGTAAGCAGATAAGTAGGTTAGTAGTAAGTAGTCAAGTAGTAAGTAGTCAAGTAGCAGTAAGTTAGTCAATAGCAAATGATTAGACTCCTTATGAGTTATGATAGTCCAATTCCCCTATCAATAACTACAAAACTAAATTTCCACTCCACAATTATCCAACAAGAACTATCAGCTACTTACTACTTAACTACTTGACTACTTACTACTCATCTATTCATCTATTAAAATCACAGCTTATACAAATCGCTCGCTGCCAATAAATCTACCTTTTTCTCCGTCAATACACGGATACAGTTTTCCATATCGTTGGGACGGATCACAACATTAGCTGTTTGATTGTTGGCAAACGAATACATATATTCAATAAATACCCCTTCATCAGACAGATATCTCAGCACCTTAGCCAATGCCCCGGCCACATTCGGGCAACTAATCCCTACTACATCTGTCACATTAACTGCAAAATGATTTTCTTTCAAAGCCTTATAAGCTCTATCGGGATCGGACACAATACCACGCAAAATACCAAAATCAGCATTTTCGGCAATACATAGAGCAGAAAGATTAATATTCTCTTTCGCCAGTACCTCAGTCACTTCCGTCAAACGGCCGGACTTATTTTCCAAAAAGATAGAAAGTTGTTTTGCTACCATAATATTTGAAGTTACGATTTACAAATAACAAAGTTGCCAATCATGCAAAATAAACACATTTGATCGTTTGCAACTCACACATCTGTAATCAAATTAAAGTTTTCTGTTATCAATTACTCTCTTTGCTTTTCCCACACTGCGTTCAATACTACGTGGTTCAACCAGCTTTACATTCACACCTAACCCTAACACACTTTGTAAACGAGAAGTCAACTTCTTCTTCAATGCGAGCATCTTGTTAATCTCATCCGAATAACAATCTTCACGCACTTCCACTTTCAGCTCCATCGTATCAGTATTGTTCTGGCGATCGATAGTTAACAGATAATGCGGCTCGAATTCCGGCATTTCAAGAATGACGGACTCAATCTGAGTGGGGAATACATTTACGCCACGAATAATCAGCATATCATCACTACGTCCTAAAATACGATCCATACGCACCAGCGTTCGTCCACAAGAACATGTATCATAATGTAAAGCAGTAAGATCTTTAGTACGATAGCGCAATAAAGGCATTCCTTCTTTCGTAAGATGTGTAAAGACAAGCTCTCCTGTCTGTCCGGGTTTAACGGGTTGCAGCGTATGAGGATCGATGATTTCAGGGAAATAATGATCCTCGTTCAAATGTGTACCATGCTGGCATTCACACTCATATCCGACACCCGGACCGGCTATTTCACTCAACCCGTATATATCATAAGCTTTAATGCCCAACTTCTCCTCTATTTCACGACGCATATTCTCCGTCCAAGGTTCGGCTCCAAAAGCACCGGCTTTCAATTTAAACTCTTCACGAGGTAAACCGGAATCTTTAATAGCATCAGCCAGATAAAGCGCATAAGATGGAGTGCAACACAGCATAGTCGAACCGAAATCATGCATCAACGTTATTTGTTTTTCCGTATTTCCGCTTGACATAGGAATGACGGACGCCCCAATATTTTCAGCCCCCGCATGAGCACCAAGCCCACCGGTAAAGAGTCCGTAACCATAAGATATTTGAAAAATATCCGAACTATCCGCTCCATAAGCTGTAAAAGCACGCGACAAACATTCCGACCACGTAGACAAATCTTTACGAGTATACCCCACCACCGTCGGTTTTCCGGTAGTTCCCGAAGAGGCGTGAATACGTACAATCTGACTCATCGGCACGGCACAAAGTCCAAATGGATAATTATCCCGTAAATCATACTTTGTAGTAAAAGGCAGTTTTCCTATATCGTCAATACTATTGATATCGTCAGGAGTAATGCCTAACTCCTGCATTTTCTTCCGGTAAAAAGGTGTGTTGTGATAAACGTGCTCTACTATTTTCCTGAGCCGTATACTTTGAATCTTGCGAAGGCTCTCCCGGTCCATGCATTCGATACTTTCATTCCAAATCATGTTTTTCGCTGTATTTCTATTTGTATTATTCTGTTTTTTATAATAAACTGTTGCAAAGTAAAGGATTTATTTGAAAAAAAGACTTGTTTATCTCAACTATTTTCCCGAATATTGCCTTCCTTTTTAAAACAGAACATGAATTTTGAATTAACATCCGCTTATAAACCTACAGGCGATCAACCTGAAGCCATTGCACAGCTCACCGAAGGGGTGAAACAAGGACTACCGGGCCAAACTCTGCTGGGAGTTACAGGCTCCGGAAAGACTTTTACGATTGCCAATGTCATAGCCAATATCAATAAACCCACACTGATATTGAGCCATAATAAGACATTGGCAGCCCAACTATACAGTGAGTTCAAAGGATTTTTCCCAAACAATGCCGTTGAATACTACGTATCTTATTATGACTATTACCAACCGGAAGCCTATCTTCCCAGTTCCGATACGTATATCGAAAAAGATCTTGCCATCAATGATGAAATAGACAAACTGCGCCTTGCCGCCACTTCTTCTCTACTTTCGGGACGAAAAGATGTGGTAGTGGTTTCATCCGTCTCTTGTATCTATGGTATGGGGAACCCTTCGGATTTCTATAATAACGTAATAGAAATAGAGCGCGGGCGTATGATGGATCGCAACGTCTTTCTGCGCCGTCTCGTCGACAGCCTATATGTACGTAACGACCTGGATTTAAACCGAGGTAATTTCCGTGTCAAAGGAGATACGGTGGATATCTATCTGGCCTATTCCGATAACATCCTACGGGTTACTTTTTGGGGAAATGAAATTGACGGAATAGAAGAAGTGGACCCGATTACCGGTGTTACTACCGCTCCTTTCGAGGCATACAAAATATACCCCGCCAACCTTTTTATGACCACCAAAGAAGCAACCTTACGGGCTATTCACGAAATAGAAGAGGATCTCACCAAGCAGGTCGCCTATTTTGAATCCATCGGAAAAGAATACGAAGCCAAACGACTATATGAGCGTGTGACCTACGATATGGAAATGATCCGTGAATTGGGACACTGTTCCGGCATCGAAAATTATTCTCGTTATTTCGATGGGCGCGCCGCTGGCACACGTCCCTATTGCCTGTTGGATTTCTTCCCCGATGACTTTCTTATCGTAATAGACGAAAGCCATGTGAGTGTTCCACAAATACGTGCCATGTATGGAGGCGACCGTGCACGAAAAATAAACTTGGTAGAATACGGTTTCCGTCTACCCGCAGCGATGGATAACCGTCCGTTAAAATTCGAAGAATTTGAAGAGATGGCCAAGCAAGTAATATACGTAAGTGCCACTCCTGCCGATTACGAGCTTATCCATTCAGAAGGCATCATTGTAGAACAAGTGATACGTCCTACCGGTCTGCTCGATCCGATTATCGAGGTACGTCCAAGTCTTAACCAAATCGATGATCTGATGGAAGAAATTCAGATACGCATTGAAAAAGAAGAGCGCACGCTTGTCACTACTCTGACCAAACGGATGGCAGAAGAACTGACGGAATACCTGCTAAACAACAATGTGCGCTGTAACTATATCCATAGCGACGTCGATACGCTTGAACGGGTAAAAATCATGGATGATCTACGTCAAGGAATATATGATGTGCTTATCGGCGTAAATCTGTTGCGTGAAGGGTTAGATCTTCCCGAAGTATCACTTGTTGCCATTCTCGATGCGGACAAAGAGGGGTTCCTCCGCTCGCACCGTTCATTGACACAAACCGCCGGGCGTGCTGCCCGAAATGTAAATGGAAAAGTCATCATGTATGCCGACAAAATAACGGAAAGCATGCAGCTTACCATTAATGAAACCAATCGCAGACGCGAAAAACAATTAGCTTACAATGAAGCACACGGTATCACTCCACAGCAGATAAAGAAGGCCCGTAATCTTTCCGTATTCGGTGGAAACAATACTGAGACAGAAACCATGCTAAAAGAACAACGTGCCTATGTAGAGCCATTAAGTCCAAATATAGCAGCTGACCCTGTTGTTCAATACATGACAAAAGCGCAAATGCAAAAAAGTATTGAACGCACACGAAAACTTATGCAAGAAGCTGCTAAGAAACTGGAGTTCATCGAAGCGGCACAATATCGCGACGAATTGCTGAAGTTAGAAGATCTGATGAAGGAAAAATGGGGATAATTTTCTCAATAGAACTTAATTTCAGAAATACAAATCTTAATCAATGTTATAAAACATAGTTTTAAAGTCGAAAAATTTGCAGATATCCCCAAAGGCCGTATCTTTGCACTGTGTTTTTCATAGTATTAGATTTAAGGTTAACAAAGGTTGGAGCAAGGCGTTGCTCCTTTTTTTATTTTCAGACGTTTACTTCCTCCACAAAAAAATCAAAGAGTTCCGGGACATATTTTTACGCTGCTTCAAAATACCTATTCACCACTATCATCTTCAAAAGCCAGCTTTGCAATCTTAACTTTTCTCACATTCGTTTGCTTTCTTCATAGAATGATCCTATATTTGTCATACACATATTCTTTCTAAAAATGCAATACCATGAGACACCTCCAAAGTAAAAAGCAAACCGCATGGAAAAAAAGCCGAACCTTCGGTGACCTCAAAGGAGGACGGATGCGGGTAAAACTGAAAGACAATATTTTGAGAAGGTTACATTCATTACAGTGCCCCTCCCCATTGGACGAATGTCCTATTTACATGCAAGAAAATCCATCCAAAGATTTTTATTTCCCAATAACGGTAGACGATATAAAAAGCGTGCTAGAACAGCTACCCACCGAAGACGTCGCTCCTTTGACACATATATGGCTAAGAAAAAAAAATCCATATAATAATCATGACCAAAGAGAGTTTATAGTTGGCAGCGGAGTCTATGTTATTATATTGTACCCCTTCTCTAAAAACAACAAGTTGATGATAGGTAAAAAGAAACCAACAAATCGACAATTAACATGGTATAAAGGCTAGGCTATGCATCAACTCCTCAAAAGGAACACGAAGATTGGTTCTTCGAATTTACAAAGGAAAGTGCAAGAAAGTATTATTTGGAACGATTGCTGATGTATGAAATAGGCCGTTGTGCCAATATATATATCATATGTAGCAAAACCAATCACCAAAAAGCCAAAAACAGTGCTGAAGAATATGCTTATAACATGAAAATCAATGTTTAAAGCAAAGCAGAAAACTGCAATCATTTCTAAAAAGACAAACAGCGACAATGAGAAGTGGATAAGCACCTTAAATTCATATTCAAGAATGTCACGAACCTTGATATATTTGAATAGAGTCATATTCCATATTTAATAACAGAGCAATTAAGCAATGCGTAATATAGATACAACAGAGGATAACATACCCTCTAATCAAATTTTCGAGAAAGTACCATCAACAGCCGCTATCGCATACTATATGGTATCAACCGAATATGCGGATCTGGAAATTACTACCGAATGGTTCGAATGGGCATCCGAGCTTTTGAAAGCAGGCTATATTAACGCACACATCATTGCTTTGAGTCATAAAAAGACAGATGATCAAATAAAATCAATTGGACTTATCAATGTCATCTTTGATGAACTAAATATCGACTTGGATGATACTTTCACAATCTATAAATACTATGGCATCTATATCTTAAAGCAGGGATTGACACTCAATAAAGAGGTATATGAAATATTATCTCAACTCAATCAGCTGTTTCTGAATACTTATTATTATTTATTATATGATTTCCATGTACTCTATGTGGCCTACACAGAGCTGAGAGAAGAAGGAGAACAATCTCTGTGGAAAGGCATGGATCTAAAAAATAAGGAAGAGTATGTAAGAGCATATTTTGATGAATGGCTTAAAAAGCCGGATAGCAAAATCTACAATAAATGGGAACAAAAATCTTCATTTCGAAAAAGGCTGGAACAAATATGTCGTAACAAATATGCTTCTATTGTCTATTTCATTTTTATCATTGTTTTCTTTATCGGCTTTTACTGGATGATATATAAACTTTTCTCGAATAGCATTATATCCATTCTCATCGTAGCATCTTTCACCTGTGTTTTAGTAATAAATGCTATATTTGAAATAATAAAAGTTAGAAATAAAGTAAAGAACAACAAATCATGATTACCGAACGACAACCGGAACACAACGACCCCAATAAGCAAAAGCATCCGCCTATGTATACAAGTGAGACCGAAGCAACCCTAAACGACTTACTACAAAAAGTCCCTATGACTGCTGAAATTCTGTTCTATAAACAGCAAAATTCCAACATAAACATTCAATGGATAAACTGGGCAATCGAAATGCTTCAGGCAGGATACGAAACCGAAAACCTAATTATATTGGCAGGAGAAGATATTCATTGTAATCCATTTGAATTCACTGCCCTAACAAATAAAATATTTGAAGAGCTACACCTAAACAAGATTAATATCACTGACCGGGTTTTCATAATATATAGCACCTACCTTATAAAACAGGCTGTTCAATCACCAAATAAAGAAAAGATCTCGGAAGTATTGTTCAAGTTGGAACAACTATACATAGACACTGAATACAATAGTATCTTATGCGACTTTTATCTGTTATCAAATGCCATAGGAGAACTAAAAAGCTACGGTACCCAATGGTATTGGAATGATGTAGCTTTAACAAAAGAAGATTGGTATAAATACACACTAAATTACCTTAAACAATGGATTAATACTCCTATTCAAGAACACGAAACAGGCAAAAGCCATGATCTTAATGAAAATATGCCTATTTCAAATCCATCCAAGAAGAATATGCTGGAAAAACTTATTTCGTATTTCTACAAAAAACTAAAATAATATGGAAGAGTCAGTTAAACCCGACAAGCATAACAAACAGAAATGCCCTCTTATGATGTATACAAGTGAGTTTAACAGAAAAATGAAATCAAATATGTACTTTTGTCCTTATATTTAAAAATAAAAACTTATCTATTATGGAAATAAATCAAGCAGCCCCCAAGTTTCAGGATGTGTCAATCGCGCCCATGCATACAGTAGAACATATTCTGAATGCTACTATGGTGAAAACCTTCGGTTGCCCGCGTTCACGCAATGCCCACATCGAAAAAAAGAAAAGTAAATGTGATTATGAATTAGCAAGCTGTCCGAACAAAGAACAGATACAGGCCATCGAGGAGAAGGTGAATGAGGTTATCCGTTTACATCTGCCTGTAAGCATTGAATTTATGTCACAACAGGAAGCCAAAGATATTGTCGACCTCAGCAAACTGCCGGAAGACGCAAGTGAAACATTACGGATCGTCCGCATCGGAGGCTATGATGTCTGTGCATGTATCGGACTACATGTAGAAAACACGTCCGAAATAGGTACTTTCAAAATTATCAGTTATGATTATAACGAAGAGCGGAAAGTATTGCGAATGCGCTTTAAGTTGATAAAATAATATCAAAACATCAAAATTCCATCTATTTTTTATAAAATAAACAAAATGAGATAACAAATTGGCATGAATAATGAAAATTTGGCATCTATTTTATGACAAATAGTCAAATATAGGAATAAAAATGGCTTGGCATATGTTTTGCCCTATCGATAGTGAACGACGGTTCCGGAAACGGAACGGAAGTTATAAACGAATTGAATGTTTAACTTAAAGATAGGAGACTAAAATTATGATGCCTGTTAGAAGAACTCAGAACTGGTTACCAAGTATCTTTAATGATTTCTTTGATAACGAATGGATGGCAAAAGCAAACGCCACAGCACCTGCCATCAATGTAATTGAATCGGAAAAAGAATATAAAGTGGAAGTAGCTGCTCCGGGTATGACAAAGGAAGATTTCAACATCCGTATTGACGAAGATAACAATCTCGTGATTTCTATGGAGAAAAAAGTTGAAAACAAGGAAGAGAAAAAAGACGGTCGCTATCTGCGCCGTGAGTTCTCATACTCCAAGTTCCAACAAACCATGATCTTGCCGGACAATGTAGACAAGGAAAAAATCGCTGCTCAGGTTGAAAACGGTGTTTTGACTATTGATCTTCCCAAACTTAGCGAAGAGGAGATAAAAAAACCGGAGAGAACGATTGAAATTAAATAAAAAGTTCTAAGGACAAGAGTCATCTTACCGATAGAATAAACAGTAAAAAGGGGATAATAAAACTCCCCTTTTTTCATAAGATCCACCCCGCGTCACAGACCAACTGTACCCCCAAAGTTGAACACAACGTTTTGGGAATGTTAGTTCAGATAATTTGTGACGCGGGTGATTTTTTATAAAAAGCGAAAAAACGTACCTCTATCCCTCGACTTTCTTAAAACTCTTTACGGCCCAAATATTCAGCACCAATGCAAAAGCAAGCAAGGCTCCCAACTGCGGCAACAAATCGGCCATGCCACTACCCTTCAAATAAACCATACGCATCACCTGCATCAGGTATTTCAACGGATTGAATACGGTAATCACTTGTGCCCACTCGGGCATACTACTGATGGGAGTAAACAAACCACTCATTAAAATAAGGACTAACATGCAAAACCACATAACGAACATGGACTGCTGCATAGTGGCAGAATGGTTAGAAATAACCAATCCCAAACCGGACATAGACAATACAAACAAAACCGCAAAAAAGTAGATTATCAGAAAATGACCTACCGGAGTAATGCCGTAAAGTACCCATGCCAGAATAAAGCAAATAGTAAGAACAACAAAACCAATCAGCCAATATGGAAGCAGCTTTGCCAGAATAAAAGTAAATTTACCAACCGGAGTGACATTTATCTGCTCAATAGTTCCTGCTTCTTTCTCTCCTACAATATTAAGGGCCGGTAAAAATCCACAGATCAGAGTAAGCAACATTACCATAAGTGCCGGTACCATAAAAAGCTTATAGTTCAGATTCGGATTATACAAGTTAAGAGTAGATAACCGGCAATCGGCAGTAAAAGATGCCGGAATACCCCCTACGACAGTATCATCCCCCAATACATCAGCTTGCACAGAAAGCGTTACAGGAGAGAATGCAGACGAAGAGACTACTTCGGAAGCATAATCACGAATGATGTTGGAGAGATAAGCACTGCCCAATCCGCCTTTCGTACCGTTAACCGCATTCACTGCAATCAATACGTGAGCAGTGTTTCCACTGGTACAATTCCTTTCAAAATGATGTGGAATTTCAAGGATAACATCGGCATCACCCGACTCCACATTTCTCAATGCCGCGTCATAAGAATCCGGAAGAGCCGTAAGGCGAAAGTAAGTGGAAGCGGCAATCTTATCAACCAATCGGCGCGAAATCACCGAATGATCATTATCCACGATATTCAGAGAAATATTCCGCACTTCAAGATTCATTGCCCAAGGCATAAAAATCATGATCATGCAAGGAAAGAGCAAGATAAGACGCGGAAGAAACGAATTACGCATCAATTGCTTAAATTCTTTTTCAATAAGAAACTTGATCATAGTAAATAATGTGCCAATATGCCAATGGGACAATGTGCCAATTGGCTGGCGCTTTTAATGGGTTAATTATGTTCATTTTCTCTAATTGGCACATTGGCATATCAGCACATTGTTCCATTATTCATTCTTTCATTCTCTTAATTGGCACATTGGCATATTGCCCAATTGGCACATTATTCCATCATTCCAATCTGTTTTTAAACTTCTTGAAACTAATCGTAATCAGTACTATCGCCATAAATGCCAGAATAATAATCTCTTTCACTACAAATGCGACATCCACTCCCTCGATCATCAACTTACGCACAGCCTGAATGTACCAACGGGCAGGCAGTACATCGGATATCACCTGCAATACGAGCGGCATGCTTTCTATGGGGAAAATCATACCGGAAAGTATCATGGTAGGCATCATCAAAATCAATCCCGAAGCCAACATGGCAGCTACCTGTGTCCGTGTTACCGAAGAGATAAGCAAGCCCAATGCCAATGATACGAATATAAACAACAGCGATACGACAATCAACCAGAACAGACTACCTGCCACAGGCACATGCAACACATAAACCGACAACAACAGGATCGTGATCAGATTAATGAATGACAATACAAAATAAGGTACTGCTTTGGATAATATCACAAACAACGGACGGACAGGTGAAACCAACAAGATCTCCATTGTTCCGGTCTCCTTCTCACGAACAATGGATATAGAGGTCATCATTGCACAAATCAGCATCAGGATAAGCCCCATGACACCGGGAACAAAGTTATAAGTACTCTTCATCTGCGGATTATAGAGCAACTTGACATCCGGCACGATCGTAGGAACAGAAACGCCGGCAGGCATCATTTCCTGTTGCACGGAAGCGATAATACCCGTAGCATAATTTACCTGTGTTGTTGCCATATTAGGGTCGGTGGCATCGGTAATAAGCTGTATCTCGGCATCACCGGCATAAAGCCTGTCGGCAAACTGTGTACCGAATACAATAGCAAGATCGGTATCCCCCTCCCTAAAGGCCTTTTCCACTTCCTGTGGAAAATGAAGCAACCGGGTCACCATAAAATATTCACTGGCATTGATCCGGTCGATGATGTGACGCGTCATTACGTCATTGTTAGGATCGAGTACGGCTACACGCACATTTTTCACTTCGGTAGATATGGCGAAACCAAAGAGAATGATCTGAACGACAGGCATTCCCAAAAGGATCAACATCGTCCGCCGGTCACGGAAAATATGGAAAAACTCTTTTCTGACAAAAGCTATAAACTGTTTCATTCCTTAATCTGCTTTACGGACAGCCTTGCGGGCCAGTTGCTGAAATACATCATCCATCGTATCGGCATGAAACTGTTCCTTCAGCCGAAGAGGTGTGTCGAGCGCCTCGATACGCCCGTCCACCATGATAGAAACACGGTTACAATACTCTGCCTCATCCATATAGTGGGTGGTAACAAAAACGGTAATTCCCCGGTCGGCAGCCTGATAGATAAGCTCCCAAAACTGTCGGCGGGTGGCGGGATCGACTCCTCCGGTAGGCTCATCCAAAAAGACAATCTTCGGCTCATGAAAGATGGAAACGGAAAAAGCAAGCTTCTGTTTCCAGCCTAAAGGAAGGCTACGGACCAGCGTATCGCGTTCGTCACTAAAACCAAGGCGTGCCAGAAGTTCATCCGTCTTCACAGCAATCTCTTTATCTTTCATGCCATAGATACCGGCAAACAGACGAATATTTTCCCACACCTTGAGATCCTCGTACAGAGAAAATTTCTGGCTCATATAACCGATATTCTTTTTCACTTCCTCAGAATGAGTAGAGATGTCGAATCCGGCTACCACTCCCTGCCCGGAAGTCGGCTTGCTCAATCCGCAAAGCATACGCATCGCAGTAGTCTTGCCGGCCCCATTGGCACCAAGAAAACCAAAGATTTCGCCACGATTCACTTTAAATGAAATATGATCCACGGCAGTAAAGTTCCCGAATCGTTTACAGAGGTTATCCACTTCAATGACATAGTCGTTGTCGTGATGCGTTTCCTCCCGTTCCAGTCCCGGCGGACATAGGATAGCGGCAAACCGGCGCAGAATTTGTTCCGGGGTATCGATGCCGTGTATCCGTCCTTCGTGAATAAAAGCAATACGGTCGCATTGCCGGGCCTCATCCATAATGGGGGTAGAAGCTATAATGGTGATCCCCTGCTCTTTGAGCCGGCGAAGCATCTCCCAAAATTCCTTACGGGAAACGGGGTCTACCCCGGTGGTCGGTTCATCAAGAAACAGGATGTCCGGCTTATGGATCAAAGCACAACTCAAAGCCAACTTCTGCTTCATTCCTCCCGACAATGCCCCTGCCCGGCGTTTCTTAAAAGGCTCTATCTGCTGGTAAATATCCTTCACCAAATCATAATTTTCCTCTATGGTAGTATGAAAAACCGTCGCAAAGAAGTTCAGATTCTCTTCGACCGTCAAGTCCTTATACAAAGAGAACCGCCCGGGCATATACCCCACTTTGTGCCGGATTTTCCGATATTCCTTCACCACATCCAGTCCTCCTACGGTAGCCGTACCGCCATCAGCAAGCAACAACGTAGTCAAAATCCGGAAAAGCGTACTCTTTCCTGCCCCATCCGGTCCGATAAGCCCGAACAGTTCACCACGCTTCACCGAGAAAGAGACATCCTGTAAAGCCTCCACTTTCCCATACCGTTTACTTACCCCATCTACCACCACCTCCATCTTCATCCTATCTTCTTTCTCCATTCTCCCCTCTCCTTTTATTTCCCCTTCTCAAACACCACTCCTCCATACATTCCTATTTTCAGATACCCGTCATTTTTCACGGCTACTTTTACGGCATATACCAAATTGGCGCGTTCATCTTTCGTAAGAATCGTTTTCGGAGTAAATTCCGAACGGTCGGATATCCAAGTAACAACGCCCGGATACTCTTTTCTTTCATCATTTCCATAATCGGAAAACACCGTGACCTTTTGCCCCAACTTCACTTGCGACAGTTGTTCGGAAGTAATATATGCGCGGATATACATCTGCTCCATATCCGCCACTTTAAACAGCGGCTTACCCATCGTTGCCAGTTCGCCGGCTTCCGCATATTTGGCGAGTACCGTGCCGGCGATGGGAGATGTAATGTGACATTTCATCAACTGATCTTCCACCTGTGCCACTTGAACACCTACCGAAGAACTCTGCCAGGTAAGACTTTCACGGCTGTTAAGCAAAGTAGATCCCTGCGCTACGAGTTGTTTCTGCAATACTTCCAGATGGGCTTGGGCGTCATCCAGTTGTTTCTGATTGGCAGCACCGGCTTTCAACAGATTCTCCACACGACGTTTCTCACGCTCGGCAGTAGCAATCTCTTCTTTCAAAGCGGCAACCTGCTTCAAAATATCGGGAAGTTGGCCCTCAACTGATTTCACGCTGGCTTCCAACTGTTTTTTTCTTAAGTAAAGCTGAACGGTATCCACCACTCCCACCTGCTGCCCGGCCTCCAAAACCGTACCTTCCTCTACATCCAGCCAAAGTAATTTTCCGGATACTTCGGAGGAGACCAGCACTTCGGTCGTTTCAAACGTACCGGTTGCATCATAATCAGGCATGCCACTCCCACAAGCGGCAGTTATTAAAAGTAAGGAAAAAGTTCCTATAAGTTTCATTGACTTCATATAAAGTATATTTTAATTATTTCTATTATTTGTCTCTCTCAACCGGCATATCACTCTCCATTTATCGTATATTTCAGTTTCCAGATGTTCATCAACAACTGTACCTCGTGCAATGCTTTCGTTTGCCGGGCCATATTCTCAGAGGTGATTTCCCGAAGCATATCGGTAACAGTAAGGGTACCGTTCGCCACCTTCGCTTCGGCAGCCAAACGAATATTGGTACGCAAGCGAATTATTTCTTCGTCATCCTGCATCTGTTTCCGCATTGAAACAATATCGCTGTTCTGTTGTGTGGCCTGCAAGCGGGTGTTAAAAAGAAACACATCCCGGTTTGTCTGCAACTGTTGCCGGTTACTGGCTATCACCTTTTTATCATTCCGCAGTGTATACAGACTTCCGAAATTCCACGATAAGCGCACCCCTGCTATATAGAAAGGCGCAAACTCATCCTTCAACATATTCAGTCCCGGATTGCCATATGCCCCTTGCACAAACAAGCCCAAACGGGGAAGATAGCCAACCTTCAGAGCCTCCTCCTGTATCCCGAGTTGATTGTTCTGTGCATCGAACCATGTCAACTCCGGTCGCCGGATCTCATTCAGCAGCGAGTATTCGCCCTCTAACGGCTTCATCAGTTTTGTGTCTTCCGCCAATTCCTCACCTGTCAGTAAAGACAACATCTTCAAATACGCCTGTCGCAACGAGGTAAGTTCGATCCGTTTTTGCCGGGTATTAAGCTGTTCCACTTTCACAGCATCCAGATCAGCCTGATTGGCTATTCCGTTTTCCATATAAGCACTGATCTGCCGATAACTACGCTCCAAGTCCTCCTGTAACAGACGATTCTGTATCAACTGCTCATCCAATGACAGAATGCCGAAATAAATTTGATCTACCCGTTCGTTCAGAGCATACATATCGACATTCAACTTTTCCCGTTCCACGTCGGACGATGCAAGTATCCTCTCTTTTTTCGAATGTATCTCTCCCCCATCCCAAATGTTCTGTTTCAGCTCCAGCATCACTTGATACTGATCTTTCGGCTGTCCTTTAATATCTATTCCCGGAATTTTCACAGGGAGCTCCGTCACATCGCTTTGATAACTCGCTTTGGCGGAAAGGGAAAACTGTGGCAGATTTCCTTTCGAAGCATTATTCAGATTATACTCTTTTGTTTTTTCAATAAGGCTGTATTGTCTCACCAACGGATAGTTATCCTGTGTTTTCTGCCGGCACTCCTCCAAAGTTATCTGTCCGTACATCCATGACACTACCATCAAGAAAGACAATAAAAGAATCATTCGTTTCATACTCTTTTTCTCTATTAATTTCTTTTCGGCAAAGATAGGGAAATAGAATATGCAACCAGGTTCCAATTGTTTGTAATGATGTTCCATTGGTTCGATTTTCCTTGATTTTATAAAACAAGAAAGAAGAAAACTCTTCCGATATTAAATTATTCCCGTACAAATCACATTTTTTCCCTCTTCTATCCTATCTTTGTAGGAAATACGAGTGTCTTATTATGAAAGAAAAAAACGAGCCGCTTGAAATAACGCTCGAGCAATTAAAACATAGCCTGATTGTACACAACAACGAATATCGATATATAAACCCCGATTTCGGAATTGTCATCAGTTCCTCCAAACTGGAAAGTAATCTTGTCAAGGCGGGACAACCCTATCGTGCCAAAGAGGGACGGATTATCCGCAGTTTACACGGAAAAGCACGTATATCAGTCAATCTGATAGAATACGATATCGATCCCCAAATGATCATCGTTACTCCACCGGATTCTATCATCCAAATCATAAATTTTTCTCCCGACTACGATTTTCAGATGATTGCTACCAACAGCAGTTTTCTACCTATCCCCCATAAAGAAGACCTGGCCGATTCATATATGCAACAAGGCATCGTAATTAAACCGACAGATGAGGAATGGGATGAAATCAGCATGTACTTCTCACTGATTTGGAAAACTGTGCAAGAACCGGTCTTTAGACGGGAAGTCGTTCTACATCTGCTCACAGCTCTTCTATATAATATAAGGTATATACAAAGAAAGTTACGAAACAGTACCGGACAAGCCCCTTCGCACCAAGAAGAATTGTTCCGTCGGTTCATCGCCTTAGTCAACGAATACAGCAAAGAAAAACGCACTGTCGGATTTTATGCCGACAAATTATGCCTCACACCCCGCTATCTGAATACCGTTATCCATCAAGTGAGCCACCACACAGTGATGGACTGGATAAACCAAGCCGTAATACTCGAAGCACAAGTTTTGCTTAAACACAGCGATTTACTGATCTATCAGATTGCCGACCAGTTAAATTTCCCCAATCCCTCTTTCTTTTGTAAATTCTTCAAAAGAAAAACCGGAATGACACCTCAAGAATACCAAAAGAAATAAGCTCTTCCATATCGCACTACACAAATAATCAGCAGGATACTTTGTCAATCAAAAGTAAAGTTGTATCTTTGCAGCCGCTATTACGAGTTAGTAGCACTAATTCAAATCATTAATTAAAAACATTTATTAAAAATGGCAACCAGAATCAGATTGCAAAGACACGGACGTAAAAGTTACGCGTTCTATTCAATTGTAATTGCAGACAGCAGAGCACCACGTGATGGTAAATTTATTGAGAAGATTGGTACTTATAACCCAAACACCAATCCTGCTACAGTAGATTTGAATTTTGACGCTGCATTGGCATGGGTATTGAAGGGTGCACAACCCAGCGATACCGTACGTAACATCCTTTCACGCGAAGGTGTTTACATGAAGAAGCACCTCCTCGGTGGTGTAGCTAAAGGCGCATTCGGTGAAGCAGAAGCTGATGCAAAATTCGAAGCTTGGAAAAACAACAAGCAAACAGGTCTTGCTGCTTTGAAAGCTAAAGAAGAAGAAGCTAAGAAAGCTGATGCAAAAGCACGTCTTGAAGCAGAAAAGAAAGTAAACGAAGCAAAAGCTAAAGTATTGGCAGAAAAGAAAGCTGCTGAAGAAGCTGCAAAAGCTGCTGCTAATGCACCCGCAGAGGAAGAAGCTGCTCCGGCAGAAGAAGCTCCTGCAACAGAAGTTGCCGAATAAGAGTAAGCAAATTCAAAAAATTGGGATTAAAACTATAAGAATCCTCTCCGGTTTGCCGGGGAGGATTTTTTATGTTTATGACATAGGACAATTCTGCTAAATAATCTATCTCTAAAAACAAAAAGATAGTTATCAAAATAGCAAGTTTCCCATCTTCTCCTCTTCCCAAACAAAGCAGTAGACAAGGGAAGAAAAGAGATCAAGAAAGGGTATAATACTTATTTCCAACGATTTAAACTATATGATTCATTAGTAACAAAGAAACGCTTTTAACATGCTGTTAAAAGCGTTTCCTTACAGATAAGAATACTATTCTTTGCATCTATAAAATACATTTCCTTTTCACAAGAAAATAGAGTTGGAAAAAGCCGTTAACCATGTTAATTCATCGTCCCTACTTTCCTTATTGCCATTGCCCTGCTACTGATGGATCAGTTTCCTCAATTCCTGATACAGAGTTTCTGTAATTTCACCGTTCGTCGAATTGAAGAAGATTTCCTTCCCCGTTCTTTCCGTAAACACAATATAAGGTTTGCTACGAGAAGAAAGCAGCAGTAAACAATTACCTCCCTCTTTCAATTTAAACCAACCTTTGCTGATCCCACCGATCGAAAGGCCATTGAGCCGGAGAGTGATATCAGGAAGAGAATCCACCAAATGAACTCCGGCAATCTCTCCAAAAGTTCTGGTAATTCCATACATCCCCGTAAAGACCAGTCTGTCATCCTTGATCTTTATTGTAGCCGGATTCATGCCATACGCCATAAATGCAGCAATCACTGCGATGGTAAACACACTGATAGCAACCACGTACTTCGTACTCTTTTTAGGAGGATTGTGATCGAACTTATTCGCCTTGACTATCAGGTACGGAATATAAAGTATAGGAAGGAAAAGACAATAGCTTGCCCAATCGGCATGTCCCAGTCCCAAACAGATGTAGTAAGCAAGTACAGGAACCGTCCCCATACCCACCAGACTGTAACACATAAAAGCAGACAATCCTTTGACGTCCACATTCATCTTTTCTTCCTTAGACATAGTATTATATCCTGCAATAAGAATCGGGAAACGCTTTACAAGTACCCCGAGACCAATGAGGATAAAAGCTGTAATCAACACTGTAGTTTCCATAATAAAGTTTGTTTCCTATTGTTTAGTTTCAAATTTATCTCGATTTCCTATCGACAAAAAATTCCTTATTTCACCTCTTATTTCATTTCCGAAAAATAAGAATTATTCTTTGAAAAACAAAATAGAATGCCCTTTTCCTAATGAAAGGTCTCAAAAAATATCTTTCAATGACAAGAGCGCTTTCATTCCTTATATATGCTGTAATATTCATATACCTTTTGAGAAATCGCCGCGATAAGGGCAGCATTTGTCTTATCATCCTCCTTGGAATCCTTCACAAACACCGCTATACTATATCGGCTTCCATCCGGTAAGCGAACAAAACCCATATCATTATCGCCCGCTTTCAATCCTGATTCGTCTCTGTCAGACGAACCTGTTTTGTGCCCCAATACAACTGCCGGAGGTAATCCTGCTTTCAATTTGTCCTTCCCTGTAACGGTTTCCATCATTATTTTCTCTAAAAACTCTTTATATCCGGAATGCCGGAACAAGGTTTCCGTGCAAAACTTCTCCAAAGCCCGAACTGCCGCAAGAGGAGTGGTCCAATTGAGGTATTGATATCTAAAACCTTCGTGCATATCCTCCTCCGTTGCCTCAATCTTAAAATCCGTGATACCCAATGTACGGATGTATTTATCCACTACCTCAACTCCACCGATATAGCGAAATAAAATATCACAGGCATTATTATCACTTTCCGACACGCTATATCTCAATAGCTCACCCACCGACATTTTAAACCCTCCTTCAGGGCGTGCTTCCCTTAACGGACTGTAAGTATCGGGCAGCAGATCCGCTTTTCGAATCAATATTTCCGTCGTCAACGGCAATTGTTTCCTGTCCAGATAATTCAATACTGCCAATGCCTGATGAAACTTAAAAACACTCATTAAGGGAAAATGATGCTGATTATTGTAAGTAAAAGTCTTGCACCCATCAGACACAACAGCTACTCCTACGGTTGCCTGCTTATCTTGCAACAGTTTATCAAAATCAGCTTTCAGGGGATGAGTGGCATATCCATGCCACGAAATAATCAAAAACAATGCCACAATTATTCCGAACTTCCATGAAATATTATTCTTCATACTTTCTCTATATTGTTTAATATTACAATTATATAACTCCGCCGCCAATCACCTGCGCCTGCCTAACTCATCTTTCCTATAATCTTTGGGAGATACACCGGCATATTGCTTAAAGTATTTACCGAAAAAGGACTGTGTCGGAAAATTCAGCTGCGTAGCTATCTCCTTTATACTTAAATCCGACGTTTCCAATAATTGCTTCGCTTCCGTGATAACCATCTGGATAATCCACTGAGAAGCACTGCTACCCGATTTTTCTTTGACAATAGTTGAAAAATAGCGCGGGGAAAGATGTTGCAACCCGGCATAAAAGGTAACATCGCGTTCTTTACGATAAAAGCGATACAGAGATAACATAAAATGCTGAAAAACCACATCTTTTTTATTCTGCGACAACGGTTGCAACGGTCGATTGGTAAAATAGATGTTCAGAACCTCATAACAGATAGTCTGCCCCATAGATTTGACAAGTTCCAATGTCAGACGACGGCGCTGTATGCCCATATCCGAACACTCTTCCAAACGGATTCTGTTTTGCAAGTTCTCAAGCAAAGCTTCCAAATGTATATATTGTTCATCCGATAGAGAAACACACGGATACTCTCTGATAAACAACAGATTCTCTACATTAGTCACTTTATTGACAATCGGGATCACATAATCCAAATCGACTCCAACCATAATACCCTCTGCATCCGCACTTTTATGTAAAAGCCGCACCAAAGTAGAAGGAATATAAATGTAGAGATCACCCCGTTTTATTATATACGATTTCTCCTGCAAAGATATTTCTATCTCTCCCTGCCGACAAAGAAAGAATCCGCATTTATTTATTGTTGAAATAATCTGTCCTGTTTTAACAACTTGTGCAGTATCACCGCAGGAAAGTAACGCAAATTCAAAAGGTATTTGCTGATTAAACATTTTCTTCTATTTATATATTCAGCGCAAAATAAATACAAATCGCCAAATACAGACCTATCATTCAGTTAAAAAATAGACCAATCGAACAATTTATTATTCATATTAACCTTTTCTGTCTTGTCCGGTCGGAATAATTTTGTATTCACAAATCAACATGCTTAAGTTATGAAACAATTTTATCTCATTTTATCCGGTATCTGCATATTTTTATCAATTTCCTGTACCGGCCGTACAAAGGAAAAACAAGAGTTGCAGACAGTAAAAACAGACACAGTCACTTCCGCCAGCGAACAAACTATTTTGCAGTTTCCCGGAAAAGTAAAAGCTGCCCAAGATATCAATATTGCTTTCAGGGTAAGCGGAACCATCCGTAAAATATGTGTCGAAAACGGCACACATGTACGTAAAGGAGAATTGCTGGCAGAACTCGATCCTACCGACTATCAAGTGCAGTTGGATGCCACAGAAGCAGAGTACAGACAAATCAAAGCCGAAGCAGAAAGAGTAATCGCCCTTTACCAAGAGAATGGAACGACTCCCAATACCTATGACAAGGCAGTCTATGGCCTGAAACAGATAACATCCAAGTATCAGCACCACAAAGACCAGCTGGGCTATACCCGTCTATACGCTCCTTTTGACGGGTACGTGCAAAAACACCTGTTCAATGAGCATGAAACCATCGGAGCAGGAATGCCTGTAATCTCCATGATCAGTAGTGAAACACCCGAAGTAGAAATAAACCTTCCGGCAGCAGAATACATCCGTCGCAAACAATTTCTTCGCTATCACTGCACATTCGACATTTATCCGGATAAAGTTTATCCGATGAAATATATCAGCATTACTCCCAAAGCAAACGCCAACCAATTGTATACGATGCGCCTGCAATTGACTCCGAACGAGCAACCGCTTCCCTCTCCCGGAATGAATGCCATGGTTACTATTCATTGCGATACGGATGCGACACATTCCTTATCTGTTCCTCAAGGTGCCATCCTACAAAAAGAAGGACAAACATACGTGTTTGCCTACGACTCCATCGACCACACCGTTCATAGCCGTAAAATTACTGTCATACGCTTGCTTAGCAACGGACACAGTATTGTTACATCAGATAATTTGCAACCGGGCGAATGGGTCGTGTCATCCGGAGTACATCACATTAAAGACGGTGAAAAGGTAAAACCTTTACCACATTCCACAAAAACAAATATAGGAGGATTGCTATAATGGATATAAGTAAATGGGCATTCCAGAACCGGAATCTGATCTATTTCTTCGTGACCGTTTTACTATTTGGAGGTGCTTATTCATGTTATGAAATGAGTAAACTGGAAGATCCGGAAATAAAAGTAAAACTGGCCATGGTAGTAACCACTTATCCGGGAGCATCGGCTCATCAGGTAGAACTGGAAGTAACGGATGTGCTCGAAAAGAGCATCCGTACTATGGGCAATATAGATAATGTAGAAAGTTATTCCTACAATGACCTTTCTCTTATACAAATCGAACTGCTAAGCACCGTCAACGATGAAGATGTGGAGCAATGCTGGGACATGCTACGCCGCAAGGTAAATGATGCCCGTGCTTCCCTTCCCGAAGGGGCAAGCACGCCGGTTGTAAAAGATGACTTCGGCAATGTATACGGTATATTTTATGCCTTGACCGGCGACGGGCTCTCCGATCGCGAATTATCTGATTATGCAGAACTGATCAAACGAGAGGTCAGCGACTTGGAAGGAGTAGACCGGGTGGAGCTATACGGAAAACGCGCCGAATGTATCAATATATCCTTATTACAGGATCGCATGGCCAACTTAGGAGTTAAACCCGCCGAAGTTCTTGCCACACTCAACGGACAAAACCAAACCACCTATACCGGTTATTACGAAAATGGCAAGAATCGCATTCGGGTGATGGTAAACGATAAATTCAAGACAGTAGAAGATATCGGCAAAATGCTTATTCAAGGGCATGACGACGATCAACTTCGCCTGCGGGACATTGCACAGATTGAAAAAGACTATGAAAACCCGACACGTAATGAAATGTTCTACGACCGGGAACGGGCGCTCGGCATTCTAATTGCAGCTTCCAGTGGTTCAGACATCATTAAAGTAGGCAAAGAGGTGGAAACAACATTAGCCAAACTCCAAAGTCACCACCTGCCTGCCGGTGTAGAATATCATAAAGTTTTTTATCAACCGGAACGTGTAGGCGATTCATTAGGCACTTTCATCATCAATTTGATAGAATCCGTAGCCATTGTTGTTTTGATTCTGATGATAGCCATGGGATTTAAGAGCGGTCTCATCATAGGAATCAGCTTAATTGTCACGGTTTTCGGTTCGTTTCTCTTCCTTCACTTTGCAGGGGGAACAATGCAGCGTGTGTCTTTAGCAGCATTTGTACTGGCTATGGGTATGTTGGTCGACAATGCCATTGTCATTATCGACGGTATATTGGTAGATCTCAAAGCCGGCAAGAGCCGGATGGAAGCAATGACCGCTATTGGCCGACAGACAGCTATGCCACTTCTAGGCGCCACGCTCATTGCCATTATCGCATTCCTCCCCATCTATATGTCACCCGACACGGCAGGAGTTTATACCCGTGATCTTTTTATAGTCCTGGCAGTCTCCCTTTTACTGAGTTGGGTATTGGCATTAATTCATGTCCCCTTGATGGCAGACCGCGGATTACACCCGAACGTAGAAATCAGTAATTCGGGAAAACGTGAATATAAAGGACGTATTTATGCTTTTCTACGCACCTCTTTACGGTTCGGCCTTGCCCATCGCTGGAGTTTCGTATTTGCCATGATCGGCTTGTTAGCCCTTTCTATTTTCGGCTACGGATACATGCGTCAGGGATTCTTTCCCGATATGGTCTACGATCAGCTCTATATGGAATACAAACTGCCGGAAGGAACCAATTCCACGCGTGTAGCCCATGATCTGGCAGAAATCGAAAATTACCTGAAAGGCCGTAAAGAGATTACACATATCACGACTTCCATAGGAGGAACACCGGGACGTTACAATCTGGTACGCAGTGTTGCCAACCCCTCCTTGGCATACGGTGAACTCATTATCGATTTTATATCCCCCGAAGAGCTTGTCAGTAATCTGGATGAAATTCAAAATTATTTATCACAACAATATCCGGATGCCTACGTCAAATTAAAACGGTATAACCTGATGTTCAAAAAATATCCTATTGAAGCACAGTTCTTAGGCCCCGACCCGGCAATATTACGCCAATTGGCAGACAGTGCCCGCAGTATCATGGAAAAGGCTCCGGAAGTATGTCTTATCACTTCAGACTGGGAACCCTCGGTTCCGGTACTTACCATAGAATACGATCAGCCTACGGCTCGCGCGTTGGGGCTCAGCCGGAACGATGTCAGTCTTTCTTTACTTTCTGCCACAGGCGGAATTCCTATCGGTTCCTTTTATGAAGGCATTCACAAAAACAATATCTATCTCAAATGCCTCGACGAAAAAGGTCATCCCATTGAAGATTTGAGTAATGCACAAGTATTCTCATCATTGCCTTCTTTGAACGGACTATTGAATGAAGAAACAATGGTAAAGTTAAAAGCCGGTACACTTTCTAAAGAAGAGCTGGTAGAAAAACTGATGGGAAGTACCCCACTCAAGCAAATCAGTAAAGGTATCGATGTCAGATGGGAAGATCCCGTAGTGCCCCGATATAACGGGCAAAGAAATCTGCGTGTACAATGTTCTCCTGCTCCGGGATTGGAAACGGAACAGGCACGACTGGCCATTGCCCGTGAAATTGAAAAGATACAGTTGCCCGACGGATATTCACTCTGCTGGCAGGGAGAAAAGATAGCCAGTACCAAATCCATGAAATATCTATTCAAAAACTTCCCGTTGGCAATTATCCTGATGATAGCCATTCTGATCATGCTGTTTAAGGATTATCGTAAACCGCTCATTATCTTCTGTTGCATTCCGTTAGTTTTTGTCGGTGTAGTGGCTATCATGCTGCTTACAGGGAAAACATTCAATTTCGTGGCCATTGTAGGCACACTGGGGCTAATAGGTATGATTATCAAAAACGGCATCGTATTAATGGACGAAATCACATTGCAAATCAATAAGGGAATAGAACCTGTTACGGCTTTAATCGATAGCTCCCAAAGCCGCCTTCGTCCGGTAATGATGGCTTCTCTGACTACTATTCTCGGAATGATTCCACTATTGTCAGATGCAATGTTTGGTTCACTGGCAGCATCCATCATGGGCGGTTTATTATTCGGAACGCTGATAACCCTGCTTTTTATCCCTGTTCTATATGCATTATTCTTTCACATAAAAAAGACAAACGAATGAAACGAATATCTATAATTATTACAATATGTTCTCTGTCCTGCCCGTCGCTTTTCTCACAAGAAATGCTGAGTTTGGAGCAATGCAGAGCAATGGCATTGAAGTATAATAAAGAGATGGCGGCTTCCATCCGCCAAACAGAAAGTGCACTTTACACCGTAAAGAGCTACAAAGGTAATTTCTTTCCTAATTTTACAGCCAATGGAACCGGAATATACAGCAATGCAGATGGCGGTTACAGTTCCGGCAGCGGCAACTTACCGGTTTTCTTGCCGGATGCTACCGGACAATTTCTGCCTAACGGCGGCTTTGCCTATTTTCCCGGTATCGATTTGAACTACAAAATAGGAGCAATCTACATGGGAGGTATCCAAATGAAACAACCACTCTACATGGGAGGAAAAATCAGTGCTGCCTATAAAATGTCTGTATTAGGAAAGGAAATGGCGCAAATGAATGAAACACTGACTGCAACCACCGTTATCCTAAAAACAGACCAAGCGTATGCACAAGTAGTAAAGGCCAAAGAAATAAAAAAAGTAGCCGACATGTACAATACTGTGCTTACAGAGTTACACAAGAACGTTGCAAGCGCACATAAACACGGGCTAAAGCCCCAAAATGACGTTTTAAAAGTACAAGTAAAGCTAAATGAAAGCGAACTGAATATCCGGAAAGCGGAAAATGCACTACGACTGGCCACAATGAACCTCTGTCACCTCATTGGGAAACCACTAAATACGGATATAGCCGTATCGGCTGATTTTCCAAAGATAGAGCAAGATGTGGAAGTTCAAATAACAAACATTGCCGCCCGCCCCGAATATAGTATATTGAGCAAACAAGTAGCTATTGCACAGCAACAAGTAAAACTAAATCGCAGTGAATTATTACCCAAAGTCGGTATCAAAGGTTCTTATGACTACGTTCACGGATTAGATCTGAACGATCAGACACTACTGGATAAAGGCAGTTTTTCTGTCTTTCTGAATGTGAGTATCCCACTTTTCCACTTTGGCGAACGGAGCAACAAAGTGCGTGCCTCCAAGGCCAAATTAGAACAATCCCGGCTGGAACAAGAGAATATGAACGAGCAGATGCTGCTGGAATTGACACAAGCCGCCAACAATCTGGATGAAGCCCGTCTGGAATGTGAACTTTCTAACCGTGCTCTGGAGCAGGCCGAAGAAAACATGAAAGTAAGCAAAAGCCAATATGAAGTAGGACTTGAAAACCTATCCGACCATTTGGAAGCACAAGCGTTATGGCAACAAGCTTACGAGACTAAAGTAGATGCGCATTTCCAACTCTACCTAAGCTATATCGAATACCTGAAAGCATCGGGAACATTGCAAAACAAATTCTGAAAGAAAAGAGCATAACAAATAAAGAATTACCAAAGCCCGTCTGGCAGCACTATCTATGCATGCAACCCGACGGGCTTTTACCGTTTTTATATCCTCATCCAATTATCTTTGCATATCTGTGCGGGACGAAAGAAATGAAAAAATAGAATATGATTAAAGTAAAGACATCAGTTCCTCGATATCCTCTACAATATAATCTGCTCCGGCCGTCATCAGCTCCTCCCGGTCACCATATCCATACAGCACACCGATAGAATCAATGCCTACCGCTTTCGCACCTATTATATCATGTTTCCGGTCGCCAATCATCACTACCTTACTTAAGTCCGTAATTCCATTCTCACGTATCACATACTCTATCACGTCTGCCTTCGTATGCCGCGAACCATCCAATCCGCTACCACCCACAAAGGAAAAATAACCGTCCAAATGAAAATGTTTCAGAATAAGCTTGGCAAAAACATCCGGTTTAGAAGTAGCCATCATCAACTGATATCCTTTTCGCCGAGCTTGTTCCAGAAGTTCGGCCATACCCGGATACACTTCATTCTCATAAAGTCCTGTTTCCGAATATCGTTCCCGGTATTTCTTCACCGCCTCTTCTGCCTGCACTTCCGTAAACTGATAAAACTCTATAAAAGAATCCTTCAATGGAGGACCTATGAAAGGACATAGTTCCCGGAGATCATTCACAACAATGCCAAAATGATTCAAAGCATAAGCTACGGAACGGGTAATACCCTGCATAGGGTCGGTAACGGTACCATCCAGATCAAAGAAAAGGTATTGGTATTTCGAGAATAAATTAAATGATTGCTTCATTCTTCTTTTATTATATATTACGCGAATATAAAGCAAATCTGCCATATATCCCGTAACACGATACAAATAAAAATGATGCTATCTTAAAATATAAAACATAAAATTGGCACCATAGGTTACAATTTAAAATCATATCCAATAGATAAAGAAACACCATTAATTTTCTGAAGAGAAACTCCCTCTAATACTTTTGTACCCCAAAAGTAATATCTATATTGGAGCTTCACAGGAATCCAAGTTTTTCTCACTTTAACAGCTATACCTGCTCCCAAAGTAATACCATAATAGTATTTATTATAGTCTACTTCATTAGCATAATCATAGTGGCTCTCTAATTTATTCTTACACGCAAATTGTAGACCATGAAAAAATCCCACTTCCAACAATGGAGCTACTTTATCAAGTGTAAAACGATTCTCATAAGTATAGTAATTTATAAAAGATAACGTAGAAAAATCCATTTGTTCTGAGCCTTCTTCATGTGAAGATATAGAGATTCCGGAAAACTCCAATCCAACATGAATTAAATTTCGATCTGTATATTTACTCATACTTCTGGAAAAAGCAACTCCTATTCCAGGCGCAAAGCTATTCCTATCAACGAAGTTATTAAAACCCACCTTACAATAATTCCCTATTATATAAGGAGTTAAAAAGCAACGGGAAGCCACCTTCTTTTCCTCATAATTAGTGCAAACAGATTCATTACAAATAATATCATGATATTTCTGAAACAATGCTATCCATTGATCTCTATCTGAATCTATTTTATTTATGCTTTTCTGTAATTGAGGATAATCCGAAAACAAATAATTCAATTTAGCTTTATTCTGTCGCCTTATGATGTCTCTATTGTCAGATTTAGAAGGATCAGACAACTCCATCATTATTCCGGAAGCCTCTTTTACAATATATGCAGCATAACCCTTGGGAAAATCCGTACATTTTTTTACATCCAAATAATAAAGATCTATTATACCAGAAAGAAGCGACTGAACAAAAACACGTTGCTTTATTTTGAATAGTTTTATATCTTCAGAGACAAAGAGAAGCCCTGATTCATAACCATAAGCAGTAATCTGTTCCGGAGAATAAACTTTATATTCTACCTCTCCCTGCTGACGATAAAAGCATTCTTTCCAGTCTCCTGTACCATCACGATAACCCAATTCCCCATAAATAGTATCAGATTCGTTGGTCACAACATATCCTTTCATCCATTCTACGTTTGCAGAATAAGAGACACAAGAAAAAAAGATAAAAACAATAATAAAATACACTCTGTTTTTCATACCATTAGTTTTTTAAATACTATATACAAATGTAGTGGAAAATTTTACATCCATCGATAGAAGTATATATAAAATTTTAATTGCTTTATTCATCATATATTTCTTGAGAGTATCCAACTTATAGGGTTAAAATTTGGTTTTACCTCGTTTTTATGTACCTTTGCCGCATGACAAAGACTATTAAATCGGATTTGGTGTTGTAAACAATCTGTGTTTCACGTACAGATTGTCCTTTCGTATGCTCTCGGATCATTCTTTTCGGGAGTGATTTTTATACCCTTATAATTTCAATTTTTAATCTGCATACAATGGCGAAAGCTTTGTGATGCTTCGCTGTGTATGCAAAATACATTAAGACAATGAGTAACGAAAATAAAACCATTCACGATTTCGAACTAAAATTAATCTGTGACTTTTTTTCCAATATGGAACGGCAAGGGCCCGGAAGCCCCGAAGTAACCCTAAAAGCATTAAGCTTCATAGACGGTCTCACCGACAAATCCCTCATCGCCGATATCGGGTGCGGCACAGGCGGTCAGACAATGGTATTGGCTCGGCAGTTACAGGGACAGATCACCGGACTTGATTTATTTCCCGACTTTATCGATATATTCAACCGTAATGCCAAACACCTCGGTTTGCAAAATAGAGTGAAAGGCATTGTCGGTTCAATGGATAACCTTCCATTTCAGAGCGAGGAATTAGACTTGATCTGGTCGGAAGGAGCCATCTATAATATCGGGTTCGAACGGGGACTGAATGAGTGGCGCAAGTATTTGAAGAAAGGAGGATATATTGCCGTTTCCGAAAGTTCGTGGTTTACCGACGAACGTCCTGCGGAAATCAATGACTTCTGGGTGGATGCGTATCCGGAAATAGATACAATTCCCAATCAAGTGGCCAAGATACACAAAGCAGGGTATCTTCCCGTCGCCACATTTATTCTACCTGCCACCTGCTGGACGGAACATTATCTTGCGCTAAAAATTCCAGCACAGAAGATTTTTCTCGAGAAATATGCAGGAAATAAAATTGCCGAAGAATTCAGTGCACTTCAATCCATTGAAGAAGAACTGTATCGTAAGTATAAAGATTTCTACGGTTATACATTCTTTATTGCAAAAAAGACAGGACTATAATTCATTCCTGTCAATGTTCGTAGACGGAAAAGGTAAGCATAAGGTAAATCGCTGATACGAACTTAAACAGTGCAGGTATTCTTCAAACAAAGAAAATACCTGCACTTATCTATTCTTCTACGATCCACCGTTCTATGTTCCGTGTCTTTCCGCTAAAATTCACTCCTATCTTGAATAATTTACGGCTATCTGTCTGAAAAGGCTGTATATAATGCTTTTCATTAATTTGTTGCAACGCTTCTTCGGCAGTTCCATCCAATTTGAATTCCATGACATAAATAAAATTATCGGTCTGGAGAACTAAGTCTATACGCCCCTCACTGGTACGATATTCCACTTTCGTGTAAAAGCCCATCAACTTGAAAACGATGAAAAGAACATTCTGATAGTGTAATTCCTGTTCACGGATAATCTCATAAGTAGTATCGGCAAAAAAGCTTTGCAGACGGTAAAAGAAAGAATCGTAATCACCGGATTCCACTTCACGAACAAATTTCTGAATTTCAAACGGAGCTTCCACTTTAGTAGTTTTGGCATAGTAAGGAAGCAGAAAACGCATGAATCCTTCTTCTACTTCACGGTTTGGGAAACCTAATCGATAGATACCAAAACGAGAGTCATACTCCTTAATAGTAAGATAGCCGCTCTGATAGATAACCGGAATGGGATTAGTAGATTCCGAATCAATGCTATTCAACACATCGGCATCCGTCTCTACATCTGCCATACGTTCCAAATTATAATGATGTCGTTTCAGAAGTTTCACCAGATAAGTAGGCGTACCTGTTTCAAACCAATAATTACTGAATTTATTATACTTAAACGTATTAAACAAGCTGAACGGATTGTAAATACCAATTGTATCTTCCACAAAATGGTAGCCATCATAGCACTCTTCCAACTTAGCACAAGCCTGTTCGTAGGTCATTTTTTGGGCCACTGCCAATTCATGCAGTTCTGTTTCCAGATTCGCATGAATTTCCTCTTCGGATATTCCACACAAATCCACATAAGGCTCACGCATAGATATGTCATCCAGATTATTCAGATCACTGAATACGCTTATCTTACCAAATTTAGTGACTCCCGTCAGCATCGCAAATTTAATATACCCATCCTTACTTTTCAAAGCCCCATAAAAAGGCTTTAAGGCATTACGATAGTTTTCCTGCAATTCCGGATTACCAATAGCCTGCAACATAGGCTTGTCATATTCATCTACCAGAATCACGGTCCGTTGTCCGGTTTGCTCACAAGCGCGTTGAATGATACCGGCAAAACGCAAAGCAAGAGAAACCTCAGACGGGCGGCTTCCATATAATTCTTCCCAATGCGTCAAATGATCGTTCAATATCTGATTCAGACTTTCCGGAGCATCATATTTTCCAATATTAAGATCCAAGTGCAGTATAGGGTATTTTATCCAATCCTTTTCCAACTTATCGATCGCCAGTCCCTCAAATAATTCCTGCTTTCCTTGAAAGTAAGCTTCCAAAGTAGAGATAAGCAGGCTTTTACCGAAACGACGGGGACGATTCAAAAAGTAATAACAACCCGTTTTTGCCAATTGATAAACCAACGCTGTCTTATCAATATAAAAATAACCGTCTTTACGAATCTTCTCGAAACTCTGAATACCGATAGGATAAATTTTATTGCCCATATTCCTCTCCTTTTCTATAACAACAAAGGTACTTATTTTCTATTTACTTTCAATCTTTTCAAGAAAATGCTTTTCTCTTTCCACAATCAAAGAACCTGTATTACAAAATAGAAGTGTATACATTAATGTCCGGACAAAGTTCATCCAGCCTAAACAACGGTATCGCTAATGCATACTAATCTTTGAACCGTGTATCACGAAGCTCCCAAAAAGCGACGGCAGCCGCAGCAGCCACATTGAGCGAATCGACCCCATGCGACATAGGGATACGGACTACATAATCAGCTTCGGCAATCGTTTCAGGTGAGAGACCGTCACCTTCAGTACCCATCACGATAGCTAATTTGGACTCAGAAGCCAAAGCAGGATTATCAATGGAAATAGAATGATCCGTGAGTGCCATGGCAGCCGTGCGGAATCCCAATTTACCCAAATCCCTAAGAGAACCGTCCAACCAAGTCCATGGAACAAGGAAAACTGCCCCCATCGATACCCTGACTGCACGGCGATTCAATGGGTCACAAGAATTGCGTGCCAGCAATACGGCATCTATTCCGAGAGCGGCCGCCGAACGGAAAATAGCTCCAATGTTGGTAGCATCAACAACGCCATCGATCACGACGATGCGCCGGGCTTCCCGGCATACTTCTTTCATACTGCGTATTGCGGGGCGACGCATAGCACAAAGAACACCACGTGTCAGAACGTAGCCGGTCAGTGTAGCAAGTAATTCCCTACTACCCGTATAGACAGGCACATTTTCGCAGCGTTCAATAATGTCGGAGGCATCACCGGTGATATGCTTGTGCTCACACAAAATGGCTAAGGGTTCATAACCGGCATCCAAAGCTCTAATGATGACCTTCGGGCTTTCCACGATAAAAATACCCTTGTCAGGCTCGATACGATTACGCAATTGAGCCTCGGTAAGAGTACAGAACATCTCAACTCCAGGATGAGATAAAGAAGATATTTCAATAACAGGCATATTCTTAAGTAAAAGTAATTATCCAGTAAATACAATTTTCACTATAAATGGTATTTGGTAGTTATCAGTAACGTATCGCACTCTACAGGAATTAGCCCTGTAAAAGCAAAAACCAGACTGTACCAGTGACAGATTTTGTCGTAATACATCTATTAAACTTTTTAAATCACAAAGATAAAGAAAAGAATGCTTTTATTATTTATTCAATATAAGTTCTATTACATATAAATCCGTAATTTCGGATATGTATCGTACACCCCCATCAATACAATTAACCATATTCAAATTATCAAAAGAAGATAGACTGTTAAAAAGAAAACCCATTATTAACATTCCAAATTAACAATAAAGATTGGCTATCTAAAAGTATATATCATTCCCCTACAAAACTGTATACTCCTATACGGCAGAAGTATACAGTTAACACAAGAAAAAGAGCATACTTTTACAACGACCGAAGAATCACTCATATATCACTCTACAACAAGCGATTACACAAATAGCAAAGAAACACAATCAACCTCATCGCCAATTCTCGAGAAATTTTATATTTGCTTTTTCAACAATTATGTACCTGTCAGGAATGATATTACAAAAGAGGAACAAAAACAAATTTCTTTCCTGTACCATTACATATAAAAGAAATAACAATAAGTGTAATGTCATCCACCAATATATGTAGTGCCCCACCACCTATATTGTTATCCACACAAAGCCTGACCTAGCGACCTGTTTAAATTTTCTCTTAAAAGTTTTTATCAGCTTATTTTAAGCAAAACCCAGGCAGGTTCTAAAGCTTTCTAATCACTTTCTAATCTCGTCTGAGTGTATTATAATCCCCTTTGGAATGCCTTCCGGAAGGAGAGTTTTACTTTTGCCCCCAAATTAAAAGTAAGAATGAAAAGGCTGATTATTATTTTATTGTTCTCATCCGTTTACGGATTTCTGCATGCACAGGAAACTACGGCTTTACAATTATCACTGAAAGATGCGGAAAAGATATTTCTGGAACGCAACCTGTCACTGATTGCCGAAAGATACAACATCGATATGGCTCAGGCGCAAGTAACGCAGGCACGATTATTCGAAAACCCCGTCATCTCATTGGAACAAAACGTGTACAACCGACTGAACGGCAAATACTTCGATATGGGGAAAGAAGGGGAAGCCACTGCCGAAATAGAGCAGGTGATTAACCTGGCCGGACAACGCAACAAACGGGTACGGCTGGAAAGGGTAAACAAGGAGATAGCCGAATATCAGTTTGAAGAGGTATTGCGTACTTTGCGCAGCGAACTGAACCGGACTTTTGTAGAAATCTGCTTCTCCACCCGCTCGATCGGGATATACGACAAAGAGATAGAATCCCTCGGACTGCTGATGCAGGCAACTAAAGAGCAACAGAGCAAAGGAAACATCTCGCTGCTGGAGAGTTCACGATTGGAATCCTTACTGTTATCGCTCCGTAAAGAGAAGAACGAACTGGAAAACAATCTCATCGGCCTGCACGGCGAATTAAACCTGCTGTTGAGCCTTCCTACGGGTCAAGAGGTAACATTACTGCTGGATGATGAAATTCTGAAGCAGGTGGATGCGGCAACGGTCTCTTTCACGGATATGAGCCGGATGCTTTCCGTCCGTCCCGATCTGAAAATGGCTCATGCCAATGTCACAGCCGCTCAGGCAAACCTGAAACTACAACGGTCGCTGGCCGCACCGGAGTTCTCCATCAAAGGGATGTACGACCGGGCGGGAAACTTTATTGATAACTACTTCGCCATAGGAGCCAGCATCTCCGTACCCATCTTCAACCGTAATCAAGGAAACATCAAATCGGCCAAACTCGACATACAACAAAATGGCAAGGAAGAGGAATACGCCATAGAGAAAGCACGTATGGAGCTGCATGCCGCCTATATCCGATTGCAGAAAGCAGCGGAACTGTACCGCTCGTCCAACGATGAACTGGAACATAACTTCGGCCGTCTCATCGAAGGGGTGAACGAGAACTTCCGGAAAAGGAACATCAGCATGCTCGAGTTCATCGACTATTACCAAAGTTACAAAGAAACCTGCCTGCAACTGCACGAACTGAAAAAAGAGGTATTCCTCGCTATGGAGAATTTAAACACAATTGTCGGACAAACCGTATTTAACTATTAAACTCAATATGAATCGCATTCTACTACCCGCCTGCCTCTGCGCTGCGCTATTAAGTGCTTGTGGCGGACAAACAGAAGCTCCCCAAGAAACAACCCGGGAACTTTTTCTTACAGACAGTTTACAAAACGTAGTATCGGTGGACACCGTACACATACATGAAGTGGCCGATGAGTTGACGCTTAACGGCAGGGTCACTTTCAATCAGGAACAAGTGGCACGCGTATTCCCCATCTTCGGGGGAACGATGACCGAGGTTTCTGCCGAAATCGGCGACCATGTACGCAAAGGCGATATACTTGCCGTCATCCGGAGCGGTGAGGTAGCCGATTATGAGAAACAGAAAAAAGAAGCCGAACAACAGCTCGTCATCGCCCGGCGCAACCTGCAATCCGTGCAGGATATGTTCGCATCCGGCATGGCATCGGAACGCGATGTGTTGCAAGCACGCCAGGAACTGAGCAATGCCGAAGCGGAAGAGAAGAGAATCACGGAAATATTCTCCATCTACCATCTTGCCGGCAAATCCCTTTATATAGTGAAAGCGCCGGTATCGGGTTTCATCGTCGAAAAGAATATCAATAAGGAGATGCAGATACGTTCCGACCAGAACGATGAGATGTTCGTCATCTCCGGACTGGAAAACGTGTGGGTGATGGCGGATGTATACGAAAGCGACATCAGCAAGGTGCACGAGAACGCTCCGGTACGGATCACCACCCTCGCCTACCCCGGCAAGGAGTTCACCGGAAAGATAGACAAGGTGTACAACATGCTGAACGACGAAAGTAAAACGATGAACGTGCGTGTGAAGCTCACCAACGAAAACTACCTGCTGAAACCGGGCATGTTCACCAACGTATCCGTAATCAGCAGATCGTCCGACAAGCAACTGCCCCGCATCGACTCGCACGCCCTCGTGTTTGAAAACGGAAAGAACTTTGTAGTGACGGTGGATGCCGACGGCAAACTCGCCGTAAAAGAGGTGGAAGTATACCGGCAACTGAGCAAGGAGTGTTATCTCTCATCGGGGGTACAGGAAGGAGACCGGATTCTGAACAAAAACGTATTGTTAGTGTATAACGCACTGAATGCAGATTAAAGGGAGGAACAGACGATGCACAAGTTTATCGATAACATTGTAGCCTTCTCACTGAAGAACAAGTTTTTTATCTTTTTCTGTACCACGATAGCCGTTATCGCCGGAATCGTGTCCTTTAAGCATACACCGATCGACGCCTTTCCGGATGTGACGAACACGAAGGTCACCATCATCACCCAATGGCCGGGACGAAGCGCCGAAGAGGTGGAGAAGTTCATCACCATCCCCATCGAGATAGCCATGAATCCGGTGCAGAAGAAAACGGATATCCGCTCTACCACCCTCTTCGGGCTATCGGTGATCAATGTGATGTTTGAAGATCAAGTGGACGACTTCACCGCCCGCCAGCAAGTATACAACCTGCTGAACGACGCCGACCTGCCAGAAGGGATCACACCGGAGGTACAGCCCCTCTATGGTCCTACGGGAGAGATATTCCGCTACACCCTGCGCAGCGACAAACGGAGCGTGCGCGAACTGAAAACCATCCAGGACTGGATGATCGAGCGTAACCTCCGTGCAGTATCGGGCGTAGCGGATATTGTCAGTTTCGGCGGAGAGGTGAAGACTTTTGAAGTTAGTGTCAACCCGCACCAACTGATCAATTATGGCATCACCGCGCTGGAACTGTACAATGCTATTGCCAACAGTAATATCAACGTGGGCGGCGACGTTATCACGAAAAGCTCGCAGGCATATGTGGTACGGGGTATCGGCCTCATCAACGACCTGGAGGAACTGCGGAACATCGTAGTGAAAAACATCAACGGCACGCCCGTACTGGTACGCCACCTGGCAGATGTACACGAATCGTGCCTGCCACGCCTGGGACAAGTGGGAAGAATGGACGAAGACGATGTAGTGCAAGGCATCGTCGTGATGCGAAAGGGAGAAAATCCCGGAGAGGTGATCGACGCCCTAAAGACCAAAATAGAGGATATCAACAAGAACATACTGCCCCAAGATGTGGAGATCGTTCCGTTCTATGACCGCGAAAATCTCGTAAACCTTGCCGTGCGCACAGTTACCCATAACCTGATTGAAGGGATTCTGTTAGTGACTTTCATCGTACTGATATTCATGGCCGACTGGCGTACCACGGTGGTAGTGGCGGTAGTCATTCCGTTAGCACTGCTTTTCGCCTTTATCTGCCTGCGGGCCATGGGCATGTCGGCCAATCTCCTATCCATGGGCGCCATCGACTTCGGTATTATCATAGACGGCGCTGTGGTGATGGTGGAAGGGGTGTTCGTGGCGCTCGACAAGAAAGCGCGGGAAGTGGGCATGCCTGCCTTCAACCGCATGTCGAAGATGGGACTCATCCGCCATACGGCCAAAGACAAGGCCAAAGCGGTGTTCTTCTCCAAACTGATTATCATCACGGCGCTTATCCCTATCTTCTCTTTCCAGAAAGTAGAGGGTAAGATGTTCTCACCGTTGGCCTATACGCTCGGTTTCGCTTTGTTGGGCGCACTGCTGTTTACGCTGACGCTGGTACCCGTAATGTCGTCCATGCTGCTGAAAAAGAATGTACGCGAAAAGAATAATTTCTTTGTCCGTTTCATCAACGAAAAGGCAAGTGCCCTCTTCGACAAATGCTATGCACATCGCAAGCTATCCATCGGGCTGGCGAGCATCGCCGCCATCGTGGGATTGTGGATGTTCACCCTGCTGGGCACGGAGTTCCTGCCGCAACTGAACGAAGGTTCCATCTACATCCGTGCCACCCTGCCGCAAAGCATCTCGCTGGACGAATCGGTACAGCTCGCCAATCAGATGCGGCGCAAGTTAGCGGCATACCCCGAAGTGCGGCAAGTGCTCTCACAAACCGGACGCCCCAATGACGGTACGGATGCCACAGGATTCTACAACATCGAATTCCACGTAGACATCTACCCGGAAAAGGACTGGGAAAGCAAACTCAGCAAGCTGCAACTGATAGACAAAATGCAGGACGACCTTTCGCTATATCCCGGCATCGACTTTAACTTCTCCCAGCCCATCACGGACAATGTGGAGGAAGCGGCTTCGGGCGTGAAAGGCTCCATCGCCGTGAAAGTATTCGGAAAAGACCTGTATAAATCGGAAAAGATTGCGGTACAGATAGACAAGATACTCTCCACCGTGCAGGGTATCGAAGACCTCGGAGTTATCCGCAACATCGGTCAGCCGGAACTACGCATCGAACTGAACGAACAGAGTTTGGCACGCTATGGGGTAGCCAAAGAGGATGTACAGTCCATCATCGAAATGGCTATCGGAGGAAAATCGGCATCACTGCTTTACGAAGACGAGCGGAAGTTCAACATCATGGTACGCTATAAACCGGAATACCGGCAGAACGAAGAGGAAATAGGCAAGATTCTGGTACCCACCATGAACGGGACAATGATCCCCATCAAGGAACTGGCGGAGATAAAAACCATCACAGGCCCCCTGCTGATATTCCGCGATAACCACACCCGCTTCTGCGCCGTGAAATTCTCCGTACGCGGTCGGGACATGGGTACTGCCGTGGCCGAAGCGCAAAAGAAGGTCAATACTTCCGTACACCTGCCCGAAGGATACACGCTAAAGTGGACGGGAGACTTCGAGAATCAGCAACGTGCCACCAAACGTCTTTCGCAAGTCGTTCCGGTAAGTATCGCTATCATCTTTATCATCCTGTTCGTACTGTTCTCCAATGCACGGGATGCAGGGTTGGTATTACTGAATGTACCCTTTGCAGCCGTCGGTGGTATTATTGCGCTGCTCATCACCCACTTCAACTTCTCCATATCGGCAGGTATCGGGTTCATCGCCCTGTTCGGTATCTGTATTCAGAACGGTGTGATTATGATTTCAGACATCAAGCACAACATACAGGCACGGTTGCCATTGCCGGAAGCCATAAAGACAAGTATGCGTTCGCGCATCCGCCCCGTAGTGATGACGGCAGCCATGGCAGCCATCGGCCTGATGCCGGCAGCCATGAGTCACGGCATCGGTTCGGAATCGCAACGCCCGTTGGCAATCGTCATTATCGGCGGATTGATAGGCGCTACTTTCTTTGCCCTGTTCATCTTCCCGCTGATTGTGGAGATGGTTTACAAGAAGATGCTGTATGACAAGGAAGGTAATCTGAACCAGAGAAAACTATAAATAAGATATTCACCACAGAAAGGGCACAGAGAGTTTTTCTTTCGAGCCTTGCAAGTAACCATAATGGTGTGTTGGTACAAATAAAACAAATACAAGCCTTAAACTTAAGAAACTCTATGGCATTCTGTGGTAAATTCTCGTATATTTGTACGGTACTTTAAAAACGTTGTTCCAGTTATGGCAAAGATATTATTGGTAGAAGATGAAAGGAACATAGCCTCGTTCATCGAACGCGGACTGCATGAATTCGGTCATACGGTAAGCGTAACCCACGATGGCACCACCGCCTGGGAACTATTACAGCACGAAGCGTTCGACCTGTTAGTGCTGGATATCATCATGCCCGGAATAAACGGTCTGGACTTATGCAGGCAATACCGGCAGAAGGAAGGATATCAGACACCTGTCATCATGCTCACCGCACTCGGCACTACCGAAGACATAGTGAAAGGACTGGATGCCGGAGCGGATGACTATCTGGTAAAGCCTTTCAGCTTTCAGGAACTCGAAGCCCGCATCAAAGCACTGCTCCGCCGGGGTAGGGAAACGCCGGCATTGCAACTGACCTGCAATGACCTCGTGCTGGACTGCAACACCCGCCGCGCCCAACGCGGAGAGATCAGCATCGACCTTACCGTTAAGGAATATCGCCTGCTGGAATACTTCATGACCCATCAAGGCATCGTCCTTTCCCGTCTCACCTTGCTAAAAGACGTGTGGGACAAGAACTTCGATACCAACACCAACGTGGTAGATGTCTACGTGAACTATCTGAGAAACAAGATAGACAAGGATTTCGACACGAAACTCATTCACACTGTTGTGGGAATGGGCTATATCATGGGTATCCAGTAACAGATAAAAAGAAAAAGCACAGCGTATGAAGATAGGTTCCAGAATAGCATTGTTTTATACCATCATCACCGTAGGGGCAATCGCTGCGGTGGTCATGGTATTCTACTTTTTCACCTCCCGCTACATCAACCATCTTTACGACTCTTACCTGATAGAAAAAGCCTATCTGACCGCTCAGAAGCATTGGGAAAAAGATGAGGTGGATGAATACAGCTACCGCGAAATCCAACAGAAATATGACGAACTGTTGCCACAGGCGCAAGAGATATTGCTGAATATAGACAATACGTCGGCAGCCGTGAACGACACGCTGAACAAATACCTCGACAGTAACCAGCAGGCACGCCTGTTCAAAGACCTCCCGGTTCCGTTCGTCTACGGCAATCTGAGGGGTGCTGCCCTCCATTATCCCGACAATGAAGGTGACTTCATCGTACTGGTCATGGCAAGCAATAATTACGGACGCGACATTCAGAAGCACATCCTCCTGCTCGCCCTGTTCCTGCTGCTGATGAGTTGCGGACTCATCTACCTCATCGGAAGAATCTATGCCAACCGTATTCTGCATCCCCTAAAACACATCCTCAAAGAGTTGAAGCGCATCCGTGGAAACAACTTGAACATACGGATGAAAACATTCGGCAACAAGGATGAACTGGACGACCTCATCCGCACGCTGAACGGAATGCTGGACAGAATCGACACCGCTTTCCAAGCGGAAAAATCTTTCATCAGCAATGCTTCGCACGAACTGAACAACCCGCTCACCGCCATTCAGGGCGAGTGCGAAATCACCCTGCTCAAAGAGCGTTCCCCCCAAGAGTATATCGATTCGCTCCAGCGTATCTCTACCGAAAGCAAGCGCATCACCCAACTGATAAAGCACCTGCTTTTCCTCTCCCGCCAAGAAGAAGATATCCTGCAAAACGCAAGGGAAGAGGTGGATCTTGTGGTACTTTTACGCGACTTATGTCTGCAATACCCCCAAGTGATGTTCCATACCGATGTGCCGGAAGGCCATGCTCTCGTTACGGCCAATTTCTATCTGCTGCGCATAGCCTTCCAAAATGTAATCGATAATGCCCGGAAGTACTCCAAAGGGCAGGTAAATGTCAGTTTAAGCATTCGTGAAAGCACGCCCGTCATAGAAGTGAAAGATTATGGAATCGGTATTCCGGAAGAAGATATACAACACATTTTCCACTCTTTCTACCGGGCAAGCAACACGCGCGAGTATGCGGGACAAGGTATCGGCCTCAGCCTGTCTATGAAAATCGTATCGGTATACGGCGGCAAGATAGCGATAGAATCGCAGGTAGAAAGCTATACGAAAGTCACTATGACCTTTACCCCTGCCGGTGAGCTGGAATAGAATCAGAGTTGAGAGGTCTGCCCTACCGCACTGTATGCTTCCTGCACTACTTCCTGCGGGTATCCGCAGATTTCCAGAATGCGAATGGCATTACGTTCCGTAACCGGACCGGGTTTCAGTTTATAATCAAAAGACAAGACTCCGTTTTCCACATTCTCGCAGAAGTGATACAGGTCGTATTCATCTTTCAGCAAAGACGCCAGTTCGATGTCATGGGTAGATACGAATACGATATTGCTTTGCCGTATCAATGCCGAAAGCACCGCTTTGGCAATGGCAATGCGCTCTACGGTATTCGTTCCCTTGAACAACTCATCCAGCAAAAACAGGTGATTCCCTTCCCTGCTCAAATCAATCATCTCCTTAATCGTCTGCACCTCTTGCAGGAAAAAACTCTTTCCTTCCAGCAAACTATCCTCCATATGAATGGCGGAAGCAAGCCGCATACCCGAAGGGTAACAGAAACTGCGCGCAAAACAGGTGTTCAACGCCTCGGCAGCAAGCTGGCAAACTCCTATCGAACGGATGAAGCTCGTCTTTCCCGACATATTGGAACCGGTGATCAACACAGACTTGCCATGAAGGGTAACCGTATTGGAAACACAATGGCCGATAAGCGGATGATAGATATCCGCCACATGAAAAGATTCACCCTCACGGCAACGTCCGGGCAGTGAGTGATAGGGCAATGACTCCCGAAACATCGATACGGAACACAACACATCGACCAACCCGAAGAAACGGAACACCTGTTCTATCTTCTGCTGTTTACCCTGTAAAAGAAAAAAAGCACGGGAGGTAGAAATCGCTTCCAGCAAAAAGAACATATTCAGCAGTTCCGTAAAGAAATAGGCAATAAGAACCAGATCATTTTCCAGACGAATACCCATACGAAAAGAAGCCAGCCGCTTCCTCAAAGAGATTAAATCGGCCAAAACGCCGGTAATCTCTTTATCGACCGAAAGGCAGAGCGGGCGCTTGGCCAGTTTTTCCGATTGCTTCAACAGGTTCAATAATTGCGGAACGGAGAAAAGATATGCCTGCATCTCTGTCTTTTTGCGATAATGCAAGATAAGATTCACCAGCAAGCCTACTAACATCAGCCAAAGAAACCAGACGGAAGAAGTGACGTACAACAACCCCAAAGAAAGCACAGGGACAAATTGCAAGACCCTCAACAACCGATAAAAAGAATGGGAACTGACCGGATGATCTGCCGATAACAAGGAAGCTATCGAACAGGCGTCCGAATGATTCAACTTTTTTAATTCCTTCTGAATGTCACTGCGCAATGTCGTATCGGAAGAAAGCGTATGCAATATGTCCTCATGAACGGCTATTGCCGACGGACGATTGTAATGCAATACATCATACAGGTACTGTCTGCCCACACAAGAAGAAGTGTAATCGGCAGACAGAAAAACATCGTCCATATTCAAATCATCCCAGGTTCGTTCGGACACCAAACCGTCCGTATCCGCCTTTATCCTATGCCCATGATAAAGTGCGATGTCTGATAGTGTTTCTCCCATTTCACAAATATAACAAGAACTTGCTGAATTACAGCAAAATCAGGAGAAATAAAACGAGTCCCCTCATCAAGGGAAGATGCCAGGCCTTTGAGAAGAGTGGAAGGAGCAGTAAAGGGAGAAGACGCAGATTGACGTATTCAATAAAAGAAAAGCATCCGGAAATATTTCTCCGGATGCCCTTTTACTATGCGTACATAGCGTTACCGCTTTTTGTCAGATTAATATCTGTCACGACCGCCACCGTAACCACCGCCACGGTTACCGCCACCGTAGCCACCGCCACGATTACCACCACCGCCGTAGCTACGACGAGGAGCAGATTCTTCTTTAGGGCGAGCTACAGATACAGCAAGCTTTCTGCCATCTACTTCTGCTTCGTTCAATGCTGCAATCGCCTTATCACCGGCTTCTTCATCTGCCATCTCTACGAAACCATAACCTTTGGAACGGCCTGTCTCTCTGTCAGAAATAACTCTTGCTGAGGCTACTTCTCCATACTCTGCAAACAACTCTGTTAAATCGGAATCGCTAATGTTATAGCTCAATCCTGCAATAAAAATGTTCATCGAAAAAAAATAATTAATTCTTAAATAATAAAATGATTTTGTTAGAGAAGTCTTATTAAGGAGATAAATAACTCTGCAATAACATTGAAAAGGAACCGTATCTTACTTATCAGAAATCTTTAAAACGTGGTAAATATAGGCATTAAGTGGGGATTGAGAAAAGAAATCGGTAAATTCTTTAAAAATAAATGCAAAAAAAACAGAAAAGGGTGACAAACGGATTTCAAAAGAAGACAAACAGACTTCAAAAACAGAAAACAAGACCAGTCATGTATATCCATTCCCATTTTCGAAGGACAGTATTATATTGATAAGAGGCGCCGGCCTTCAACAAAAACCTGTCGGACAATTGATAAGCGGCGCCGGCACTTGTTCCCCTCGTATAGAGGGAACGTGGGGTACGGTATCTGTCGGACAGATAGTTAGTAGACATATAAAGTGAAAACTTATTCGTCAACCGGTAACGAGCCTCTACATCCGAGCGAACCGCAGTAGAAGAGTAAGTTTCTACCGGTAATATTCCTGAAGAGAAGTAGTTCCCCCTTATTGTCAACCGCTTCAAGGGTTGCCAGAAAGAATAACTCCGGAGATTGTTCTTTTCCGGAAAAGGGACCGGGGGCATACTAGGTAAAGAAATTCCGGGATAATGACGGAGAAGATGCACATGACCGGAAGGAAGCAATTTGAAACCGGGTAATTCAAAGGCAGAAACAGGATGATTGATAATCCCCGGCTTTCGCTCGCCGGGGATTGAAATCAAATCATCCAGATGGAGTCCCTCGAACGGAACTTCCTGTGCCGCCGCCGGGGCGAAACAGAATAGACATAGAATAGTATAAATGAAAAAATCCCTCATACGGCGTCTGGCTTTGTTTATTAGACGCTCGTATAAGGGAAATGCTGTTATGGGTGTCAATTAAAAATTGAAAAAATAGATTAAATACCTATGAATGAAAAAACGATTCATTTTAGGATAAAATACGGTTACCCCCAGTATTGAACATCGTATATTCCAGTATTAAGTATCGTATATTCCAGTACGGAACACAGCCCGTTTCAATGATTCAGACTCCGTCGTCTACGGCTACGCCGTCTCTGCAACTTATTACGCTGATAACGCTGCACACGTTTATAAATCATCCAGCCGCTCATTACGCCGACCACCACAAAAATAAGTATCGTGATCCCCACACCGAGATTATCCCCTTTGATACGTGACCATATCTCGAGTACGTCTTTCGTCTTATCACCAAAATCACGAATCATGGCACAACGTTCCACCACACTACGGTCCGGATATTGGATACGGTTTATCTGAATACTATCGGCATCCGGCCCGAAAAAGTAACTGAGATCGGAATAATAAGTCAAGGTCGTATCGATTTTCTCCTCCATTATTTCGGGAGAAGCAATAGCACTTACATATCCGCAGGCATCCATATTGCGAATAGCAATATCAGGCCGACACATGAAATTGATAAAATAACTGGCTGCTTGCGGATTACGTGCATATTTCGGAATCACCCAACCGTCATACCATATATTACTGCCCTCTTCGGGCACTACATAATCGAGGTCTACTCCCACTGCATCGGCTTCTTCGATAGCCCACATGGCATCTCCGCTCCAAGTCATATTTATCCAAGCCTTGTTTTTAGTCATCATCTCTTTACCAAAATCAGCTTCCCAGCCGGCAATGTTCGGTTTCATCGCTTTCAGATATCTCTCCACAATAGCCATTGCCTGAGGAGAATAATCGTTCATCAACTGCTCTACGGTCACCTTTCCTTCGGCCAGTTTTTTGGCATGAGAGTAGATGATCGCTGTCCCGTATGCATCGCGATAGGCATCTTTCATCAGTATTTTACCGGCAAACTTCTTATCCCAAAGGCATCCCCAGGTATCTACATCCTGCTCCGTCACGAAAGCCTTATTATAAAGGATTCCTGCCGTCCCCCACATGTAGCACACAGCATAATGATTGGCAGGGCGTCCCGGCTGACTCAGTTTATTAATCTGCTCACGGATATAAGGCGCCACATTATTCATATAATCGGGCGAATGGGCAAAAACAGTATCGATGGGCAACAACAAATCCTTTTTCAGCATACGTTCGATAATGTATTCCGAAGGACAAACCACATCAAAATCCTCATGTCCCTTTTCAATCTTGGTAAGCATGATTTCGTTGATATCGAATGTCTGATAGACAATGCGGATATCTTCTCCGGTCTGTTCCTTGTAATAAACCTGAAAATCTTCCAAAACACCCTCACCGATATAATCAGCCCAATTGTATATCTTCAGTACATTCTTGCGAGGCTCCCCGGTATTGTAACAACTGGCAAAAAGAATTCCTAAAACGAGTATAGATAGAATTTTTCTCATAACATTAATAATTATTTAATGTGCCAATACGCCAATGTGCCAATTTCCATGCGGCATGATTATTCCTTCAAATTACATCCAATTGCAGCGCAGCCAATTGGCACATTGGCATATTAGCACATTATTACATTATTTTTTGCTTGAACGATGATTGATGACAATGAGTAAAGCCAACACCACTACAAAAATGATAGTGGAAAGAGGGCGCAACTCCGGTGTCAATCCGCCCTTTCGGGCATCGGCATAAATATAGGTGGAAAGAGTTTCCAGCCCCTCATTGCCGATGGTAAATACTGTTACTGCAAAATCATCGATGGAAAGTGTCAGCGCCAGCATGAAGCCACTGATCATCCCCGGACGGATTTCCGGAAAAATCACCTTGCGCAAAGCCTGCATGGGAGTAGCCCCTAAATCGAGCGCTGCCTCATATAAATTCGGATTCATCTGCTTAAGACGCGGAAGCACACTGAGCACCACGTAAGGCGTACAAAATGTGATGTGTGCCAACACCACCGTAGTGTATCCTTGAGAGATACCCAAAGAAACAAACAGCAGAAACAATGAAATACCGGTAATGATATCACCATTCAAAATGGGAATGCTGTTTACGAAACCAATGGTCTTACGGGCACGGTTCTTCAAGTTAAAAATGCCGATAGCAGTAATGCTTCCCAACAAAGTAGATGCAGTGGCGGCAATCAGAGCGATAGTCACCGTATTTATCAATGCATTCATCAACGAATGATGCGTTCCTGTGGTAAACAACGAAGAATAGAGTTTAGTTGAGAAACCTGTCCAGTTTCCCAATACTTTGGCTTCGGTAAACGAATAAATCACAATAATCACGATGGGCGAATAGAGCAACAACAGCAATATCCACAAATAGGCCTGGGCAAAAATCCTCTTTACCATAATCCTCCTCCTTCGTTAGAATGATCCTTATCGTCGGTACTGAACAGTGAAGTGGCCGCAATCAGCAACAACATGATGAGCGATAAGGCCGCACCGTAATTCCACATGCTATTATTAATATTCTCCTGAATGGTGGTACCGAAAAGCTTGATATTGTTCATGGTCAGCAACTCGGCAATGGCAAAAGTAGAGATGGTAGGCATAAACACCATCATGATACCACTCATCACTCCCGGCATCGACAAGGGCAATACCGCTTTCAAGAACACCTGTACCGGATTGGCCCCCAAATCTTGTGCTGCCTCTATATAACTGTGATCCATCTTCTGCAGTGTATTGTAGATGGGATAGATCATAAAAGGAATAAAGTTGTATACCATACCGAATATCAACGCCCCTTCTCCCAACGGCATTCGGAAAAAATCGAAAAGGGCAACGGTGGCTAACGTACGTACCAGAATATTGACCCACATGGGCAGGATAAACAGCACTACCAATGTCTTAGAACGGTTCAGTTTCGCATTGCTCAATATCCACGCAGCGGGATATCCTAACAGGATACATACAAGCGTCGTAATAATCGCTATTCCGATAGAATATACAAAGGTATTGATTGCTTCATGATGAGTAAAGAACTTCTCAAAGTTCTCCAAAGTAAGATGTCCGTTGTCATCTGTAAATGCATAAACCACAATAAGAAGCAACGGAATGACGACAAATATCGCCGAAAAGATAATGTAAGGAAGAGTCCAACTCTTACGTGATGAAAAAAAGACTGATAACTTATTCACCTCTGAAATTCATTTTTATTTTTTAATTACCCGGATCGCATCGGGAGGAATAGTAATACCTACGCGGTCGCCATCGTCCCAAACATCATTCGTATCCACAAACACATTCTCGTCCCAATCCGACCATACAGTCAGATGATAATGGTCACCTTTATAAAGGATGAATTTCACTTCACCGGTCAGTGTACCGTCTTCTTCGTTATCCTGGAGGATAATCTTATCGAAGCCTACCTCTACCCGAACTTCGGCACCGGCCGCGATATCCGTCACAGGTGCACACTCGAAGTTACACCCCAAAAACTCCACATGAGTCTCATCCGTCAGTTTGCCTTCGAAAGTATTGCACACGCGCTCTTTCTTCATTATATGAATATCAAAGGGTTTCACAAGCAATCCTACCTCGGCTCCCACCTCAAAGTGGTGATAATCCTGCACCAAAAACTCGTAACCACTACAAAGCACCGTCATTTCATAGTGCACCCCTTTGAATACAGAAGATTGCACTACTCCTGTCAGTTGTGCCATATCGGATACAGGAAAAATATACAGGTCTTCGGGACGAATCACCACATCTACCGGCATGTTTTCACCAAAACCTTCGTCCACACATTCGAACTCCGTACCGCAAAAACGTACCAGCTTGTCTTTGATCATGGTACCGTTCAGTATATTACTCTCACCGATAAAATCGGCAACAAACGAATTGATAGGCTCATTGTATATATCGATCGGCGTGCCTATCTGCTGAATCCGTCCCTCGCTCATCACCACAATGGTATCGCTCAGCGTCAAAGCCTCTTCCTGATCGTGAGTCACATATACAAATGTAATACCCAAACTCTTGTGCATCTCCTTCAGCTCCATCTGCATATCTTTACGCATTTTGAGATCGAGCGCAGCCAACGGTTCGTCGAGCAGCAAAACTTCAGGCTCATTGACAATGGCACGGGCAATGGCTACCCGTTGCTGTTGTCCGCCGGAGAGAGAATCGACATCACGGTATTCATAATCCGTCATGCCTACCATCTTCAAAGCAGCCTTCACTTTCTTTTCAACGACCGGCTTCGGTGTCTTTTTCAGCTTCAAACCGAAAGCGATATTATCATACACATTCAGATGCGGAAAAAGAGCGTATTTCTGAAAAACCGTGTTCACCGGACGCTTATGGGGCGGTGTTTGTGTTATTTCCTTTCCCGATATTCTGATTTCACCTTCCGAAGCCGTCTGAAAGCCGGCAATAAGGCGTAACAACGTGGTCTTACCACAACCCGAAGGACCGAGAATCGTCACGAATTCTCCCTTCTTTACATTTAAGGTCACATTATCCAAAGCAGTCTTATCACCGAAAAACTTCGATACACTGTTTACTTCGATAATGTAATTGTTTTCTTGCATATTCATACTAATTTGGGGTGCAAAGGTACACATTTCTACGATTTCCTCCTACGTGTTAATCTAATATAACAGAGTTTTCCTCCGAAAGATTGAAAAATAATCTATCTTTGCATAAATATTTATTCACTAATTTTACGAAAGCATGAAAAAGTTAACTTATTTGTTCGTTGCTGCCGCCGCTTTAGGTATGGTGGCTTGCGGCGGAAACAAACCAGGCTATGTCATTACCGGTACAGTAGAGGGAGCAGCCGACGGTGACACTGTATTTTTACAGGAAGTAGTAGGCAGACAACTCAGCAAACTGGATACTGCCATTATAAAGAACGGTACATTTACATTCGAAGGCGTGCAGGACTCTGCCGTAAACCGCTATGTAACATCCGGCACAGGAAATGAAGCAATGCTTATGGACTTCTTCCTTGAAAACGGAAAAATCAATATCGCTCTGACTAAAAACAATGATTCGGCAACCGGTACAGCCAACAACGACGCCTACCAGGAGATACGCAACAAGATCAACGCGCTCAATCAGAAAGCACAACCCATCTACGAATCCATGGGAAATGCCGACATGACCGAAGAACAGAGGGCTGAAAACATGAAAGCACTCGAAGGTCTTCAGAATGAATTGGGAGAAGTTTATAAAGAGGGAATCGAAAAAAACATCACCAATCCGGTAGGTATCCACTTGTTCAAGATGAACTATTACAGCATGGAAACAGCAGAAAATGATGCTTTATTGCAACAGATTCCGGCTCAATTCCAAAACGATGCTGCCATCGTAAAAATCAAAGAGATGGTTGAAAAGCAAAAGAAAACAGCCGTCGGACAGAAATTCATCGATTTCGAAATGCAGACTCCTGACGGAAAATCTGTTAAGTTGTCGGACTATGCAGGAAAAGGGAAAGTAGTTCTTGTAGACTTCTGGGCAAGCTGGTGCGGTCCTTGTCGTCGTGAAATGCCGAACTTAGTAGAAGCTTATGCAAAATACAAAGGTAAGAACTTCGAAATCGTAGGCGTATCACTCGATCAGAATGCCGACTCTTGGAAAGAAGCTATTAAAACACTGAAAATGACATGGCCGCAGATGTCCGATTTGAAATACTGGAACAGTGAAGGCGCACAGTTGTATGCCGTAAACAGTATTCCTCATACCATGTTGATTGACGGTGAAGGAACAATCATTGCCCGTGGTTTACACGGAGAAGAACTGCAAACAAAGATTGCCGAAGCACTGAAGAAATAAAAGTCGATTCTCAAGAGAATATCACAAAAAAATCAGCCCTTGCAAATCAAACTGCAAGGGCTGTTTTTATGATGCTTTATCGGTATACCGATTGATTACACAAACCAACGTACATAACAGAAATCCTGACGGTGAGGCAGATCCGGATTTTTCGGGAACATACGGTAAGATACCTTGAAACTTCCTGCATTAGACAAGCTGTGTTTAGCCTGGAATGTATACAAATTCCCCTCTTTCTTGATGACACTGAACGGTTCTACAGAATAAACATGTTGTTTACCGTCAGCCGTTGTATAAGTAGTCACCAATTCAAGTCCTACTGCATCGTTCAAGCCCTTCTCATCGATAACATAAGTAATCGTATATTCTTTTCCGCTTTCAATGCTGCCTTTTACAAGTTCTTCTGTCTTCTCACAAGATACAACCTCAATTGAATCCCATTTCTCAACCACTTCTTCCTTCCATGCTGCAATCTCTTTTGCCTTGGCATTGTCATTGGCAGACAACATCTGGAAACGTTTGGCTTCTTTCGTGTAGAACTTGCTGTAATAATCATCGAGCTGACGCTTCATCGTATAATGAGGTGCAATCTGCGCAATAGAATTCTTGATTGTCTTCACCCAGCCTTCAGAGAATCCTTTCTTGTTGCGTGCATAGAACAACGGTAGAATTTCCGTCTCAAGAATGCTGTAGATAGTAGCAGCATCCAGCTGATCCTGATGATCTTGATTCTGGTAAGTTCGCTTTTCTGTCAACGCCCATCCTGCACCTTCACGATAGCCTTCCAGCCACCACCCGTCAAGTACGGAGAAGTTAAGCACACCGTTCATCAATGCCTTCTCACCCGATGTACCGGATGCTTCGAGTGGGCGAGTCGGTGTATTCAGCCAGATATCAACACCGGATACCAGACGACGTGCCAACTGCATATCATAGTTTTCAAGGAAAATAATCTTACCCAAGAATTCCGGACGACGGGAGATCTCGATGATTCTCTTTATCAAGCCTTGTCCAGCACCATCATGCGGGTGAGCTTTTCCAGTGAAAAGGAATTGTACCGGATAATCGGGATTATTAACGATCTTAGCCAGACGCTCCAAATCGGTGAACAACAAATGAGCACGTTTGTATGTAGCAAAACGACGGCCGAAACCAATCAGCAACGCATTCGGATTGATCTTATCCATCAGAGACACAATACGTGAAGGATCACCCTGATTCTTCAACCATGTTTCACGGAACTGCTTGCGGATGTAGTCTACCAGCTTGTTCTTCATGGTCATACGGGTCTTCCAGATTTCTTCATCAGCCACATTATAGATAGCCTCCCAAATCTTCGGATTAGACTGATCATACAAGAAATTCTCATTGAAATACTTCGCATACAACTGCTTCCATTCCGTAGCACTCCATGTAGGGAAGTGGACACCATTGGTAACATAACCCACATGACTCTCTTCCGGGAAATAGCCTTTCCAGATAGAAGAGAACATTTCCTGAGAAACCTTTCCATGCAACCAACTCACACCATTTACTTCCTGAGAAGTATTGCAGGCAAACACAGACATGCAGAAACGTTCGCCCTTATCACCCGGGTTATTACGTCCGAGATCCATCAGATCGTCCCAACTAATACCCATCATAGCAGGATATCCTCCCATATACTTGCCGAAAAGGCCTTCGTCGAAATAGTCGTGTCCGGCAGGAACCGGAGTATGAACCGTATAAAGAGAAGAAGCGCGAACAAGCTCGATGGCCTGATCGAAAGTAAGACCGGTAGCCACATAGTCACAGATACGCTGAACATTGATCAGTGCAGCATGTCCTTCATTACAATGATAAATATCTTTCTTGATACCTAATGCTTTCAGAGTCAAGATACCACCGATACCCAACAGGATTTCCTGTTTCAGACGGTTTTCCCAATCACCACCGTACAGTTGGTGAGTAATAGGACGGTCGAACTCGCTATTCATTTCATTATCCGTATCCAGCAGATACAGAGAAATACGGCCTACATTCACACGCCATACATTAGCATGTACGAAGTAGTTCATATAAGGAACGTCCACTACCATCTGTTTGCCGTCTGCATCGAGCACACGGTCGATAGGCAATTGGCCGAAGTTTTGCGCTTCGTAGTTGGCAATCTGCTGTCCGTCCATAGACAATGACTGGGTAAAGTAGCCATAACGATAAAGGAACCCTACTGCGCAAAGATCCACGTTACTGTCAGAAGCTTCTTTCAGATAGTCGCCGGCAAGTACACCCAAACCTCCGGAATATATTTTAAGAACATTCGTTAAACCATACTCCATGCTGAAATAAGCCACAGAGGGACGAGTAGCGTCCGGTTTCACATCCATATAGTCTCTGAACTTAGTATAAACATCATTCATGCGCTTCAGGATAACTTTATCTTTTGATAAAGCTTCCAGCTTCTCATAACTCATACGTTCCAGAAGCAGCACAGGGTTCTGACCCACTTCTTTCCACAAAGCCGGATCCAAATCTCTGAATAATTCGGTTGCTTCATAGTTCCAGGCCCACCAAATGTTGCGTGCTATTTCAGACAACTTTTCCAATTCCGCCGGAACACGTGACTTTACAGTCACCTCTTTCCAGTTCGGAGTGTTCACATTACTAACTTTAACTTTCATAATGTTATCATTTACTTGTTTGATAAATAATTTAATTCAGCTGACGTTTCATTGCATTGCGTAAAGCAATATCATAAGCCTCATAATAATATTTAATAAAGTGTTTCCACAACGCCTTCTCTGCGATTTCGGCGGCATGTTTGCGGATTTCCTTCACTTCATTTTCTGTTTTTGCGGAGAATAGCGAGACTGTATCTTTGATACCATCGGCCACCTCGGAATAATTATAATCCGAACGGTGCAACACTTCCACCCCGCCATCAATACCATTCTGTTTTTTCAGGCTCTTCACCCAAAGACCGAAACCGGCAAGATCAGTAGTAATGGTAGGCACACGGAAAGCCACACTCTCCAAAGGCGTATATCCCCAAGGTTCATAATAAGACGGATAAACGCTAAGATCCTGTCCCAACAACAGATCATAATAATCCTTATTCAAGATTCCATCCCTGCCATTCAGATAACAAGGCACAAAAATCACTTTCACTTTATCTTCGGGATGATTGCTCATTCCAAGATATTTCAACATATCAAGCACCTGGTCATGCGTCATATTATGCAACCAATGCGTGATAAAAGGCACTTCCAACGGAGTATCGAACTTGTCTTTACTTTTCAGACGCGCCTGCAAATCTTCACGGGGATCGCCCACCCAGCCGGGAACATTGACAAAAGCCAATACGTCTCTCTTCAAGTTCTTATCCCGGCACAAACGGTTCAATGATTCCAGAAACACATCGATACCTTTGTTCTTAAATTCATAACGTCCACTGGTTCCGATAATTAACGTATCATCACCCAAATTTGTTCCCAATAATTTATTGGCAACATTCAGCATAACCGAACGGGCACGTTTACGTTTGCCGGTGAAAGTACTTCCTTTAGGAACGAAATCGTCCTCAAAACCATTCATCAATACCACATCGGCCGCTTTATCAAGCAACTCTTTACATTCGTTATTGGTTATTTCACTTACCGTCGTAAAACAGTCCACATAATGAGCTGTCTGCTTTTCGATGGAATGTTTGGACTGCATATTCAGCTCTCCGGCCATCTGATCACCGTTATAAGCAAACAGGTAATCATACAGAGGTTTGTTGTTTCCCGCAATGGAACGTCCGATAGACGTAGCATGGGTCGTAAAGATCGTCGCAATTTCCGGTACAGCCGTTTGCAGATAAAGCGCTCCTAATCCGGTCATCCATTCATGTGCCTGATAAACAGCTTTATCGTTCTCCGTCAGATTGTAGCGATAAAAACTTTCCACTACTTTACCGGCAGCATACGAAAACATCGATGCTTCATCATAGTCGCCATAAGCATGCAGCGAATCTACCTGAAAACGATTCCACATCTCTGTATATATTTCATTCTTTTCTGCAAAGAACGACTGAAAGTCTACTAATATCACAATGGGATTGCCCGGAATATTCCAACGTCCTACACGGATGGAAAGATTATCTTTTTCACAGGCATGTTCTTTCCATGCCGCACAAAGATTGTCGGACTCTATAAACAAAGGATTATCCTTACCTTGCCACACGTCCGGACCAATAAAGAACAATTTATCACGAAAAGCGGTCTGTAATGTGTTTGCCCTTGTGGACAGAACAGTGTAGATTCCTCCTACCTTATTACACACCTCCCAACTGGCTTCGAAGATATAATCGGGGGTTAATAAATCTTTTACCATATAATTGTTTAGAACTCTTTTTTATTAAGCAACTGCAAAAATACGCATTATTTATTGAAAAATAATGGTTTATGCAGAAAATATGAATTGACAGGAAGCAACAAACGTTTGCAATCCCCCTTCAGCAGGGCGTTTCATTCTATTCTTTGAATGGACATGCATCAAAAAAAAAATGATCATATGCTCTCGATAAAAAAGACTCCTGCAATACGATATTACAGGAGTCTTTCATATTTTTTTATATATCCGGCTTATGCCAAAGCACTACCAATCAAGAAAGTAGCAGCCAAAGCTACGATTGCATAAAGTTCCGGGAATACAGCAAGGATCAGTGTATTACTGAACACGTTATGACCTTGACCGATAGCAGCGATACCATTGGCACAAACCTGTCCCTGGCGGATCGCTGAGAACAAAGCAACCAATCCCAAAGCAATACCTGCACCCAATACGGCAGAAGCCTGAATAGCTGTGATCTGAGGAGTCAGGATACCGAAAATCGTTTGGAACATAAAGTAGCCGGCGAAACCATACAAACCCTGTGTACCCGGAAGGGCTGTCAATACAAGGAAGTTACCAAATGCGCTATCATTCTTTTTCAATGCGCCGATGGCAGCGTTACCTGCAATCGTTACCCCGTATGCACTACCGATACCCGACAAACCAACCATTACCGCGATGCCAATGTAGGCAATAAACAAATTCATTTCCATAATTTTATTCTGTTTTTATTGTTTAATTTTAAATCTTTGTTTCTTTATTTCTTAAAAGGTTTATACTCTTTACCACCGCCTTCATATCCGGAATTCTTGAAGAATTCCACAAATGTCAGACGCATGGGGTGAACCATCGCACCGAGTACATTCATAAATATATTGATGGCATGGCCGATCACAAAGATCAGTACCATCACAATCGGTCCTAAAACAGCATTATCAGGACTCATTCCGGTTGCGAGACTATTGAATACTCCTGCCAAAATACCTCCTGAAAGCCCGAGAGCGAACAGACGGACATACGAAAGCACATCACCCAGCAAACCGGTAACCATGTTGTAGGAATCCCACAAACCGAGTCCGATATTTAGGAACACATTCTTTCCGGGAGTATTGAAAAGGAATATCATCACACCGGCAATACCGAGTATTACCAAATGCACCGTACCACCCATCGGTAATATTTCCGGAAGCAAAGCCGAAACACCCATAGACAATAACAGGATAATCCATCCGATCGTTGCAACGGCATATTTAAAGCCAAACTGTATCGTTTGGTTCACCGCTTTCAGCACCATACCGAACATGATCTGTATCACTCCCAATATTAACGAGAGCTGGAACATATCGTTATTATCCATGAAGACCGCATGTTTCAACCTCTGTACAATCGGCCAATCCAGATCGTAGATATTTGCTCCGAAAAAAGTTCCCGTCAACAATCCGCAAAAGAAAGTAGAAGCAGCCAGTACCTGGATCAGCGAAATGATCGACTTGGTAGAAGCAGTCAACTTCTTAGCCATCAGACGATATGCCGTAGCACCCGCAAAAAGAAATAATCCATACCCCGAATCGCCGAGACAAAGCCCGAAGAAAACCATAAAGAACGGAGCAAAGAACGGAGTTAAGTCCAATTCGTTATACTTCGGCAGCATATAGAGCTTGCAAATCGGTTCGAACCAGGAAAAGAATCCCTTATTATTCAATTCGATCGGCACATTATCTTCTGGCGTGGGATCGGAAAGTTCGTAATAGACATGAGACGAATCGAGGAAAGCCTCAATCTCTATCTTGTTACGGGCAGGAACCCAACCTTCAAGCAACATCAGTTTTTCACCGGCAGCCTGTTCTGTGCTCAACACTACTTTAGAAAACTCGATATTATTCTGTAAATCCCTCTCCATCTCCTTCAGGGAAGGAATATCCTTTTCGGCCAACAAAGCAAGCTTTCCTTCATTTTCAGTAATAGCCTGTTCCGTTTCGGCATAAAGCTGATTCACGCGAGTCAGTGAGTAAGCCGGCAACTTGGCCTGCTCTACATCCAGATCGACTTCTGCTCCGTCTTTCGTTACGGTTATAAAGAATACTTTTGAAGATATACGACTGATAACCATCGCATTATATTCCGTTTCCCATTCTTCTTTATAATTTCCTTCCGAACAGGTATAAAACCCTACCGTATAGCCAGCCTCATTCAACCGACGAACATTTTCCGGTTCGAAGTCGCCCCATGCAGTCAAGGCATCCCGCTCTTTTGCATAACCCTGCAACTGTTGGGTCAGTTTACTCTTTTCCGTCTGCAACGCATCTATCTCATCCAGTACTTGTGCACCCCGTTGAGGAGTCCCCCCCTCTTTGGCAACTGCCGTATTCTTATCGAGCTTCACATTCTGGAGCAACTTTATGGCAGCCGCCAGACGCGACGAAAGACGAATACTGTCCTGCAACTCGGCATTCTCAGCTATACCCTGCTGTTTTTCAACAATGTGCACCACGCCAAGCTCGCGAAGACTATTCAGAAAATCTTCGTATTCCTTATGATAAGCCAGGAACGTGAGTTTCTTCATTTTTGTAATCATGCCTCTACCTCCTTCCTTTTTTCCTGCTGGGATTTCAGAATCTTCTGCGACGACTTGGATAAGTTTTCCTCATCCTCCATGAAACGTTTGATCTTTCGCAGTGCATCCTGATACCCCGGTATCTGTACCTTCTCAAAAAGGTTCACTTTCTGAGTGGTCTTTTTCCTTGCATGTTCCAACAAGTTCAGTTTGGCGAGTATAAACTCTCTTTCGATAGCCGTTTGTGCAAGCTGCTTCAACAGATGCAGCCCGTCGGCATACCACTTGGGAGCGTTAAACATACTGTACGGCCGTATCTCAAAATCTACATTTTCGAGTAACGGCACCCGTACACCGGCAATCTTTTTCACGCCAAGATGAACATCATTTACCTTTATCAATGAGGCGTCAAACTCATTCCAAAGTGCGAACATGGCTTCATAAGCCTGGATTTGTTTCTCCAGCCTTTCTTCCAGATCGGCCGCTTCCGTCTTGCAGCGCTTCACCTCCATGCGCAGGGCACTCTCCTTGTTCTTAATAATAGGCAGAGTACGTACCCGCACTTTCAGTTGTTTCTCCAATAGCTGAAGGGACGTCTTATTATATTGAAACTTTATAGCCATCTCATTTATTTTACTGTTTTAACCATTTACCAACAGACAATCGAAACAACTCTTTTCGCTATTACAATCTACAAAAATCCAATCGCACGACTGTAAACTGCCTGATCGTAAATCCAATTATTTCGGCCAATACTGTTCTACCAGTTCTTTCTTCATATTCACCTCTTCCGGACGAAAATACTTACCGAACAATCCCCAAGCTACATCCAGCATTTCGGTAGTATCAAGATTTACATCGATAGCAAGTAACTGATTGGAGTAGTCTTTTGCAAAAGCCAAAGTACGTTCGTCATAATTAGTCAGGTCGAAACCGTTTTCCAACTTTGTCTTGGCATTGGCGGCATCGGCATACAGACGTACGGCGGCATTCATCACCTGCGGATGGTCCTTACGTGTCTTCTTACCGGTTACCAACTGTTTCAAGCGGGATAAAGAACGGAACGGATCGACAATAACCTTACCGATATCACTGTCACGACGCAGGAACAACTGGCCTTCGGTGATATATCCCGTATTATCGGGCACAGCATGCGTAATATCACCACCGGACAAAGTAGTCACGGCAATAATCGTGATAGAACCGCCGGAAGGGAACTGCACCGCCTTTTCGTAGATCTTCGCCAAGTCCGAATAAAGCGAACCGGGCATAGAATCTTTCGAAGGAATCTGGTCCATACGGTTGGACACGATTGCCAAAGCATCGGCATAAGAGGTCATATCGGTAAGCAATACCAGTACTTTCTCATTGTGCTCCACCGCAAAATATTCAGCAGCAGTCAATGCCATATCGGGAATCAACAGACGTTCCACCGGAGGATTCTCCGTCGTATTCATAAAGCTGACAATACGGTCGAGTGCACCGGCATTGGAGAATACATTCTTGAAATACAGGTAGTCGTCATTCGTCATACCCATACCACCGAGGATAATCTTATCCGTTTCGGCACGCAAGGCCACGTTTGCCATTACCTGGTTAAAAGGCTGGTCAGGGTCGGCAAAGAACGGAATCTTCTGTCCGGATACCAATGTATTGTTCAGGTCGATACCGGCAATACCCGTTGCAATAAGTTCCGACGGTTGCTTACGGCGAACCGGATTTACAGACGGACCACCGATCTCCACTTCCTGTCCTTCAATTTCCGGTCCCCCGTCGATAGGGTCGCCAAACGCATTGAAAAAACGACCGGCAAGCTGCTCGCTTACTTTGATCGTAGGCGATTTGCCCAGGAACACGACTTCCGCATTGGTCGGGATACCTTCGGTACCTTCGAACACCTGCAACGTCACTTCATCACCGGCAATTTTTACCACCTGGGCCAGTTTGCCATTCACGGTGCCCAACTCGTCATACCCCACTCCCGTCGCTTTCAGCGAACAGGTAGCTTTCGTAATCTGAGTGATCTTGGTATATATCTTTTGAAATGCTTTTGTTGCCATCTATTTACTATTTAGCTATTTACGATTTACTATTTAACACTTCTTTCATCAATCAGCTCTTTCAGCTGCTTCCGGAAGTCTTCGTACTGTTCCGACTGGAATTTGGAGTAGTTCATCTGTTTGCAGATGTTAATCATCTTCTTGAAATAATCCATTACTTCATTGAAGTTTTCAAATTCGAATTCAGTGTGGCAGATATCAATTACCATGTTCAGAATAGTTTCCTGACGTTCCATCGGAGTCACGGCATCTATCTCGTCGAAAGCATCCTGCTGAAGGATCACGAAGTCGATCAGTTCCGATTTCCAGAAAGTAACGTGATATTCTACAGGTACACCGTCGTCACCAAGAATGTTGATCTGCTCGGCAATCTCTTTACCACGCTGCAAACGGGTCTTGATTTCATTTACCTTCCCGATCCATTCACCGTTGATATGTTCGGAGATATATGCTTCAAATTCCGGATATTCGATGTATTTGGAATAAGAATCGATCGGATTCACTGCCGGATAACGTTTCTTATCGGCACGATCCTGTTCAAGTGCATAAAAACAACGGGCCACCTTCTTGGTGTTCTCGGTAACAGGCTCTTTCAAGTTACCACCGGCCGGAGACACCGTACCGATAAAAGTAATAGAACCCGATGCTCCATTATCCAGTTTCACATAACCGGCACGGCCGTAGAAATTGGAAATGATAGACGATAAGTCCATCGGGAACGCATCCGGTCCGGGCAACTCTTCCATACGGTTGGACATTTCGCGCAATGCCTGTGCCCATCGGGAAGTAGAATCGGCCATCAACAGAATCTTCAATCCCATCGCGCGATAGTACTCTGCAATGGTCATCGCTGTATATACGGATGCCTCACGGGCAGCCACCGGCATGTTCGAAGTATTTGCAATAATAATAGTACGCTCCATCAGCTTACGTCCTGTATGCGGGTCAACCAGCTCGGGGAATTCGGTAAAGATTTCCACAACCTCATTGGCACGCTCACCACAAGCAGCGATAATCACAATATCCGCTTCCGCCTGTTTAGAGATGGCATGCTGAAGCACTGTCTTACCCGTACCGAAAGGGCCAGGGATAAAGCCCGTTCCTCCCTCTACAATCGGATTCACCGTGTCGATAACACGAACTCCGGTTTCCAGCAATTTAAAAGGACGGGGCTTTTCTTTATAATTAGTCATTGCACGCTTCACCGGCCATCTCTGAATCATATTGACTGTAATATCCTTACCTTCTTCATCGGTGAGTACGGCAATGGTATCTTCAATCTTATAATCCCCTTCGGCAGCAACAGACTTCACCGTGCAGGTTCCTTTCAGTGTAAAAGGCGCCATAATCTTCAGCGGCTGGAAATTTTCGTCTACCTGTCCCAACCATGCCGAAGCTTCCACCTTGTCGCCTACATTTACCAACGGCACGAAATGCCACTTTTTTTCTTTATCCAACGGATATGTATATTGTCCTCTCTTAAGGAAAACACCATCCATCTTGTCGAGGTCGTTTTGCAGACCGTCGTAGTTTTTCGATAACATGCCCGGACCCAGAGTCACCTCAAGCATGTGTCCTGCAAATTCGGCTTCCGCTCCCACTTTCAACCCACGGGTGCTTTCAAACACCTGGACATATACATGCGAACCTACCACCTTAATCACCTCCGCCATCAACTTATCGCCACCGGTAGAGATATAACAAATCTCATTCTGAGATACCGGTCCGTCAACGACGAGGGTCACCATATTGGCAATAACGCCACTAACAGTTCCTTTTGTTGCCATATAATTTTAGTTATTTTATTTTATCTGAATTCTGCGGGAATCTGCACTTCATCTTTCAATGCATCGATAATGCTCCGGAAGAGTTGATTTCCTTTTTCTTTATCCAACGCTATCCAACGTTCAATCATCTCGAGTTGCAGCAGGAATGCAAAAATACGCTCTACCGTAAAGTAATCGAAGAACGTCGCTTCTTCCATCCAGTTCCAACGCAATGAATCGAGTTTCTTCTCACGCTCCACCAATTCGGTTATTTCGCTGATTTTCATCAATTGTTCCAAACAATCCACTTCACCGGAAAGTCCGAAATCGCGGGCTCCGGATATACGCAATGCTTCGCACACTTCCGTGTTGCCTACCACATTCTGAGCGACGTCCCATTTATATTTACGAGCAGAAAACGCAATCAGAATATTATTAATCGTCAGATTGAACTCAAACCAGGAAGAGACGAACTTATTTCCACATTTCATGGCATACTCATAATACAGGGCTGCCAAATGGTCTTCGTGGAGCACCGCACTTTCGGCTGGTGTATTGAAATAATCGGAAATAAAAACGGATAGGTAAGAAGGAAATTCTTTAGCGCTGACTTCACCGCCTTCTTTGATAGTAGCGATGTACTCATTCAGTTCTGCTGCGGAGAAGTTTCCACGCAAATCGATAACTGCATCTTTGTCTTTCAGTAATTTCAAGACATTGGCATTATCGAATTTCAGATAGAACAGATCGATCAGCTTCTGGTCTGAAGAAGAAAGCCCGGGATAAATTTCTGTTTTAAAATCGGCTACTGTATAACTCAGTTTGCTATCCTCAAGAGTGAGTTCGGGCAAACCGGCTACCAAGTAATAGTATTTACTCATAATGGTTCTCTTTAGAATAGCATTTCTACCAACTGAGGACGCAGGAACTCTTTGAAGTAGTTCATAAATTCTTCTTCCCCGAAGTTCACTTTATACGAACCGTCTGCCGGAGAAACGGAGAACAGCGTTTTGATACCATTCACCTGTTCTATCTTTACACCTTTATCTAACAGGGCTTTCGCATTGGCAGCAAAGTATTTTTTCAAAGACTCTGCATCCGCAGTCGAAATAACAATCGGTTCGTCTACGCTCCATTTGGTAGCCAACGCTACAATAAAAGCATTCAAGAAGTCCTTATTCTGCGCAAATTCCTTCACGGGAGCCGTCACAATCTTGTCGGTCACCATGGTAGCAATCTCCGATTTCAAAGCATTGACAGCTTGACCGGCAAATAATTTTAACTCCGATTTAGTATTCTCTGCCATTTCGTCGGCAGACTTACGAGAGGTGGCGATAATCGATTCCGCTTCTTTATGAGCATCTTCGACGATCTTTTTCGCTTCTTCCTGAGCATTTGCGATAAGACGTTGGGCTTCTGCGTTACCTTTTTCTACGCCTTCACGATAAATCTTATCGGTCAACTCTTGAATTTTGTTTTCCATATTCACGGACTATTTAGAAGTTTATATTATAATATCTATTGCTTCAATTAGATTTTTGCCAAAAGTACGAAAATCAATCTTATAAAAAAAGGGAAAACAAGAAGAAAACTGTTCAATAAGAGCAAAAGAATAGTCAAAAAGAAAGGAAAAGGGAGAATTTAAAAAAGGGAGATGTGAGAATTGAGATGTGAGAAGCAGGCTGCGCTGTCACGCTGCATAGCATTTCTCCCCTCTCCATTCTCACATCTCCCATCCTTCTTCTCTCCCTTCCAATTCCTTCCAATACCCTTAAACGCGAAAATCCCCTTGCCCCCGTATTCCGGGTTGCAAGGGGATCCTTCAGAAAAAAAACGGCGACTACCTACTCTCCCACTGTTACGCAGTACCATCGGCGTGACCGGGCTTAACTTCTCTGTTCGGAATGGGAAGAGGTGGAACCCCGGTGCTATAGTCACCTGAATAAGGTAGACATGACGGAAAAAAGTAAATTTCAAGGCTGCAAAAGCAGCAAGCTAAACGTATATATGAAACCATCGTGACAAAAAGAAAGTCAACGGGCAATTAGTAAGGCTCGGCTTTGATATTACTACCTTTACACCTGCCTCCTATCAACGTCATCGTCTCTGACGACCCTGAGAAATCTAATCTTGTGGCTGGCTTCGTACTTAGATGCTTTCAGCACTTATCCAATCCCGACTTAGATACCCGGCAATGCACCTGGCGGCACAACCGGTAAACCAGAGGTCAGTCCAACACGGTCCT